>Ga0307379_10008575_pt1 | contig 13766 bp, 11 predicted proteins | sample UN2MG_FD_202237 | JGI IMG/M metagenome (GOLD analysis project Ga0307379, IMG submission 202237) | Soil microbial communities from Risofladan, Vaasa, Finland - UN-2 | ecosystem: Environmental > Terrestrial > Soil > Coastal area > Acid sulfate soil | place: Finland: Risofladan, Vaasa | collected...
GGATATGGAAAGCCGCGAAGAATGGTGATTGCGCACTCAATAATGGTGATTGCGCACTCAATATTGCCCTATCGGCCAACCCTGTCATCCGAGGATCGTTCGAAAATTGGAGACCCGGAAGATATGGCCCAGCCAAGTGCAATCAACGTGACCGGGCCCGGCGCGATCGATCCGCGCTACAAGGTAGTTTTCGGCGCCTGTCTGACTCAGTTCACAGTCATCGGCCTGCTGTTCTCTTATGGGTTACTTTTCAAGATCTTCGAGGGCGAGTTCGGATGGTCGCGGACTCTGCTTTCAGCCTGTACCTCGCTGGCGTTCCTGGTGATGGGCGCCCTGGCAATGTTTGGCGGCCGGTTAAGTGACCGCTACGGGCCACGGGCGGTTCTGGGGGTCTCCGGCACGCTGTATGGTCTTGGATTTGCCCTGATTTCGCAGGTGTCCGAACCTTGGCATCTGTTCGCAATCTTTGGCCTGCTCATTGGTGTTGGGATGAGCACCCACGACGTCGTCACCCTGTCAACCGTCGCGCGCTGGTTTCAGCACCGCCGCGGCGTGATGACCGGTGTGGTCAAGGTCGGAACCGCCGCGGGCCAGGTCGCCATCCCGCCGCTGGCTGCGCTGCTGATCGCCAACCTCGGGTGGCGACCGGCGGTCGTCACGCTTGGCGCCCTCGCCACTCTGCTGTTGTTGATCGCCGCGTTTGCGATGAAATCACCGCCGAAAGCGACTGAGCAGACGCAGCAGGCACCTGAGCATGGCATCAGTTTTCGCGAGGTTCGCAGGACCCGCACATTCTGGACACTTTGCGCGATTCAGTTTCTGTTCTTTCCCACGCTGACCACCGTGCCACTGCATATCGTTGTGCATGGCATGGATCTGGGCATGAGCGCGGCCGTGGCGGCGGGATTGTTGTCGGTGACCGGGGCGGCGAGTGTTGCCGGGCGCCTGACGGTCGGCACATTGTCGGACCGGATCAGTGCGAAACATGCCTTCACGATCTGCTTTATGCCGCTGATTGTCAGCTTGCTGGCTTTTCTGGTGATCGGAACGCCATGGCCTCTGTTTGCTGCAGTGGCCGTCTATGGCTTTGCACATGGTGGCCTCTTTACCGTCGTGTCGCCCACCATCGCCGAATACTTCGGCACGCGCGCGCATGGCGCGATCTTTGGGACCGTGCTGTTCTTCGGCACGATCGGTGGTGCTTTGGGACCAATTCTGGCGGGACGTGCTTTCGACACGACTGGCAGCTACACGCTGGCATTCGCAAGCCTGGCCGGCCTGACGACTGTGGGCCTGATGCTGGTTCTTTCGTTGCCCGCGGTCGCCAAAGTGAGACGCAACTGAGCAATTGGACCTTACCGGCGCTTTGATGTGGCCTGGTGTCCGATCACGGAGATATTGATCATCCAAGCTTGACCATCAGCGTCTCGGATTCTTTATCTCGATTGTCCGCTATTGGCGATGGGCTCAACGGGTGTCGTCCTGCCTCATCCCGCGCATGACGGCGCCGCTTTCCAGCCAAGACGCCGGATCTCTCGGGGGCCATGTACGCATTCATCACCATGCTGCAAGGCATGATGGTGATCTACACCGTCATCGTCGTGCTGGTGAACCTGATCACCGATCTGACCTACGGGCTGATCGACCCGCGGGTGAAGTACAAATGAGCGCGAGCCGTCCCGCGGCCTCGACCTCGGCCTTCCGAGTCGTCGTCGCCTACGGTGCGCGCGAGACGATCAGGGCGTTCAACACCAACAAGACGTCCTGGGTTGGTCTGGGCATCTTCATGACGGTCGTCGCCGCTGCCATTCTGGCGCCTTGGCATGCGCCGCGCGATCCGCTGGAACAGAACCTGATGTTCCGCCTGGGCATGTTTTGCTGGTGGATCGCGGCTGGTGCGTGCGCTGAGCCGCCGGGGCGGCCTCAGTTGTGGCGGCCGAAGAAGTTCTCACGGATCTCTGGCGAGAACACGTAGCCCGGCGTTTGCGCATAGCTAAAGAGCGCGATGATCCGTTCGCGGCCGAGGCCGACCGGGGCGACCCTGTGGAGCGACCGGTGGCCGTTGAAAAGCGAGAGGGTTCCCGGCGCCAGGCGCGGGCGGAGAACCCCGTCATCGCGCCCTTCGAGCACTGCAAGTTCGCGTTCAGTTGCCGCTGGGTCGCGGCCGCGAATGTCGGGAACGAACTCGAAGCCGCCGCCTTGCTCCGCCGGTTGCAACAGCAGCGAAACCACCCCGTCATTGGGGTCGTAGTGCCATCCAAGCTCGTCCCCGTCCCGGCAGATCGTCATGATGCAGTTCACCAGCGGGTCGGCGCAGGGGTAAAGGGCGTCATTGTCGAGGGCGGCGCGCAGAAAGCCGGTGAACGCGCAGGATTCATAGAGCGCGCGCAGCCCTGACTCCCGGCCGATCAGGTCGTAGGCGATCGAGCGCATCGCCGCGCGGGTTTCGCGGGGGATGGTGCCGGCCTGCGGGCTGCCGTCGCCATGCGGTGTCGCGCGCCAGTGCTCGGTGCGATGGGCTTTTGGCGCGAGGGCTTGTGCCTCTGCCACCATGCCCGCAACGGCGTCCGCGCGGACGAACCCCGGCAGCAGGCACAACCCAGTGTCGAGAAGCTGCTTGCGGCAGGTCGCGACAACCGTTTGTCGTTGCGGCGGCGCCAGATCGGCGATGGGATATCTGTCCAGGTCGACGATTTCCGACAGTCTCTTGGTGCTCACCTTCTGCTCTCCTTCAGGACGCGCCCGTCGCTGATGCGCCCGTCTATGATGCGCCAGTCTATGATGCGCCAGTCCGGCCATAGACGGTCATGTTGACCTCCGGGTCGCCGGTGATACCCGGCTCGGTCTCATACACGAACACCGCCATCAGGCGCTGGCGGTCGCCGGATACGGGGGAGACCCGGTGCAGCGAGTTGCAGCCACGGAATATGGTCAACTCACTGGCCTCGCGAGACACCGTCCGGACCTGGGCGCGGCCGCCGTTCAGCACGTCGGTCATGTAGGCGATGTCCTCGTCGTCCTCGCTTCGCCTTGTGTTGGGCGCAAGCTCGAACAGTCCGCCACTCTCGGCCGCCTGGAGCATCAGGGTCATGGTGAACGCGTTGTTCGAATCGTAGTGCCAGGCCGACTGGTCGCCGGCGCCGTAGCAGATGACGTTGACGGGCTGGAGGAGGTCTTCGTTCGGGAACAGCTTGCGCTCACCGACGATCGCCGCCACCATCTCCTGAAACGGTGGCCAATGGTAGAGCTTTTTCAAGTTCGAGGCAGCGGGCAACAGGTCGGCGGCGATCATGCGGTAGCGCGCCCGGTTCACGATGTTGCGCGGGTGGTCGGGGGCATGGTCCGGGCTGCCCTTGCGCTGCAAATAGCAATTGCGCAAGGAATTGGCGGCGTTGGCGCGGTCCTGCAGCGACACCGCTTCCTTCGCCGAAGCATCGACGGCATCTGCCAGAAGGAAACCCGGCAGCGAACAATACTGATCGCGATCGAGCCGCGCACGGCAGTCGCTGACGAGGCGCGCCAGAACATCGCCGCCCCAATCGAGCGGATAGCGCTGGAAATCGATCGGCGGGGTCATATCTTTCTGATGTTTCATCATGTTATCCAGTTCTCGGTGCCCGCGTGAAATTCGGAGTCAACCTATCAGCGGATGATGACAGGTTACGATTCGACCGTCGGACATCACCGTTTCACCCGGCGGTTCGGCCTTGCACAGATCGGTTGCGTATTTGCAGCGGGTGTGGAATTCGCAGCCGGAGGGGCGGTTGGTCAGGCTCGGCACTTCGCCTTCGATAGACAATAGCGTGCGCCGCTTGTTTGGGTCCGGTTGCGGCACACCCCTGACCAGCGCTTCGGTGTAGGGATGCGCGGGCCGCTCAAAGATCATCTCGCAATCGCCCCGCTCGACAAGACGACCCAGATACATGATCGCCAGTTTATCGCTGATATGGCGGACCACGGGCAGGTTGTGGCTGATGATCAGGTAACCGAGACCATGCTCGCCCTGCAATTCGCTCATCAGGTTCAGGATTTCGCCCTGAACCGAGACGTCGAGGCCGGCGGTCGGCTCGTCGGCGATGATCAATTTCGGGTTCAGCGCCAGCGCGCGGGCCACTCCAACGCGGCGCGCCTGGCCGCCAGATAGCTCGTGCGGGTAGCGCGACAAGAAATTATGCGGCAGCCTGACCATTTCGCAGAGGCGGGCGGCTTCGATGTCGAGATTCTTTCCGGCAAGGCCGTGGATCTCGAACGGCTCGGTGATCAGTGAGCGGACCGTCTGGCGTGGGCTGAGCGAACCAATCGGGTCCTGGAACATCATCGCCATATCGCGGCGCAGCGGCTTGAAGGCGCGCGGAGACAGTTTGAGCACGTCAACGCCCTCGAACACTGCGGTGCCCGCCCGCGCCTCGACCAAACCAAGGATCGCCCGGCCGAGGGTGGTCTTGCCTGAGCCGCTTTCGCCGACCAGACCCAGGGTCTCGCCCGCATGCAGCGAGAGCGATGCGTCGAGGACGGCATCGACGAACGGCTCAGCAATCCCTTTGATCCTGGCCTTGAGCGCGCCCATGATCCGGAACCGAACGCTCAGATGCGAGACCTCGAGCAGGGGTACCGTGCCATGCGGAGCGTCCTTGACAATCAGTTCCCCGGCCCGCCTCGAGGACGCCTCGGTGACTGTGGACGGATCGGAGGATGCGTCCGGCACCAACGTCGCGTCCAGCAGATGGCAACGGGCGGCGTGGCCGTCCGAGGTGACCCGATGGCTCGCGGGTCGGCGCGAAGTGCATACGGGCAATGCCCTGGGGCAGCGTGGCGCGAACACGCAGCCGGTCAGTTTGACATGTGAATCCGGAATGTCGCCGGGAATGATCGGGAGATACCGCGACCGGGTGGTCTCGCGCGCCGGATCGCAATCCAGCAGCGCCTTGGTATAGGGGTGTGTGGCGTTGAAGAAAATCTCGCTGACACTGCCAGATTCGAACACCTCGCCCGCGTACATCACGACGACCTCGTCGCAAAGCTCGGCGATCAGGCCGAGATTGTGCGAGACCAGCATGATAGTCGCCTCGAACTCGCTCTGCAGTTCGCGGATCAGGTGGATGATCTGCGCTTCCATGGTGACGTCGAGCGCCGTCGTCGGCTCGTCGGCGATCAGCAGCATCGGGTCCATCAACAACGCCATGGCGATACCGGCGCGCTGACGCATGCCGCCGCTGAATTGATGCGGGTACTGCGCTATGCGGCTCTCCGGGTCCGGGATACCGACACGGCGCATCATCTCGACTGCGCGGCGGCGTTTCTCGGCGTTCGGCATGCCCTTGCGGCGATAGAGGATATCGGCCATCTGCTGGCCGTAGGTCATCACCGGTGACTGCGATGTCATCGGATCTTGAAAAACGATCGAGGCCTTTTCGCCGCGAAAATCCATCATCCGGGACTCGTCGAACTTCAGGACATCCTCGCCATCGAACAGGGCTTCGCCATTCTCGATCACGGCATTGCCCGCAAGCAGTTGCGTTATCGTCCAGATCACGGTGCTCTTGCCCGACCCGCTCTCGCCGACGACGCCGACGATCTTTCCCTTTGGCACCTTGAAGCTGACGTCGCGCAGCGCATGCACGCGACCGCGCGGAGTGCGGAAATCAACGCTCAAGTTGCGGATGTCGAGGAGCGCCGTCACGGCCTAGCGCCCCTTGCGCAATTTGGGGTCGAGAACGTCACGCAGCGCCTCGCCAAGGAAGGTGAAGCCGAGCGTCGTCAGCACCAGCGGAATGCCCCCAGCGATGACCATCCACGGCGTGTCGCGGATGATCAGATAACCTTCGTTGAGGATCGTCCCCCAACTCGCCGTCGGCGGCTGCACGCCGAGGCCGAGGAAGCTGAGGCCCGCCTCGATGGTCACAACGACCGGCACGTCCATCGCCGCGAGGATCAGCAGCGGGCCGATGACGTTGGGCATGATATGGCGCGCGAGCGTCCGGGACATACTGGCGCCCAGCGATCGTTCGGCGATGATGAACTCGGCGTTCTTCAGCGCCAGCGTGCTGGTGCGCGCCAGCCGGCCATAGCCCGGGATCGAGGTCACGATGACGATAGCGAGCACCAATTTCAGACTGGGGCCGAGCAGCGCGACCGCGGCCAGCGCGAGAATGACCGTCGGGAAGGACCGGATGGTGTCGAACAAGAGCAGCAGCAGATTGTCGAGCCACGCCGGCCCGTATCCGGCCAGCATTCCGAGGATCAAGCCGATGACGAGCGACACCGAGACGCCGATGGCGGCGACCTCGAGCGCAACGCGGCCGCCATAGAGCACCCTCGTATAGGTGTCGCGGCCGAGCTGGTCGGTACCCGCCCAATGCTGGGCAGTCGGGCCGGCCAAGCGGTTCGGGATATCCATTGCAAAGGGATCATGCGTCGCGAATACGGGCGCGAAAATCGCACCCGCGAAAAACAAGAAGACCAGCAGCAGACCGAACATGCCAAGCGGGTTGCGCGCGAACAGGAACAGCTTCTCGCGCGCTATGCTGTAGCCTCGGTCGGGGACCGGGCTCGCCACAGTGGCGTAGTTATCAGAGGGAGTCACGGACACGGGGATCCAACCATGAAACAAGAAGATCGGCGATTAGGGTGACAACGACATAAAGCACGATTGTGGCGAGCACGGCGCCCTGAACAACTGGGAAATTGCGCGCCAACACCATGTCGTAGATGATCCTGCCGACGCCGGGCCGCGAGAAGATGATCTCGGCGAAGACCGCTCCGGACAGCAGGCCGCCGAAGCCGACGCCCATCAGCGTAATGGTCGGCAGGATCGCGACCTTGAGCGCATAGCGAAAGACTATGGTCCGCGGCCTCAGCCCGAAGGCGCGCGCCGAGCGGATGTAGTTCTCGCCCATCACCTCCAGCATCGAGGCACGCACCATGCGCGCGAGATAGCCGACCCACCCCAGGCCGACCGCGAAGGCGGGCAGGATCAGATGGGTGAGCTGATCGAGAATATCGCCTTCATCGCCGGCCCCGATCACCGGCAGCCAGCGCAGGGCGATCGAGAACAGCAGGATTGCCCAAATCGACACCAGGAAGGACGGCACCGCGATGGTACCGACCGAAAGAATGCCGGTAAACCGGTCGAGCCAGCTATTCGGCCTGATCGCCGAGAGACACCCCAGTGGAATGCCGACCAGCGCCGACCAGCCGAGCGCCGCGACCGCGAGGCTGACGGTGAAGGGCAGCTGCTCGGAGAGCGTCAGGCCGACGCTGCGGTTCGAGAACACATCCGAGCCCAGGTCGCCCTGCAGAACATTGCTGAGGAAGATCAGGAACTGATAGGGCAACGGTTTGTCGAGGTGCATCTTGGCGGCGTAGGCCGCCTGAATTTCAGGCGTCGCTCGCGGGCCGAGCGCGATGCTGACCGGGTCGCCCGGGATCATGTGCAGCATCAGAAACAGTGTCGCCACCGCCAACAGGATGATGACGATCGACAGAAGTAAGCGCTTTGCCAAATACAGGAACATGCCGCTTCAGGGTCCCATGCAATAGGATGAGACCGCCGGAACCCTATGGCCCCGGCGGCCGGATCAGCGGCAGGTTACTTCGGTTCGAAGTAAGTCAGTTGCATCTCGCCCGTAGGCGCGAACTGGGTTTTGATATCCGCGCGGTGGATAAAGACCTCCGGTTCGTGGGTCAGCCAGACATAGCCGCCGGTGTCTTCCATGATCTCCTGCATCCTAATCGCGATCTTGTGTCGTTCGCCCACAACAGACACCGATATAAGCTGCTTGTACAGATCCTCGAACTCGTCCGACGACCAGCGCTCCCAGTTCCAGATGCCGACCTGGTCACGAACAAACCACTGGAACGGCTCGTAGGGGTCGGGACCGGAGCCGAAGCGCATGAGCCAGAGTTCGAGTTCCTTCCAGGTCTCTCCCTTGCTCTCCTGGCCCATCTCCCAGAACGGTCCGGAATCGAGCGGGATGATCTCTACCGTGATACCGATCTGAGCGAGATTGGCCTGGATGATCTGGGCCGCCAGCACGCGTTCCTGAGCGTTCAGTGTGCGCAGCGTCAGGGTAAGCCCGGAAACTCCTGCCTCTGCCAATAGCGCCTTCGCTTTCGCCGGGTCATACGAGTACCCAGTCTCCAGGCGACGCCCAACCAGCCCTGGGCAGACGACGCCGAAGGACGGCTCGGCCGTGCCGGAATAGGCGCCCTGGATGATCGAATCCTGATGGATCGCGTGCTGGATCGCCTGGCGGACCCGGATGTCCTGCAACTTAGGATGCTCGATATTGAGACCCATCCACATGTACTGCAGCGCTCCGGCTACCGTCAGCTCGGCGTTCGGCGGCGTTTCCTTCTGATAACGCGCGTAGGAATTCGAGGTGATCTTGGCGCAATCCAACTCACCCGCCTCGAAGGCCAGGGCGCCTGCCTCGTCCTCGCTCACGAAAAGACAGTCGATGTTCTCGTAGGCCGGCTTTGCTCCGGTCCATTCGGGATTAGGCCGCAGCTTCACGTATTGGGCCTGCCTGTGCTCCATCACATAGGGGCCGCAGGTCGCCGGGATATCGATCGTGTAGCGCCCACCCGCTGCCTCGACCGCCTTCTTGCAGACGATTATCCCGGTGCCCGAGGCCAGCGTCGTGGTCATGAAAGGCGAGAATGGTTGGTTCAACACGATCGTGCCGCTGTATTTGTCCTTGATCTCGACATGGTCGTAGGCGACGTAATCGCCTTTCCACTCACTCTGGGCCATGCGGTCGTACGAATAGGCGACATCCTCAGTCGTCAATTCGCCGTTGCCCCCGGACCACATCAGCCCGGATTTCAGGGTGAAGTCGATATGGGTCGAGTCGGTAACGGCAACGCTCTCGACGAAGGGCGTGGGCACCCAAACCGCTTGGCCGTCCTGGTAGCCAAAATGCACCAGCGCTGGCATGACGCACCAGTTGACGTCGTTGGGCGGGTGCCCGCCGACATAGTAACCGGGGTCAAGGCTCTCCATTTCGCGGTCGAAGCGCACCGTTAAGGTGTTGCCCGATGCCGAGAGCGAGATCCCAGGGAATGTGCCAGCCAAGCCCGCTGTGCCGGCGAAGGCTGCCGTTTGCAGAAAATTTCGCCGTGTCTGGACGGTGCTTTTCATATTGATCCTCCGTTGTGCCATTTGTATTCCGACTTTTGCGGCCCGTATTTTTATCCCGCCCGATCACTCCGCCATCAGTGGCGCACAGAGTCAAGGAGCCGTTCAGACTAGGTCGCGCGGGAAATCGCTGTTCCATACCTTGGAATGAACCACTTCGTCGCCTTGCCGGGCCTCAAGAGATGCGTCGATATGGAAGTGGGTCATGCTGGAGGTCAGCACCGTGCGCGTGGTTGACGAGACCCGCCAGGCGCCGCGCTCGAACAACTCGGTCCAGGTGATGTCCAGTTTGGCGCTGAGCGGGTCGTCGGGATCGATCGAGAAATACTCCCCGTGGGTCGAACTGACGGTCCAGCCGTCGTGCTCGTTGTAGGTTGTCCGCCCTTCGTCGAACCATTGGCGCTGTGTCACCTTTCCCGTCGTCATGTCGCGCTCGACCGTCCACTTGTATTCGGGCTCGGCGAGAACGGTCTTGTCGAGCGGCGGGGCGCACTCGGCCTCGTCGAAGGGCCGGAGCGATGCGTCCCCATCGCTTGGCGGCCGCACCGGCAGGCGCATTGTGCTGCTCGCCGCGACAATCGTCAGGGTCGCTTTCTCGGGCGACGGCCAGGCGATTGGCCAATAGGCCGTGGAGATCGCGATCCGGATGCGGTTTCCCGCCCCGAAGCGGTGACCGATGTCGTTCAATTGCATGTCGATCCGATAGCTCTTGCCCGGCTCCAGGGGCTCCGGATGCTCGTGGCTTTCGCGATGGGTCAGGTTCAGTAGGCCGTAGCTCACTCGGGTCGCCGCGCCGTCTGGCAGCACCTCGGACAGACAAACGGCCACCATGGCGACCGGCTTGTCGCTGGCGAGGTCAAGCGAGACGACTGGCGCACCGAGGGTTTCGAGCGCCTCGGGTAACGGGTCGCTATCGAGCAGCAGCGAACCACCGGCCTCGATCCGCTGATCGCCCGGCTGATCCGGGTCGACGCCGTGCGCACACCATTGCCCCGCCATCATGCCGACGGTCAGCGGCGAGTTGATCGTCAGTGGCGTCGCAGCACCCGGTTGATTGCCCAAGCCATCGGCGTTCAGAAACATGGTGCGGGCCGTGATCCTGGGCGACGGCCAGGCCTCCTCGGCGACCCAGCGGCCCGGTCGCTCCTTGTAGTAGGTGCGCGGCGGTACCGGATCCTCCATCCAGCACCTCAGCTGCGGTTCGTCCATGATGCCGGTATCGGCGCCCTTCAACCAGTGATCCCACCAGCGGATGCACTCCTGCAGAAAACCGATTGCCGGTCCCGGTTCGGCAAAATGCGGGTATTTATGCGCCCACGGCCCGACCAGACCCTTGCAGGGGCCGTTGAGGTTCGCGAGCAACCTGAACACCGCGTTGGAATACCCGTCCGCCCAGCCGCCGACCGCGTAGACTGCGGCCTCGATATCACCGAAGTTCTCGCAGACCGATCCGTGTTTGTAGAATTCGTCGCGGCGCTGATGGGCAAGCCAGTCCTCAAGCCACAAACCGCTGCCTTTGAGGCGGTCGAGCCAGACCTCGTGCCATCTGTTGCCAGCGCCCTGCGGGTCGGGCGGCGTGGTGTTGAGCGAAAACATGTAGCTGTTCCAGGCGGCATGGTCGTTCAGCAGACAGCCGCCCATGAAGTGAATATCGTCGGCATATCGATCGTCGGTCGAGCAGATCGAGACGATCGCCTTCAGCGCCGGCGGCCGGCGCGCAGCGACCTGCAGCCCGTTAAACCCACCCCAGGAAATGCCGATCATGCCGACCGACCCCGCGCACCAGGGCTGCGCGGTGATCCAGTCGATGATCTCGAGCGCGTCGTCCTGTTCCTGCTTCAGATATTCGCCCAGCATGACCCCTTCGGAATCGCCGGAGCCCCGCATGTCGACGCGAATGCAGGCGTAGCCGTGGCCGGCAAAATAGGGATGGGTCGTGGCATCGCGGTCGGCCGTGCCGTCGCGGCGGCGGTAAGGCAGGTACTCGAGGATAGCCGGCACCGGGTTCTGTGCTGCGTCTTTCGGCAGCCAGATACGGGCCGCAAGGCGAATGCCGTCAGACAAGGTGATGAAAACCGGGTCCAGAACCTCAATCTCGCGCGGAAACTTTTCGACGATCCTCATGGCGATATACCTCTCGGTGACGCGCCTTCCTGGCGAAGGCCGCGAATTCGGCAGGCCCCATATCAGAACCGCGTTCCGCTCCTTGTCAACATTCAGACGCCGTCGCGCGGGATCCGTTCGCGCCAGGACCGGGAGAAAACCGTCTTTCCATCCTCCCTCGCATCAACATCCGTGTCGACCAGGAATTCGGTCGCTGTCGCGCGAAGGCGGGTCGTGGACTCGATCTCGACATGCCAATTCTCACGCTGCCTAGCCGAGTGCCAACTCCAGACAGCGTCCGCCGACAACGGGTCAGACTCGCAGATCGAGTAGGTGCAGGACATGCCGTCGGCAACATCGAGATCGATATCGTCAATATGATATCGGCCGCCGTCTTCGACCAGGCGCTGAGTCCAGACGCCCGTCGCCAGGTCGCGCTCGACCGTGCGTGCGGATGACGCGGGCAGGATTGTTCTGGTCGACGCGGGCGGCGCCATCTCAGGATGTTCGAATATCGGTGGGTCGGCGTCGGCATCTTTCGCCGGGCGCACCGGCAATTCCAGCACGCTCCGCACCGCCATCACCGACAGTTCGACGGGCGCAGCCGCGGGCCAGATCATCGGCCAATAGGCGGTAGAGAGCGCCAGGCGCAAGCGATGACCGGCGGGGACGCAATGCGCGAGGTCGTTGAGCTGGATAGTCACCTCAGTCCATTCGCCGGGCGTCATTGGGCTGATGGCTTCGTGGTCGGCGCGGTGCGTGAGATTGAGTATTCCATATGTCACACGTTTCGCGGTGCCGTCCGGCGCGACATTCATCAACCGCAGGATGAGATTACCTTGCGGTTGGTCGACGGCGATGCGCAGCCTGGCCATCGGCGCGCCCAATAGCGCCATCGCATCCGTCAGCGGTCCGGTCTCGAAGCATAAGGAGCGGCCATCGTCCTCGCGCTGGTCGATCGCAAGATCGGGGCTGGTTCCACCGAGGCCATAAGGACACCAGCTTCCGCCCGTGACGCCGAGCGATTGTGGCGAGCAATGCGCGAGAACGGTCTCGGTGCCAGCCTCGCTGCCGAGCCCGTCAGCATTCAGCGCAAAAACACGAGTCTGAATGTCCGGTGAGGGCCATGTCGCTTCCGAAATCCAGCGACCGGGCACGAAATCGCGGCAGGCGCCGGGCTCGATGTAGTCCTGCATCCAGACCGTATATGCGGGCTCGTCCATGATGCCCGTCGCCTCGTCCTTGAGCCAATGATCCCACCAGCGCAGCGCATGCTGAAGGAAGCCAATGCTTGGGCCTGGGATGCCCAGTTCCGGATATTTGTGGCCCCAGGGGCCGACCAGACCCTTCGAGGGGCACGAGAGATTGGCGAGCAGGCGCGGCACGGCGTTGGAGTAGCCGTCTTCCCATCCGCCGACCGCGTAGACGGCGCAATCAATGTCGCCATAGCTTTCGCACACCGAGCCATGACGCCAATAGTCGTCGCGCCGCTGATGGCGCATCCAGATATGCGAAGCCGGCGGCTTCCAGTTCTCGAGGCGTTCGAACCACTGCTCACGCCAGGTCTCTCCCGCGATCTCCGGGTCCGGTGGCCGGGTCATGAAGTGATAGAAGCCCGAGCCCCAGAAGAACCCGTCGGTTAGAAGACAGCCCCCCATCCGGTGAACGTCGTCAGCGTAGCGGTCGTCGGTGGAACAGTGGGTGATGATCGCTTTCAGCGCCGGGGGGCGGCGCGCGGCGACCTGAAGCGCGTTGAAGCCGCCCCACGAAATTCCAGTCATTCCGATGCGCCCGGAACACCATGGCTGCGCGGCGATCCAGGAGATGGCCGCGATGGCATCGTCTTGTTCGGACGTCGGATATTCGTCGGTGATCAGCCCTTCTGAGTCCCCCGTCCCGCGAATATCGAGCCGGATGCAGGCATAGCCGTGACCAGCCCAATAGCGGTGCCGGCAGTCGTCGCGGACACGCGTGCCGTCGCGCTTTCGGTAAGGGATGTATTCAAGGATCGCGGGGACCGGATGCGCTGTGGCATCCTTAGGCATCCAGATCCGCGCCGACAGGCGGACGCCATCCGGCATTGAAATCCAAATGTGCTCGATTTCAGTGACATCGTTAGGAAGCTTATCGACGAAGTTAAGACTACCGGTGTCCATTGATCTTTCTCATCTGCATTGCCCCTGCCGGTAGCAGCACGATGGACTCAACGAGACGCCGACGCAATCCTCTTGGCCGCACGAGCAACCAATGACCAGACGACGGTCGATGGGAAGCGTGGTCGCATAGGCTGCGTCTCATCCGCGTGTCGCGCGCAATCTATTCTGCGGGCCTGAAATCATCGCGGACATCCGACAAGCCAGACATTCGCCAGCTTTGGCGCTACACTCGCGGGTACGAGGCGCGGATCGACGAGCCGACGATCTTGATCTGGTCGCGGGCAATCGCCTGACCGGCCATGGCCAGCGTCGCGGCGGTGGCAAGGACAAAGCCTGTGCGGATGTTCATGGGGTCTCTCCAATTCGCG
>Ga0307379_10008578_pt1 | contig 13765 bp, 7 predicted proteins | sample UN2MG_FD_202237 | JGI IMG/M metagenome (GOLD analysis project Ga0307379, IMG submission 202237) | Soil microbial communities from Risofladan, Vaasa, Finland - UN-2 | ecosystem: Environmental > Terrestrial > Soil > Coastal area > Acid sulfate soil | place: Finland: Risofladan, Vaasa | collected...
GGCGGAAGTGGACGACTGCGTGTTGACGGTGGATCTGCTGACCGACCACGTCGATTTCGAGCTGGCCCGGGTCGACCCGCGACGCGTCGGGCGCAAGGCGTTGGCCGTCAACCTGAGCGATCTGGCCGCCATGGCCGCCGAGCCGCTGGCGGGCGTGGTGGCGTTGGTCTTGCCTCGGGAAGGCGGCATGGAGCTGGCCGTGGCCTTGTACGAAGGGCTCCTGCCGCTGGCTGAGCAGTATGGCGTGGCCATCGCCGGCGGCGACACGAACAGTTGGGACGGCCCGCTCGCCCTGAGCGTGACGCTGCTCGGCAAGGTCACCCCGGTCGGGCCGCTCGAGCGAAGCGGTGCCATGCCCGGCGACCGGATCGTGGTCACTGGGGCGTTCGGCGGCAGCATCCTCGGGCACCATCTCGACTTCGAGCCTCGCGTCGCGGAAGCCTTGCGCCTAGCCGAAGCGTACGAGCTGCACGCGGGGATCGACGTGAGCGACGGGTTGTCGATCGACCTTGCGCACCTGGCCCGTGAAAGCGGATGCGGGGCCACGGTCGAGATCGAAGCAGTGCCCGTGGCCGAGGATGCGTGTCGGTTGGTCGACAGGCTCGCCGACGGCTCCACCCCGTTGGAGCACGCCCTGAGCGACGGGGAGGATTTCGAGCTGATCCTGGCCGTTCCGCCGGGGGAAGCCGACCGGATGCTGGCCGAGCAGCCGTTGGACGTGCGGCTCACGTCGATCGGCCGGTTCGTCCGGGAGCCGGGGCTTTGGCAACAAGACGCCCAGGGCAAGCGGGTCCCGCTTGTGCCGCGTGGATACCAGCACGAGTTCGACTGATGGATCGATTCACCTACGAGGCCCCCGACGAAGCAGCCACGGCGGCGCTGGGCGCCGCACTGGCGGAAGTGCTGCCCGACGGGAGCGTGGTCGCGTTGTGCGGGACCCTGGGAGCGGGCAAGACCCGGCTGGTCCAGGCGATTGCCGAGGCCAGCGGGGTCGACCGTCGCGACGTGCTCAGTCCCACCTTCGTCCTCGTCCACGAATACCAGGGCCAACGGCCGATCTACCACCTCGATGCCTATCGAGTCCGCGACGAAGACGAGTTCCTGGAATTGGGGCCCGAGGAGTATTTCGAGGGCGATGGGCTGGCGCTGGTGGAGTGGGCCGACCGGGTCGAAGGCTGTCTTCCGCCCGAGCGAATCGAGATCCGCGTGGAGGTGACGGGCGCTCGGTCACGCCGGTTTGAGGTCCGCACGACGGGGGACCGTTACCGAACGATCGTCGGCCGTCTGAAGTCGATCCTCTGATCCGCCGTAAGGGATTGCTCGAAAACAACTTGTGTCTCTCGTTTATCCCACGCGTATCCCCCTCGTACTGGTGGTGTGTCGCCGTTCTTTTCGGACGAATCCGCGACAATTCAACTTGTCGAGTGGGTTCGGTACGATATAAAGCATAGAGACTACACGATCCCTGGCAAAGGACCGGAACCATGCGGATTCTCTCCACGGCCGCGATGATCGCCGCGTTTGTCGCGCTGGGCTCTCAGCCGGTTGCCTGGGGTCAGCAGCAGCAACAGCAGCAATCAACCCGCACGCAGAACCTCTCGGTCCTCTCAGGGGGTGGAGGCGGCTCAACGGGCGGAGGGGGAGGTGGCAATTCCGCCCCCGGCATGGGCGTCGTAACCCCCTATGAGGCGGGGGCGTTTGTCGGCGCCAGCGCTGAGGACGTCAGAGACGCGATGATGGCAACGGGCGCCATTCGCGATGGGGGCCAGGGTGCGGGACGCGGCCAGGCAGGGCCCGGCTCTTCCCAATTCGGCCGCGGTTCCCAGTCCGGGCGAAACACTCAAGGTAGAGGATTCGGAGCCCGCAGGAGCACCGGGGAGATTCGCGCGAGATTGCGGGCGGGGTTTAGCATCACCCGACCTGCGCCTGCTCAGCGGAGTTCGACGTTGGCTACTCGATTGGAGAAGTCGAGCTGGCTGCGGCCCCAATCGCCCATGGAGGTAGCGATTGAGGGAGGGACGGCGATCCTTCGCGGAGTGGTTGCCACGGAGCACGACCGAGTGTTGGCTGAGCGGGTGGCAAAGTTGGAGCCCGGGGTCCGCCAGGTCGAGAATCTTCTGACGTTGGCTCCGGCCAGCGAGAGTCCGTCGACGCGGTAGCGTTCTGGCCCGTCTCAAACACGTCACTTTTCGCCGCGTTTACGGCATGCGCTGGCGGCTTGGCCGCCGGCCCCCGGTCGACTGGCCAGCGGGATTTCGCGACCGGCGTCAGCCGCCCGAGACGCGGCGGGATCGGGATCGTGGCCGTCTTCATTTTCCCGTTCCGATCGCCGTCGACTTCGTCCCCGGACCGATCGTCCGGGAGAGCCTCTTGGTACGCCACGGGCCGTACAGGCGTTGTCCGCGACTTGACGCGCTCGATGTGACTCGTCGATCCCGCGGTTTTCGTCGTGACCGGTGGCGAGCTGCCCGGCAGGGCGACCCGCGTCTGGTCGCTGACGATCGCGGGCCCCTGGGTCGGATTGAACCGGCAGATGAGGCCGACGTCCTGTTTCGGTCCCCCGGCTTGGTCCCAAGGGATCCAGACGCTGTACGAGTGACCGAGCTCCGACTCGCTGTAGTGCCCCGCAAATTGCTCGGCGGTGAACGCGTATTTTCGATCCGACGTGCTGCCATTCGGATCGCGATTGTCCTCATCGAAGGCGTACACGACCAGCGAGCCGTCGACCCGCAGCGGCGTGTCCCCGTCCGGACCGAAGAACATCAATCGGCCGCCGAAACCCCGTGTTGGGGGACGATCCGGACGTTGGAGCAGGACCTCACTCCAGACGGCCACCACCTTGGCCGGCGTCTGCGGCTTGTCTTCGCCCAGCGGAAACCACTCCGTCGGTCGCCTCCAATCCAGTTGCGTACAACCGACGAAGGACGCCAAGCAGACAACTCCTAGAAGCACTTGTGATAGCCGCGTGAGTGATCGCATGCCAGTCTCCCATCCTACGGGCAGAACGCGTACATCTGAACCGGTGGGGGCCGCCGCACCGGCACCTCGCTGCCCGCAGACCCTAGTAAACGCTTGACCGATCGTAGTTGTGGACATCGGTTCCCGTTGGCTTGCCGATTCCTCCCTGGAATCGAGCAACTCCCGGCTCCGAGTAGCGTGTGTAGCCCTCGACGTCGTAACGCGCCGGCGGAGTCGTCCCGAACGACGGTCCGGTCGGCCCGTAGCCGTACCTCGGATCGACGGTCGATGGTCGGTCCGTGGCAGGAGAATCAGTCGCCGGGCTACGCGCGCCGCGTTCAACGCCGGCCGGGTACCGGGTCGCCGGATTACCCGTTTCCGGGTACGTCATGGGGGGATAGACCGGGTTACTCGCCGGTTGGTAACTGGTCGCCGGGTAACTGGTCGCCGGGTAACTGGTCGCCGGGTAAGTGGTCGCCGGGTAAGTGGTCGCCGGGTAAGTGGTCGCCGGGTAAGTGGTCGCCGGGTAAGTGGTCGCCGGGTAACTGGTCGCCGGGTAACTGGGAACTGGGTAGTTGGCCCCTGCGTAACTAGTCTGCGAATTGGTGAAGGGCAGAGTACCGGCGGCGCGATACCTTGTCGAGCTTTGAGGAGCCGTCGGGGCCGCCAGCCTCACGCGCTGGTCGTAGCTGGCCCGCTGGATGTCGCCGCGTGGATCGGAAACGACAGGATTCGACGTCGAGCCGGGTCCGATTCCCACCCCTTGCTCGGGCGCGGGTGCCGCCTGGTGCGACGTCGCGCCCTTCTGTTCTGGGGCCGGGGGCAGAGGTTCCATGATGAACGGCGTCTGGTCCGCCTCATCGGGGCCGCTTGGTTGGTCCTCAGGCGCCAGTTTCGGGGCCAAGATGGCCTGGGCACTCGGGTCGAGATCGGGGTAGATGACGGGTGTCTGGCCGGTCCGGTCAAAGGGATCGCCGTGGACTTCGAGCACGTCGGCGAGGCACCAGTTCATTCGCGCGGCCTCGATCTGCTTGACCACCTCGGCATCCTCCTCGTTCTCCACCACGTGGGGAGTCAGGATGATCAATAACTCGGTCTTCTCCACGGTTACGCTATCGTAGCGGAAGAGACGCCCCAGGACCGGGACGTCGCCCAGCCACGGCACCTGGCGATGGACTTCCGACGTGTCCTTGGTGATCAGACCGCCGAGGATGACCGTCTGGCCGTCCATCGCGCTGACGGTGCTCTGCGCCTCGGCAATCTCGATCCGCGGCGCGCGGAGGACGCTCCCGTCGGCCGCGACGGAAATGGGAATGCCGTCCTCCTCCGGCCCCACCTTGGACCGGCTCGCCGTGACCTGCATGACCACCAGTCCGTCGGGGTTGATTCGCGGAATCACGTTGAGCTGGATCCCCACGTCCACGTATTCGATATTGAAAGTCTGGCTACCCAGGTTGGTGGCGGGGGAGACGCTGGTGATCGTGGGCACGTTTTCGCCCACGTGGACGATGCCTTCGATGGTGTCGACGGTCATGATTTGCGGTCGAGCCAGCACGTCCAATCGTCGATTCTCCTGGAGCGCACGGATGAGCACGCTGACCGCCTCGCTGGAGGCCGAGATCACGAGCCCCCCGTAGCCCAAATCGCTGTTCTGTCGTCCCAACGCGAGGCTGGAGAGCCCCTGGGTGCCCACGATATTGGAGCCGGCGGCGGTGGTGTTGTTGCCCAACGGGATCGTCGTATTGTTGAACAGGAACCCGGGGATGTTGCTGATGCTGCGGTCGAAGAGGATCGAGTCCTGCAAGCCCAGCTCCACGCCGAACTCGTCGGTGTCGTCCAACGTGACCGCGGCCAGCAGGACCTGGATCACGACCATGGGCGGCCGGGCATCCAGCTTCTCGACCAGGTCGATGATCCTGTCGTAGAACCGTTCCGTCGCGCTGATGATCAAAGCATTGGTGATCGCCTCGGGCACCAGCACGACCTCGCGGTCGGTCTGCTCGATCGAGCTCAAGAGCCCCTGAACGGGCTGTTCAGCCTCGAGCTCGCTGGAGAGGAACTCGTTGACCGCATTGGCCACGTTCTCGGCGGACGCGTTCTTCAGACGCATGACCACGGTCTGGCGCATACGCAGATCGCTCTCGTCCAGGCGCAGCAGGATCGCCTCGACCAACACCAGATCACCCGTGGAGCCCGTCGCGATGATGCTGTTCGTCCGAACGTCCACGGCAAACCGCAGGAATACGAGCGAGCTGTCCTCGTCGGTGGCCCCGGTCCGAACCGCCGGCTCCGTGGCTTGGGTCTGGGTGCCGAACAGATCGCCCAGCATGTCGAGCAGGTTCGAGGCGTCGCCGTGCACGATGGTGAAGACCTTCACCTGGGCCTCGGCCGTCGGCAGTTGATCGAGTTGGTTAATCAACGCGGCGATCAAGGGCATGCTGTCGGCCGAGGCGGTGATAATCAGAGCATTGGCCCGCGTGTCCGCCGTGACGAGCACGTCGGTGAGAATCCCCGAGTTCAGAGTCCGCTGGCCGTCGTCGTCGGTTGTGACGAACTGCAAGCGGATCGATTTTCGCTCGAACTGCTCCCCCATGCCGGCGGTTCGCTGGACGACGGCACGCTGCCCCGTCCTCTGGCCGTACATCTGCGCCGTGATGGCGTCCTGGAGCACCGGAGCCAGGTCTTCGGCCAGCGAGTTCTTCAGCTTGAAGATACGGACTTCGTTGACGGTCTCGTTCTCCGGGGCGTCGATCCGTTCGATGATCGCCGCCACCTCGGCCATATCGCGCGGGCTTGCCCGCACGACGAGCGAATTCGTGCGAAAGTCCGCCGTGATCTGCACGCGCGTGGCCAGGCCGCCTTCCTCGTCCTGGTCCTGCTCCTCAAAGAACTCGACCAGGGACTCCTGGGCGGTTTCCGCCGGCGTGTTCTTCAGGCGGAACACCTGGAACTGCGCGGTCGGCGGCACGGGCCGATCCAACCGCTTGATCAGATCGATAACCGTGTCGACGCTTTCCTGCCGACCGATCAGCAGCACCGCGTTCGGTTTCGCCAGGGCCGTGATGCTCACGTCCCCCTGACGGACCGAAAAGACTTCCTCGTAGAGCTTGTTCAGAAGCGTGCCCAGCGATCGGCAGTCGACGTGCAGCAGGTGATACACTTCGATCACCGGCTTCTCGATCTCGCTGATCTGTTCGATCTGCTCGATCAGCTGGACCACTTTTTGGACGTCGCGCTCGTGGCCGCGAATCACCAGAATGTCGGTGCCCGGCAGGATCTCGATCTGCACCGCCCCGATCAGGCCACCCTCTTCCGAAACTCCTTCCGCGAGCTTGCCACCGGGCACCAATGCGCCCGCGGTTCCCTCGGGCGTCGCAGGCGGTTGGCCGGCGGGAGCGGGAGGGGCGGGAGCGGTATCCGCGGATGTCTTTGCCACGGGAGCGGGCGCCGACGGATCCGGTTGCTGGTAGGCCATGGCGAGCCGCAACTGGCTTTGCCGGTCGGAGGCGGATGCATTATCCGGTCTGGTCCCTTCGAGCGACTGGCTGGTCTGGATCGCGTGGATCACTCGCTCGACGTCGGCGGTTCGGCCCGCCTTCAAGGAAAGCAAACGCGTGCTCCGTTCCACCGACGCCTCCGGGCTGTCCAACACGTGGAGCAAGGGGATCGAGGTCCCGAGCGCGTCTGCGGCCCCTTCGATCTTCACGCGGTTCGAGCGGCGGTCCACCGACAATCGGAGCGCCTGTCCGCCGGCCAAGGTCAGCCGGTAGGTCGACGCATCAGGCTGGGTGCTGGCGACCGGGGTCAGTCGGTCGGCCAGCATTCGCACCAACGCCGCCTCGAACTGCTCGCCCGTCGTGTGCCAGAGCTGGACTTCTTGGGAAGTGTAGGAAACGGGACCCGCATTGGCGGATGAACGCGGGGAAGAGGGGGCATTCGAACGGGGAGACTCGCTGGCCGCGCCGGGCGTCCGCTCTTCCGGCAAGCGGTCGGCGATCTGGGACTGAACGTCGGGGGGGGCCATCACCAGGACCTGGGAAGTTCGTTGGTCGGGAACCACGCGGACGCTCGGATTTCTGCCGAACTCCTCGTGCAGCCGGGCGGCTACCGAATCCGCGCTGCCGGGCCGGCAACGGTAGATCTTCAGAACGGACTGGGAGGCCAACGGTCGGGGCTTGGCGGCCGTGCCCGTTTCGTCCCCTCTTGGCGAGCTCACCGCCGCCTGGGCGACTTGGTGGGGCTGGAGGAGACTGGCGGCCTGGAGAGATTTAGCTTGGCGAAGGGCGATCGGTGCGGTACTCCGATCGCCGGATTCCCCATCACCGCCGGCCAGCAGCAGTCCGGTCACGGCAGCGACCAGCAGCCCCAGCGGCACCGCAACGAGGAGTAGTCTTCCGTGGCTTCGAAGAACCGACATGTAACAGCCTCCCTTTTCCCCTGATGCAAGGGGTAAATACGGACTGAAACCATGATGCGCAGGGTTTGCGCGATAGGAATAATCGGCATATCCCGCATATCTTCTCCACCAAATGGCCCCCAGAAGGGATCGAAGCGCCGGAAGGAAGCGCAGCCCCCTGCCGGGACATCCGTTGGACTTGGACGAGCGCGGCACTGGTCCAACTCGTTTCGTCGCCACGTCACTACGCCCTGCGTCGCGTGCGGACGTCGCCGCAAGCGATTGATCCACAAGCAGTTACGGGTTCCGAACGTGAAGCGTCCGATCGGTCCGTTCCGACGCGGAGGATGGGAGCGAGGACCTGCGATGAGGGCTCAAATGAAGCTTGCGGTGGACCCGAAGCGTCAAAGCCGTGCGTTCCCATGCGAAGCCTGGGAACCGGGCCCCCGCGCAGGGGGCCGGCGAATACACGCAGACGCGCTGGAAGCAGCAAGAGAGAACCGGACCGATCAGCCTCGCGCGTGCGCTACATTTCGCCGCCTTTGAGCATCAACAGAGCCACGCTCATGTAGAGGACGATTCCGACGGTGTCGGTCAGCGTCGCGACGAACGGATTGCTCATGAAGGCGGGGTCGAGCCCAAGACGCCGGAACAACAGGGGCAGCAGCGAACCGGACAGCGTTCCCCAAGTGACGATCAGCAGAAGTGCAATCGGGATCACCAGGGCGGCAAACCAGTTGGGCGCCATCAGCAGCGCGAGCAGGTACCCGGTCGCGCCGAGTAGTCCGCCCAGCAGCAGCCCAATCATCAGCTCGCGGCGGATCACGCGCCACCAGTCTCCGACCGTTACTTCCCCGGTCGAAAGGCCGGTAATAATCAGAGTCGCCGATTGGTTGCCGGAGTTCCCTCCTGTGGAGATCACCAAGGGGATGAATAGCATCAGCCACGGGATCTGCTCGAGGAAGTCCTGGTACCCGAGCAGCGTGAACGCGGTAAAAAAGGCCCCGACAAAAAGGATGGCCAGCCAGAGACCTCGCTTGCAGGTGAGCGTGAACAGCCGCGTCTCGAGATAGCTTTTCTCCAAGGGCGTGACGCCCGCAATTCGGTAAGCGTCTTCCGTTGCCTCCTCGACCATCACATCGAGCACGTCGTCGTGGGTGATGATTCCCAACAGGTGGTGTGCGTCGTCCACGACCGGGATGGCCATCAAGTCGTAACGGGCCACCGTCTGGGCCACCTCCTCCTGATCGTCGCTCGCGTTGACTGTGATCAGGTCCCGTTCCATCAGGTCGCCGATGCGGGTATCGGGCTTGCCCATGGCAGAGAGCAGTTCTCGAGCTGACAGCAGTCCGCGGAGGTGATCCTCCTCGTCGACCACGTAAAGGTAGTAGATGGTCTCCAACCCCGCGGCCTGTCGGCTCACTTCCTGGAGGGCTTGGCCCACGGTGAGACCTTCGCTGAGTCGGGCGAACTCGGTGGTCATCTCCGCGCCGGCGGTGCCCTCGGGAAAGGATCTCAGCCGCTGGATGTCGCGACGTTCCTCCGTCGGAATCAGCGGCATCAACTTGGCCACCACCTCGGGATCGACGTCGTTGAGCAGGTCCACTCGGTCGTCCGGCGGAAAGTGGGCGATGAGCTGGGCGATCTCGGCCAGCTCGCCCGTCTCGATCATCTCAACCTGCTTGTCCTCCTCGAAAAAGCCGAATATCTCCACCCGGAACGGCATCTCCGCGTGCTCCAACACGCGCCACGCCTCCGCCGCCGTCAGTCCTTCCATGAATTCCGCGGTCCGGGCCGGGTGGTGCAGTGCGGTGCAGAATTCCCGGAGTCCCGCCGCATCGTTCTCGGCCAGCATCTCGCGGAGCTCGGGCAGGTAGAGCGTGTTCGTCATGGCGGCATCCTGTGGCTAACGCGGGATTCACGCGGGAGATGCACTTGGGCCGACTTCGTTTCTGGCCGCGCCCTTCTTGGCGGCCTGACCGCCTGGTGCAGTCTTTCAAATATCCTGGATAGACCCCGGCGTGTCAAAGAGTCTTCCGACGGATTCCGGCAAGACGGGCGGGGGGAGAGGGGAGAGCGCCCCCTGGCTTGGCCGCCGCGCCTACAACACGGCAGCCCAGGGGTCGCTGAAGCTCGGTTGCGGGTCCCGCGGATAGAAGAAACCGTCCAGAGATATCGGCCGGGCCGCGAAGTCGAGGTGCAGCATGCTCCCGATCGCTCGGAAGCTGCCCACCAAGTCGTAGCGGTACGGCTCCTCCGCCACGAAGCGGGACAAGTGGCCGAGCGGCTGGATCTCCCAACAAGCGTTGCGGTAGCCGCGAAGCCGCGTTTTCGGCTCGCCCAGCCAGTTTGGCCGGCTGAGCGTGACTTCGACCGGTGTAGGGCTGCCGGGTGCGCGTTTCAGCCGGGCGGCGGCAGGGAAAATGCCCACCATCCGCTTCAGCTCGCCGCCGGGCGTTTCCATCTGCTGACAGAGATACGCCGCCCCGCCCCCTTCGGCGTAGACCCGTCGACCCGCGGCCAGGTGGCTCCTCAGCGCCGCCTTCATGCAATGGTTCTCCGAAAGCGCCGCGGCATACCGCTCCGGATGGCCGCAACCCAGGTAGACCAGGTCGGTCTCCGGCGGGAGGCTCTCGTCTCGAAGCGGCGAGAAGTCGACGATCGAAGCCCCCCGCAACTCCAGCAGGTCCAGTGTGTCCTGGAAGTAGCAGTTGAACGCCTCGTCGTAGGCGATGGCCACGGTCAGCTTCGCCACGGCTGGCTCGATAGACGCCGTCTCCTCCCCGCCGCTGGGGAACTCCCGTCCAACGGCCAGGCTCCAGATGTGCTCGGGCTGCCAGTTCTGGGTGAAGTGATCGCCGAGCTCATCACACAGCCGGTGCGGGGGCCGCTCGCCGTGGGGCACGGCTTCCAGCTTGGCTCGCAGGCTCGGCAACGACTCCAGAGCGCCCAACACCGGCACACCCCACAATGCCTCCAGATCCGTGGCAAGCCGGGCGAAATGGCGACTATCGGCGACCCGGTCGAGCAGAAGCCCGTCAACGCGCGCGGGTCGTTCGGGCAATCCGCGCCGATCGGCGCGGGCTGCGTCGAGAATGGCCAGCCGGGGCAGGCTGAGCCAGCGGCACAGCGTCTCCAGCCTTCCGCCGGGGCCCCCGGCCGAGAACGCCGAGTCGTATTCCCCGTGGACCAAGGCCAAATCAGCCTCCCGAGCCCCACGAGCAAACGTCGCCCGGCAAGTCTCCGGCGACATCAGCCAACTATCCAGATGGCGCGGAGGCAGGCCCGTGACCGTGGTCAGGCCCTGGCATGTCGGAAAGCAAGCCTGGGAGAGGAAGCTCTGCACGTGCAGACCACTCCGCCTTAGGGCCTCCATCAAAGCCCACAGCATGGTCTGCGATTCGGCCTCGCGCTGGATCGTCCCCACCGCGATACGTGGGAGGCACGGCATCCTACAATGCTCTGGAGACTGAGGGGTCTACGGAAGGTATGGGCACGTCCTCGACTGCCCCCGCTGCATTGTTCGAGGAGCTGTTGGAGGAGTCAAGCAGAAAAGGCGAGCCGCGGGAGTCGGTCCGGGAGGGGAGCGGGACCGACGTCCGCGCGTGCGGCTCGCCTTGGGGTGCAGCCTTCCTTTGCGGCGGTTGTCCAACGCTCTACGAGCTTTGCAGCTTGAACACTTTGCTGCCGCGTCGCGTCTGGACCTTCAGCGTAACCCCCTTTTCGAGGGATTCTTTCTCCATAGCCGCCCGGAACTCGGCCACGTTCTTCACCTGCTCGTCGCCGACGCCGGTAATCAGCATTCCTTCGTCGAGACCTGCTTGCTCGGCGATGCGATCGTGCTGGACATCTACGATCAGCGCGCCGGACAGCCCCTCGTAGCCGAGCAGCTCGGCACGTGCTTTGGTCAAGTTCTTCACCATCAGTCCAAGCTGCTCGTCGTGGTAGAACTCCGAGGAGATCGCACGATCCCCCCGCAGCCGAGACTCCATCATGGCGGTCTCGAAGTCTTCGGGCATGGCCTTGAGCAGGATCCGAACCGTTTGGGACTTCCCGTCGCGGAGGATCTTCAGCTCATGCTTGGAATCCGCCGCCGAACGCTCGACCAACTCCTGCAAGTCAGCCGTCGTTTGGACCTTGTGCCCGTCGAACGTCACGATCATGTCCTTCTCTTGGAGCCCGGCCTCTCCGGCCGGGGAGCCTTCGCTCACCAGGTCGACGACCACGCCGCCATTGAGGGGCACATCAAGTTTCTTCGCCAACTCTGCGTCAACGTCAAACATACTGACTCCCAGGTAGGCGCGTGCAACGCGGCCCTGCTTGATCAATTGCGGCGTGACCCATTTGGCCAGATTGACCGGGATGGCGAAGCCGACCCCTTGGCTTCCGCCGGTGCGGGACAAGATGGCCGTGTTGATCCCCACCACTTCGCCGTTGAGGTTCACCAGCGGGCCACCCGAATTGCCCGGATTGATCGCCGCGTCGGTCTGTAGGAAGCGGGCACGACGGACCGCCCCCAGGCTGCGCCCTTTCCCGCTGATAATGCCCGCGCTAACCGTTTGCTCCAGCTCGAACGGGTTGCCGATGGCAAGCACCCAGTCGCCGATCTCCATTTGGTCGGAGTCGCCGAGTCGGGCGGCGGGCAGGCTTTCCTTGGTATCGAGTCGCAGCACCGCCAGGTCGGTCCTCTCGTCGGTCTTGATTTCCTTCACGTCGAACTCGCGGCCGTCGCCCAACTGGACGGTCACTTCGTCGGCATCGGCCACGACATGGTTGTTGGTGAGCACGATCCCCGATGGATCGATAATCACGCCCGAGCCCAAGCCGGGTCGCGGGACGTTGGGAATCCCACGCCCGCGAAAGCCGGGGAGGTCGTCGCCGAAGAAGTCCTCAAACGGAGTCCCTTTGTAAGGATTCTCCGATCGGAGCTGGGGATCGATCGACGATTCCGATGGTTTTGTGGTGGTCCTCACCTCGACGACCGTGGGAAGCACCTGCTTGGCCGCGGCGCGAAACGCCCGCGATAGACTCTGGGCTTGCTCGATGGCCTGGGCATCGCCGGCCGAGGGAGCCACGTTCTGTTGTCCCTGGCCAACACCAGTAATCAGGGTCCAGCTCAGCAGCGAGCCGGCAACCAGCGTCACTACGATGAGCCCTGCCGTGCGGCTCGGTAACTTTGCTTTGCTCATCCGTTACTCCTTCCTCAACTGCTTAGGTTGACTGACTTGCACCTCAACACGTGGGGATCACCGTTGGACCCTGCATGGCCAATCGACAGAGAGTCTCCATCGGAAGCCCGGGGCTCTGGAGTCCCGTCCGCGCCGGGCGATCATCAGCCATACAAACATCACAAGTCCCATCGTGGCGAAGATTTCCGCGAGGAGACTGCCAAGGCGGCCTATTGAAGGGCTGGAAGGCTCGTGGTGCCCGTCTTCATGCGATGGGGGCCCGACCGCGCCGGACGCCTCGACAAAGCGGGTCCAAGTAGACTAACCTCCTACGGCCATTTCTCAGCCACTCTGCTTAGTCACCCCCCCTCTACGTAGTTAGCGGGTGGGGAGTTCACCTCGGCTGTGCCAAGGATAGTTGCCGCCGAAGGGATTTTCGTTCGCCCAGGGCGGTTGGACAAGGCCGGTTTCCCGACCGAGCCACCACGGGGGCCGCCCTGGAGCACCCTCTGTTGACAAAAGGTGTACCCCCTGTTAGGTTTACAAAAAGAGGGTGCCAACCCGCTACTTACTGATTCGATGGGTCGTCGTTTTCATGGCCATGGATGTTGAACGCGATTTGGACGTTGGGCTTCCGGCTCGCCTCGCCCAATGTGAGCGGCGGGTCGGCTATGTCTTCTCCGACAAGTCGCTGCTCCAGTCCTCCTTGACCCACGCCTCGGGGGCCCAGCACCGGCTGGCCTCCAACGAGCGGCTCGAGTTCCTCGGCGACGCCATCCTGGGGGCCGTCGTCTGCGAGATGCTCTTCCATCAGTATCCTGAGTATCTTGAAGGCGAGCTGACCAAGATCAAGTCGATCGTGGTGAGCCGCCGGACGTGCGCCAAGATCAGTGAAGCCCTAGGGATGCAGGAGTTCCTTATCCTAGGCAAGGGGATGACCACCCACCCGACCGTGCCGACCTCGGTCCTGGCCGACGTTTTCGAGTCGCTGCTCGCCGCCATCTACCTCGACGGCGGCGATCAAGCCGCCCGTGATTTCATCGAGGAGCACATCGGACCGGAGATCGAGCTGGCTGCCGGAGGCGAGGTGGGCCGCAACTACAAGTCGCTCCTCCAACAGTTGGCCCAGCGCGAGTTCAGCACCACGCCCACGTACCAGTTGCTCGACGAGAAGGGCCCGGACCACAGCAAGTGCTTCAAGATCGCCGCCCAGGTCGGGCGGACTCGGTTTCAGCCAGCGTGG
>Ga0307379_10008581_pt1 | contig 13761 bp, 11 predicted proteins | sample UN2MG_FD_202237 | JGI IMG/M metagenome (GOLD analysis project Ga0307379, IMG submission 202237) | Soil microbial communities from Risofladan, Vaasa, Finland - UN-2 | ecosystem: Environmental > Terrestrial > Soil > Coastal area > Acid sulfate soil | place: Finland: Risofladan, Vaasa | collected...
GAAAATCAAAACAGAATTTCTTATGAAGAAAATATAAAATATATTGGTAAAAAGTTTGAAGTATTAGTTGAAGGTAGAAGTAAAAAAGGCGCCAACTTACTGGAAGGCAGAATGGAAAATAATACTATAGTAAATTTTAATGGTGAAGAAAAACTTATTGGAAGTTTTGTACGGGTAAAGATTAACAGAGTAAAATCTTTTTATTTAATGGGAAAAATATATATTTAAAATATGTGTAATATTATTTCTAACTTATTATAAAAATAAAAACTGTGACATATCTGTAGCTTATAGTAGATAGTGTAAATTTTATAGATTTTTATAGTGCTATGATATAATTATGTTATGGAGAATTTAAAAGAATTATATTTCCTTATATCTACCTTATAATCATACTAAAAATAGAATAATCTAAAATGACGAGGCAAGAAAATGATCGAACAAACTAAAGGACAGATTGAGTCTCAGATTAGCGAAGCAATAATCAGGTTTGAGAAAGAATATATGGGCAGAGGCCCTATGGAGACCAAAACATACATTATAAAAGATATGATTTTTATCCGGTTGAAAGGAGTTCTTACACCTGCTGAGGAACAACTGACCAAGACTGCTGATGGTTCGGAGTTGATAAAAAAAACACGAATTCAATTACTTGAAGGGGCAAGACTTTTATTGGAAAACATTATTTCTGATATTACAGGTTATCAGGTAAAAAGCCTGCATACAGATATTAGTACAAAAACTGGAGAGAGAGTTATTATTTTTACATTATTCAAGAATTTGGAAAATAAATTCATAAATGAGTAAAAAAAGAAAAAATTAAGGAAAAATATTTGAATGCATTCTTTTTTATGGTAGTATAACTAACAAAAATAATAATATCTTGGAAGACTAAGGCAAGGACCCCAAACTATCGGGGTTGTTGCAAAGTAAGCCAACATCAATATCTTCTAGTTCTCTTTAGAGAGAGCGGAAGGTGGTGTTGGTTTTTTTATTTAAAGAGGAGTTGATGTGGTGAGCAGACAATGGATGAAATGGATAATTCCAGATGAAGTTAAAGTGGTACTAATCTCTTCCCCGGAGGTAACGGTACTAAAAAATAGACAGGAAATACTTTCTCTAGCTACAGGTGGTGGTAATGATTTTTTTGAGGTAGCCTATGATATAGAAGGTATGGGACGAGTTGTGGAAGCCATAGTAGCAAGATGTAAAAATGGTCTCGTAATAAATTATACAGAAAAATATATGCGCAGGCGGGACCCTGATTGTATGGTTATTGGCGACAATGAAGAGACAGACAAGACCTATTTTAGAGAATTATTTAATAAGACATTTGATGAGGTTCGATTACAGACATTTGAATGGCTAAAAAAACAAAAATTAGCTGTTTTACCGATTATGGTGGGCGGAAGAGAAACAGGATACCACGGTTTGTTGATTGCTCCTGGCAATACCGGTTTCTTTATAGGGGGATTAGCAGATCTACAGGGTATGCTTTTACCTGAAGAGATTCCACCAGACTTTCAGCCACAAACTATTATTTATCTTGCTCCGCCATTTCGTCATACTCACTTCAATGGTAAGCAGATAGTGGTACATAACCGTGTGAACAGCCTACATGAAATATTTTCCTACAACTTGTATCCAGGCCCAAGTGCTAAAAAAGGAATTTATGGTGTTCTGCTGCAAATTGGTGAAAGAGAAAAGTGGCTTACTTTACATGGTTCTACAGTTCAGATGGTTACTCCTTATGAAAATATTACTACTATCCTTCATGAAGGAGCAAGTGGTGGGGGAAAAAGTGAAATGTTAGAATATCCACATCGTCAGTCTGATGGAAGATTACTTTTAGGAACTAATAAAGTAACAGGTGAGAAGTTTTATATCGTACTTAATCAGGGTTGCTCATTAAAACCTGTTACCGATGATATGGCACTAGCACTTCCTGTATTTCATAAAAACGGAAAGAAACTGGTAGTAGCCGATGCTGAACAGGCCTGGTTTGTTCGTTTGAATCATATTACTCATTACAACACAGATCCACGTTTGGAGAAACTGTGTATTCATCCTAAAGAACCATTAATTTTTTTAAATCTCTATGGCATACCTAAAGCAACCTGCCTCATCTGGGAACATACAGAGGATGAACTTGGAAAACCCTGTCCGAACCCAAGAGTTATATTACCTCGCAGGTTAGTTCCTAATGTCATTGATGGTCCAGTAGGAGTTGATTTTCGTAGCTTTGGTATACGCACCCCACTTTGCAGCAGGGAAAAGCCGACTTATGGTATTTTTGGCATTCTTCATATACTACCACCGGCACTAGCCTGGTTGTGGAGACTTGTATCTCCAAGAGGCGATGCAAATCCAAGCATTACCGATACAATTGGTTTGACGAGTGAAGGAGTTGGATCATACTGGCCGTTTGCTACAGGAAAATATGTAAACCATGCCAATCTTTTGCTGAGACAAATTGTAGATACTCCACAAACGAGGTACTTACTGTTTCCTAACCAACATGTTGGTGTTTGGAGTGTTGGTTTTATGCCACAGTGGCTTTCCAGAGAGTATATTGCAAGACGTGGTGTAGCTAAATTTCATACAGAACAACTAGTACCAGCTTGCTGTCCTTTGTTGGGATACACTCCTACTATTATACAGATAGAAGGCATACGAATTCCAGAATGGTTTATTCGGGTTGAAAACCAACCAGAGGTTGGCACTGATGGATATAGTGCTGGGGAAAAAATTTTGTATGAATTTTTCCAGCGTGAACTTCCTAAGTTTTTGACACCCGAAATAGACCCTTTAGGTAAAAAAATAATATCCTGCTGTTTAGACAGGGGAAAAATAGAAGATTATTTAAATCTCATTCCTATGACTCTGTAGCTACTACTTTAGTTGCGATGGCAATGACAAGATTTATTCAATAATTGCGAATTCAGGGAACAGGATGAGAACAAGAGAAATTAAACATACCGAAAGGAGGTAAGTCAGGCATGGCGAATACTATGTTCGAATTAAACATAGGAGGATATTTACTTGTTAAGCGAGGGAAGGTGAGGGATATTTACTCTGTAGGAAACAAAACCCATCTTATGATCATTGCAACTGATCGCATTTCGGCCTTTGATTGTATTCTGCCCACACCGATACCCAATAAGGGTATAGTTCTAACACAATTGTCTAATTTTTGGTTTGAGAAGACCAAAAATATCATTCCGAACCATATTGTTAACTTCGACCCAGTACAAATGGATTGGTATTATGAGGATGACTGGTACTACGATGAAGTGAGAGGGCGAGTCGTTCTCGTGAAAAAGGCAGAACCTATACCGGTTGAATGCGTAGTACGGGGGTATCTGGCTGGCTCAGGCTGGCAGGAATATAAAGAAATGCAATCAATCTGCGGGGTAAAGTTACCAAAAGGATTAGCGGAATCAGATAAATTACATGAACCGATTTTTACTCCAGCAACGAAGGAGGATGTGGGACATGATATTAATGTTACTCAGGAGTATATTGAAAAAGAGATTGGAAAAGAACTTACTATAAAACTAAAGGATGTGAGTATTGCTCTCTATAAAAAAGCAAGCGAATATGCAGAGTCAAGGGGTATAATTATTGCTGACACAAAATTTGAATTTGGATTTTTTGATGATGAACTCATACTTATTGATGAGATATTCACTCCTGATTCATCACGTTTCTGGCCAAAAGATGGGTACGAGCCAGGAAAGCCCCAACCCAGTTATGACAAGCAGTTTGTACGGGATTATCTTGAGACATTGGATTGGGACAAAACACCCCCTGCTCCAGAATTACCCGAAGAGATAGTCAGTAAAACATCCGAGAAATATCTCCAGGCTTTTAAAATGATTACAGGAAAAGAAACTTTAATGGGTGATAGCAAAGATGAGTAGATCAAAGCAAGGGATTGGTTTATAGAGACAAAGAAATGATTAGAAAAAATCCCAATGGCGATTATCCGCAGATAGATAATACCGCATATATTGATCCTATGGCAGTAATTATTGGTAATATAAAGATAGGGAAAAATGTGTTTATTGGGCCACAAGCAGTTATCAGAGCGGATGAGCCAAATAGTTCAATAATTATTAAAGATAACTGTAATATTCAGGATAGTGCAGTTATTCACGCCTTAGAGAACACTTCGGTTTTAATAGAAGAAAATACTTCTCTAGCTCATGGTTGTATAATCCATGGACCTTGTAAAATCCGCAAGGACTGTTTTATTGGTTTTGGCTCTGTAGTTTTTAATGCTGAACTGGGTGAGGAAGTATTGTTAAAACACTTAAGCTGCGCAGAAGGAGTAAAGATTCCTTCTGGGGTATTAATTCCTAATGGAGCAGTTATTGATTCTGAGGATAAGGTTAAAGGCTTGGAGACGGCAACTGAAGGATTAAAGTCATTTTCTCAAAAAGTGATTAAGGCTAATCTTGATTTAGTTAAAGGATACAAAGAGGGGGTAGTAAAAATGGATAAGAAGATTCTGGTAGGAATTGTTATGGGAAGTGATTCTGATTTAGAAGTGATGAAAGAAACAGCTCAAACTCTGGACAAGTTTGGCATAGGTTATGAGATAAATATTATTTCTGCCCACCGCACACCGAATATGGCACATGAATACGCCATTACTGCTGAAGAACGTGGTTTAGAAGTAATCATTGCCGGTGCAGGTGGAGCTGCGCATTTAGCAGGAGTCATTGCATCTTTAACGCCGCTTCCAGTAATTGGGGTGCCTATGCAAACGCAGTTGTCTGGGGGTTTGGATTCTCTTTTGTCCATAGTACAAATGCCTTCTGGGGTTCCGGTTGCAACTGTAGCTGTTGGCAAGGCAGGCTCTAAGAATGCGGGGATTTTAGCTGCACAAATCTTGGGTGTGAAATTACCAGAGATAAGAGAGAAGGTAAAAGAATATAAAAGAGAAATAACAGAAAGTGTCAAAACAAAGAATAAGAAATTAAGGGAAGAGGAAGCAAATGCCTAAGAGAACTGATATTGAAAAGATAATGGTTATTGGCTCTGGTCCTATTGTTATTGGCCAGGCTTGTGAGTTTGATTATTCAGGAACCCAGGCTTGCAAGGCTCTTAAAGAGGAAGGCTATAAGGTTGTCTTAGTGAATTCTAATCCTGCTACTATTATGACTGACCCTCAAATGGCTGACAAAACTTATATCGAACCGCTTACGATTGAGAATATGGAGAAGATAATCATCAGGGAAATGCCGGATGCATTACTTCCCAACCTCGGCGGTCAGACCGGGCTTAACCTTTCATCTGAACTTAGCAAAAAAGGGATACTGGATAAATATAATGTGGAATTGATAGGAGTAAAGATAGATACTATACACAGGGGCGAAGACAGAATTGCCTTTAAAGAGACAATGGCAAAGATTGATGTTCCTGTGCTTAAAAGTTCGCCTGCATATTCTGTTGAGGAAGCAGAAAAAATCGCGCAAGAGCTTAAATATCCGGTGGTTCTAAGACCGGCTTATACTATGGGAGGAACTGGTGGGGGAATTGCCTATACTGTAGAAGAGTTAAGAACAATTGTTACCAGGGGATTATCAGTAAGTCCGGTAGGCCAGGTGCTTGTGGAAGAATCGGTTTTAGGCTGGGAGGAGCATGAACTCGAAGTGGTTAGGGACGTAAAAGGCAATAAGATTACAGTTTGTTTTATTGAAAATGTTGACCCCATGGGTGTTCATACCGGGGATAGTTTCTGTGTGGCGCCGATGCTCACCGTGTCAAAAGAATTGCAAGAAAAACTTCAGGAGATGTCTTACAGTATTGTTGAGGAAATAGGTGTATTGGGTGGCTGTAACGCGCAGTTTGCCTATAATCCCCAGGATGGCAGAATTGTGGTTATTGAGATTAACCCCCGCACTTCACGCTCTTCAGCCCTGGCTTCAAAGGCAACAGGTTTTCCCATAGCTCTCATATCAGCAAAGCTCGCCGTAGGTATAAGCCTTGATGAGATACCTTACTGGAAAGAGGGTACCCTGGATAAATATACGCCGGGTGGAGATTATGTCGTGGTAAAATTCCCTAGGTGGGCATTTGAGAAATTCCCTCAAGCCGAAGATAAACTTGGCACTCAGATGCAGGCCGTGGGTGAGGCGATGAGTATAGGTAAAAATTTCAAGGAAGCATTTCAAAAGGCAATACGGTCATTGGAGATTAAAAGATATGGTCTGGGAGGGGCTAAAGATTTTGCTCAAATCTCCCTTCCCGAAATTAAGGCAAATCTGGTTAACCCGTCAAGCGAGCGCATTTTCTTAATGTATGAGGCATTGCGTAAGGGTATGCCGGTAGATGAACTTTACCAGATGACCAAAATTAATAAATGGTTCATTACTCAAATGCGGGAGTTGGCAGAATATGAAGAAGAAATAAAAAAATTCATTGGCAGGGAATTACCTGACGACATGCTTATAAAATCTAAGGAGAATGGTTTTTCAGATAGATATCTTGCTCAACTATTGGGCAAGAAAGAAAAAGAAATCCGCGCTCAGCGGCTTAATGCGGGGAAAATAGCGACATATGAAGCAGTGCCTGTAAGCGGCGCTGAGGGCACCTATTATTTTTCAACATACCTGCCGATGCTGACTCGTCTGCCGAGCGGGCCGGAGCTTCGGCAAGTACGTAACGCGAAAGATCCAGCTTGCTCTACTGGAGAAAGATGCTCTAACGGGCTGAATGGATCAGTTAACGATGTTGGTACAGAGCGCTCATACAGTCGAAAGATAATGATTTTAGGTGGAGGACCTAACCGCATTGGCCAGGGCATAGAGTTTGATTATACCTGTGTTCACGCCGCCTTTACATTATGTGAAGAAGAGGTTGAGTCAGTAATGGTCAACTGCAACCCGGAAACAGTTTCGACTGATTACGATACCTCCAACAAACTCTACTTTGAACCCCTGACAGTGGAAGATGTCCTAAGTATTTATGAAAAAGAGAAACCCGAGGGTGTAATCGTGCAGTTTGGAGGTCAGACCCCTTTGAACATAGCCAGTGAACTTTATGAAGCCGGTGTAAAGATTCTGGGCACAAGCCCTGAGAGTATTCATCTTGCCGAAGATAGGCAGAAATTTAAGGAGATAATACAAGAGCTCGGCATTCTCCAGCCTGAAAGTGGTGTTGCCTCAGCAGATGAGGCGCTGGCTGTGGCTAATAAAATAGGATATCCTTTAATGTTACGTCCTTCTTTTGTTCTGGGTGGAAGAGGCATGCAGGTTGTCTATAATGAGAAAATGCTTTTAAACTATGTAAAAGAAGCTACAGAAGTCAGCCCGGAATACCCCATATTGATTGATAAATTCTTAGAGCAAGCTATTGAAGTTGAGGTCGATGCAATTAGTGATGGTGAGGATGTATATATTCCTGCGGTTATGGAGCACATAGAACTGGCGGGAATTCACTCAGGGGATAGCGCTTGTGTAATTCCGGCACGCAGTATTTCCAAAGAAAATCTGACCATCATAAAAGACTACACAAAAAAGATTGCCAGAGCACTCAAGGTGTTTGGCCTTATGAATATTCAGTATGCCATAGCAGATGGCAAAGTCTATATATTAGAGGCTAATCCTCGCGCTTCACGAACGGTTCCTATCGTAAGTAAGATTATGGGTATATCAATGGCAAAGATAGCAACGCAGGTCTTATTGGGCAAAAGATTAAGAGAGATAATCCCTGCAGACCTGTCTGCACAGACCCGTCTGCCGAGCGGGCAGGGGCTTCAGCAGGCAAGCAAGAAAGAAATTTCTCATGTCGGCGTAAAAGAAGCTGTGTTCCCTTTTAATATGTTCCCTGCTGTTGACCCTATTCTAGGGCCCGAAATGAGAGCGACAGGGGAGGTGATGGGCATTGCCTCTTCATACGGGCTGGCTTTTTACAAAGCGCAAGAAGCTGCGGGTATAAGATTGCCTGCTGAAGGGACAGTTTTGATTTCAGCGGCTGATAGAGATAAGAAGTATATTCTCGAAATAGCCGGTAAACTTAGTAAGCTCGGTTTTAAAATATTGGCGACAAAAGGAACCAAAGCCTATCTGGAAAGAGGTGGCATAGAATCTCAACCGGCAGTGAAACTTCACGAAGGACGGCCCAATATAACTGATGATATTCGCAATGGGCGCATGCAGATGATAATCAATACTCCTGTAGGCAGAGAGAGCAAACATGACGATAGCTATATTAGAAAAGCCGCAATTCGGCATAAAATCCCCTATATAACTACAATTGCTGCAGCTTTGGCAACCGTAGAAGGAATAGAAGCAGCAAAGTGTGGAGGCATAGAGATAAAATCTATTCAGGAGTATCATAGCTTATGAAAATATTTGCCACCAGCGATATTCACGGTAACAAGGCATTGATTTATCTTATTCGCAAGATAGTGAAGGAAGAAGAAATTGATGTCTTAATAATTGCGGGAGATATTGCACCTAAGGGATTTTATCAGCTTTGTAGAAAGGGATCAAGGTATGACATTCACTCTGCATTTAGCCTCCAAAATAGAGACGATATATTAAAAGGCAATGAGTATCAGATAAAAACAAAATTAGATTTACTTGGTTTTGTTGAAATTTCTAAAGATAATTATAATTTATCTGCGATTAAGTTAAAACAAAGAAAGAAATTAATCCAAATATGCCAATTGTTAAAAACTACAGATGTTCCTGTATATATGCTCATTGGAAATGATGACCATATTTCTGATGGAGATTGGAATAAGATACTCAATGATCATGAGATACTCAATTTAAATTTAAGGACTCATGTTTTGGGGCAGTTGAAAATAACAGGATTTCAATATGTCCTTCCCACGCCCTGGAATACCAACAATGAATTGCCAGAGAATAAGCTTGCCGAAAAATTAGAAGGTATTAAAGATCAAGTCGATAAGAAAACTATTCTTATAACCCATGGGCCACCAAAATGTATTTTAGATAGAGTGGTAAACGGCTTACAGGTAGGTTCAAAGTCCATATTTAACCTGGTTAAAGAAAAGCAGCCATTTTTTCATATATTTGGCCACATACATGAAGCGTTTGGCCACGCCAAGATAGATAATACAATCTGTTGTAATACATCCTGCTTGTGGACAGACTGGCTTTTGCGGGGATATATCATTGATACGGAAGAGAATTCCATTAAGAAAATAGAAGAAGAAATCTTGCTGAAGGAGATAGAGGATATGTAGGTAAAGGCGAGTCTGCGCTTATGATAATACGGCGTCCTGCTCTCTGGGATTGGTAGTAGTCAATATTGATAATGGTTTTAATGCAGGTCGCTAAGCGGTATTAACTGTAAAGCAAATAATAAAAAATAGGTGAAGAATGGATAAGTTATGTCAATACCAAAAACTAAAAAAATAATATTTAGAATAGTAAATATTGCCATAGTTGTAGGATTCGGAGTTTTTCTTATTTACTATTTATTAAATCAAGTCGACATTGGAGATATTAAAAAGGCTTTTTTTAATATTTACAGGCCCTCTCTCGCAATTGGTTTAATCCTTATCTTCTCAATTGATTTTTTTAAGGCCTACAGGACAAAAATTTTAATAAGGTCCGATAAAATTAGAATGGGTGATTTGTTTTTAGTTTCTCTTATAAGGAATGCTTTTAATATGGTGCTGCCTGCCAGGACAGGGGAGCTCTCTTATGTTTATGTTCTAAAGAGAAAATTTAAATTTCCTGTAGAGATCGGTATGGGGTCTTATTGCAATATTTATATTGAGTTTGCCTTTTTATAAGATAAGGGAGAAAGAAACTAAATTTGTGTGTAATAATGGACATATTGATGCCAGAATAACTAAAAAATAGTGACTTTGAAGATATCAAGATGAAAACAGAGATAATAAAAGTGAATTCTAATAATGTAGATGTATCCAGAATCAGAAAAGCAGCCAAAGTAATCAAAGAAGGCGGACTGGTTGCCTTTCCTACAGAGACTGTATATGGTTTAGGAGCAGATGCTTTTGATCCCAGGGCGGTAGCCAAGATATTTGAAGTAAAAAGAAGGCCGCTGGAAGACCCTTTAATCATTCATATCTCTAAAAAAGAAGATTTATTTGAATTAGCAATTAACATCTCAAATACAGCACTTAAATTAACCAAAAGGTTTTGGCCCGGACCATTGACAGTTGTTCTTAAGAAATCTGATATAGTGCCAGATATAGTTACCGCAGGTTTAGATACAGTAGCTATTAGAATGACGTCTAACCAGATTGCTTTAACTTTGATTAAAGAGGCTCAAACTCCTATAGCTGCGCCGAGTGCTAATCTTTTTAGCAGACCCTCTCCTACGACTTCACAACATGTGCTGGATGATTTAGAGGGAAAAGTAGATTTGGTTATTGATGGTGGAAGAACTGATATAGGTTTAGAGTCAACTGTTTTGGATTTGACACAAGATACTCCTTATATATTACGCCCAGGGGGAGTGAGTGCGGAAAGATTGCAAGATGTAATAAAAACACTAAAGCTCTTTAAATCGCAAGATAAAATTATTTCTCCCGGTATGTATCCTCGACACTACTCACCCAAGGCAAAAGTCATACTTGTTGATGAAAATGACAGGATTGGAGTGGAAAAGGTAAGAAAATTAGCTTATAATTTTAACCTGCAAGGTTATTCTGTAGGGATAATAGCAAGAGAGGAAAACAAAGAAAAATATTCTGAATTCAATGTTAAGTTATTAGGACCAGGAGATGACTTAATCAGGTGCGCGGCAAATCTTTTCTCTGTTTTAAGAGATTTTGATAGATTTGGTGTAGATATGATTATTTCTGAAAGCGTTAATGAAGAAGGATTAGGCTTGGCTATTATGGATAGATTAAGGAAGGCTGCTGGATGTCAAACAAAACATTCCTAAGTGATCTAGCAGTAGTTGGGAGCAACAACTAAAAAGAAGCTGTGGGGTTTGTCTGGACAAGTATTACTTCAGACACTATGTAATATAATTATAACAAATAATAAATAAATATTGAGAGGAGGATATATGCAAAATAATAAAAAAATAAGATATCTTATTATATTTTTAGTTTTAGTATTGATCTTTAGTTTTAGCTTGATTGTTTCGTGTCGTACATCAAAAAAAGTAAATGAAATAACCGCACCCTCTGAAGCTATTTCTACAGAGAGAATTGAACTACCTGAACCAGAATATGATAGCCCCACTTCGATTGAACAGGCTTTGTTTAATAGAAGATCAGTCAGGGACTATAAAGACGAGCCCTTAACACTTACTGAAGTATCGCAACTTATCTGGGCGGCACAAGGAATTACAGATCAAAGAGGCTTCAGGGCTGCTCCTTCTGCCGGAGCGCTATATCCGCTTGAGGTCTATGTTGTTGTTGGAAATGTGAGTAATCTTTCCGATGGTATTTATAGGTATAAACCTCATGAGCATGAGCTGGAGAGGATTTTAGAAGGAGATAAAAGGGCCGAGCTATGCATTGCTGCTCTGGGACAATCCAGTGTTAAAGATGGCGCTGTAGTCGTGGTATTTTCTGCTGTTTATGAAAGAACAACCCAAAAGTATGGAGAGAGAGGCATTAGGTATGTACACATGGAAGTTGGCCACGCAGCTCAAAATGTTTATTTGCAAGCAGTCTCTCTAAATCTCGGTACCGTGGTTGTTGGAGCTTTTCAAGACGATGCAGTAAGGATGATTATAAACATGCCAGATGAAGAGAATCCTTTATATATAATGCCTGTTGGTAAGAAATGAATACCAGTATCAGCTTAAAATCAGAACAGATAGTAAATTTTTCAAAAATAAACATCAAATTAGTAAAATTTAAAAAATTGAGGAAATTTCTTAAATCATATGAAATCGCAAGGCAGGCAAATGATACCATTACAGATTAAAGAGATAATTAAAGCAACAGAAGGAGATTTAATTTCAGGAAATCCACTTCTTAAAGTTAGAGGTATATCTACAAATACGCGCACCCTCCTTAACGGAGATTTATTTATTGCTCTAAAAGGAGAAAAATTTGACGGAAATGTCTTTCTTGAAGAAGCACTTGAGAAAGGAGCAGCAGGCGCAGTAGTATCAAGGGATTGCAAAATTCAAAATACAAAATACAAAAATAAAATAATTATTAAAGTTGATAATACACTCAAAGCCCTGGGAAATATTGCTAAAACTTACAGAGAAAAATTTAATATAACTGTAATTGCAATTACTGGTTCAAATGGTAAGACCACCACTAAGGAGATCTTAGCTCATATCTTATCTAAGAGATTTAATACCATAAAAGCGAAAGCAAGTTTTAATAATTTTATTGGTCTTCCTTTAACTTTACTGGAAATTAAAAGCGACACCCAGGTGGTCATATTGGAGATGGAGACAAATCTAATAAATGGTATAAGTAGGCTTTGTGAGATTGCTCATCCAAAAATAGGAATTGTTACCAATATAGGTAATACTCATTTAGAATATTTAAAGACAAAAGAAGGCGTATATAATGAGAAGTTAGAACTTGTGGAATCTTTGCCTGATAATGGAGTGGCGGTTTTAAATTTTGACGATTCTTATGTAATAAGGATGAAAGAATTTACCAAGACTAAAAGAATATTAAGCTTTGGTATAAAAAATAAATCACTTTTTACAGCTTCTAAGATAAAGATTGAAGATACATTTCTGGAATTTACCTTAAATGATAATTATAAGGTCAGGTTAAATACTATTTCTAAAGGTAATGTTTATAACTGCCTGACGGCAACTGCTGTTGCTCATTCAGTCTTTGGTTTGAATTTGAAAGAGGTAATTGCCAATCTGAAAGATGTGAGGTTTCCTCCTATGCGCATGGAATTAATTAAATTTTCTATCAGAGGATGTTCTGAACGGCATGTGAAAGATATAAGAATAATCAATGATTCCTATAATGCTAATCCTCAATCGATGCAGGAGGCTCTTTTTACCTTAAGAAATGTAAATACTTCTGGCAGAAAAATAGCTGTTCTGGGTAATATGCTTGAGCTGGGAAAAAGAACTTTAGATTTACACTACCAGATTGGCAGATTATGTGCTGGATACAAGGTTGATATATTAATAACAGTGGGGAATATGGCTCGCCGTATTGCTGATAGTGCTAAAGAGAATGGCATGCCTAAAGAAAAGATATATGTGCTTGATAATATCCAAAAAACCATTGATATACTTTCTAACATATTGAGACCAAAAGATGTAATTTTAATCAAAGGTTCACGCAGGATGAAGATGGAGAGACTGATGGATAAATTTTATTAAATTATTAATAATGAAAGAGCACTGGTAATAGAAAATATGCCTTTCATGTCTTATCAGGCCAGCGTAGAGGAAGCGGCAAGAAATGCCGGAAGGTTTTTAAAAGAATCAGGCCTATGACTTAAAAAATTTTGATTAGATTATGAGGTTATCGGAATGGAAAAAAATAAAATTTTATCAAAATTGGAGAAATACTCCCCATGAATAAAAATAAACAGGAAGTTAGCAGGACCTGTTTTTATAATAAGTGTTGTTTATATTTTAGCTTATCTTGCGATTATTTTTTATTTTTGGGAGGATATATTAAAATTGGATATTCTGTTGAAAGGACTGTGTTTTATCGGCTTTGGCGTTTTTTAGCAGCGGTCTATCTTGCTTTTATAGGAATTTTATTAAGGAGAATTAAATAGATTCGGAAAACAATGGACAAAAACTATTATTCTTTAAACGTAAAAGAAGTTTTAAAATCATTAAAAA
>Ga0307379_10008582_pt1 | contig 13761 bp, 11 predicted proteins | sample UN2MG_FD_202237 | JGI IMG/M metagenome (GOLD analysis project Ga0307379, IMG submission 202237) | Soil microbial communities from Risofladan, Vaasa, Finland - UN-2 | ecosystem: Environmental > Terrestrial > Soil > Coastal area > Acid sulfate soil | place: Finland: Risofladan, Vaasa | collected...
ACAGGAGCCTTCGCGCCAGGAGGGCGGCGGCCAGCGCCGCGCTCAGTGCCAGGGGGAAGACCATGGCGAAGAAGCCACCCAACGGGTTTGGATTGAAGAAGGTGCTGAAGATCTGCCAGGTTGGGTCGTCCAGCTCGCGAGCCACGGCGAGCTTCTCGCGCCATCCGTAGAGCGCCACCACGAGGGCGGCCGACAGGATGAGCGCGTTCAACCACCACCGCCGCGGGTCCGGGTCGTCGCTCTGCGTCACCATCACCGCCACAGTGATGCCAATCGCGATGACAGTGAAGAGCTTGATGGTAAGGCCGGCTTCGGCGGGAATCGGGATGAATATGGCGAGCACGGCGGAACAGGCGAAGGCCGCCGCGACGACACTGACGCGGGAGGGAGGCAGCATCGGCCGATGTGCCACCAGCAGGAAGAGGAGAACCCCGATCGTGAGCCGGGCGAGTTCGATTGTGCTCGCGTGCTGGTTCACGGAGAACAGGGTGCTCACACCCGCGACGGCCAGCAGAAGTGCCGCCGGCAGGTGCACCGCGTTCGGTATGCGCCCGAACCAGTTCCCCTGGAGCCAGCGGCCGCAGAGCGCGGCAAGCGCCGCCAGCCCAATCAGCCCCGCCGCCAGCGTCTGCCCGCCGGAGGATGAGATCTGGCCGAGAGAATGCGTCTCCGGTATCGCCACCTGGCCCCAGAAGATCGGAGCGTAGAAGATGGCCGTTAGCAGCGCTGCGTCGTGCAGCCCTGCTGCTGCTACCGCGAGTCTCTCTCTCCCCGAGCGGTTCATCGCGAGCTACTCCAGACCCGGCCGAGCCAGTCGCGCGAGCGCTTCAGCATTGTCTGGGCCATGACGAGCGCAGCTCGGGCCCATATGCCGAGCACCGGCAGCGCCCGCACGGCCCACGGCCAGCCGGCCGCGTAGTGTTTGAGGTAGAAGCGCGCCATGCTTCGGTGGAACTCGACGACCATCCGAATCGGCCGCTGGTCACTGCTGCGCCCGATCCGGTGCGCGATAACGGCGTCGGGACAATAGTAGATCTTCCGGCCCGCCTTGCGCGCGCGCAGGCACCAGTCCATGTCCTCAGCATACATGAAGAAGCCTTCGTCGAATCCCCCGATCTCGTCCCAGGCCTGTCGTCTGATGCATATCGCCGCGCCGGAGACCCAGTCTACCTCGCGGACCGTCTCGTGGTCCCAGTCAACCATGAGGTAATCCCGAGTGTAGCGATTCCGCGGGACGACGCGGCCCAGCACCGTGTTGCGCAAGATCGCGGCCATGGGCCTAGGAAAGCGCCGGCACGAGTACTGGATCGTGCCATCGCTGTTCAGCAGCCGGGGGCCCGCGGCTGCCGCATCCTGGTGGGAGTCCATAAAATCGACCAAGCGCTTGAGGGCTCCCGGCCGGACCACCGTGTCGGGATTCAGGATCATGAGGTGCCGCCCGGACGCCCGCCGAGCGGCGCAGTTGTAGCCCTTTGCGAACCCGAGATTCCGGTCGCCCTCGATGAGCGCCACATCCGGAAACCGCTCTCGCACCATATCGACACTGCCGTCCTGTGAGGCATTGTCAAGGACGATCACCTCTGGATTCAGGCCCGGATCGGGTTCGAGAACAGATGCTATCGCTTCCTCGAGGTCCTCTCGCGTATTCCAGTTGACGATGCAGACAGATAGGTCGGGCTGGCACATGAGGTCGTCGGTGATGCTCCCCTTACTCTTCCTTGGGCTTCCATCCCGCCGCCGGCGGTTCGGCCTCATCGACCAGCATGATGGGGATTCCGTTCTCTATCCGGTACTGACGCCCGCAGCGGACGCACACGAGACGTTCCCCGTCCATCTCGACGCGCACCTTGCACTCGGGACAGGCCAGAATCTCCAGGAGCGCAGGATCCAGCTTCATTGTTGCCTTGCCTCCCGACCTCGAAGTGGTCCGCAAACGCCTCGCCGCCACTGAGACCCGGGTGAGCACGTCTCACCCGGTGGGCGGCGGATACTCGAGACGCCCCCTCGATAGAGCGCGGAGGACGGTCTCCGGATTGCCGAGTCAGTCGCTACACGTTTATGACGCGGCGCACGCCGATGGTCGCGAATCGCCCCGCGATGATCCCGGTGATGGCGCCGGGGATCACGGCCCAGGGCCAGTTCCCAAGGCTCAATCCCACCATTATCCCGGCCAGCATACCGGGGAAGGACCCTTTCTTGAACCGCACCAGCAGGGCACCCAGGCCAAACCCGAACACCAGCCCGGAGGCAATTCCGTACTTCAGCGCCGTGAAGAAGTTCTCGCCTCTCCCCAGACGAAGGCTCGTGTAAATCACTTCGACCGTGTTGCCCGTAATCAGGAACTGCGCCAGAGCAAAGAAGACACTGATGGCGAGGCCGGCGATGAGGCAGCGGCCCAGCCTCGTATTCTCGGGGATCTCGGGACCTTTGTCCTCGCCGAGGGCTCCCTTCTTCCTCCTCTGAGCCATGAGGTCCGCGATGCCGCTGCTGTGCTCTTCTTCCCGCTTTATCGGTCTGAAGATGGACTGGTTTGCTCCCATGTATTGCGAGATGTCCACCGACATGCGAGTCGCGTCATCCGGAAGCCCATGGCTGGGTTCCTGGGAGGCCGCGGGAGTGCTCACCGAGGCTGTCTCTTGTTTCTCATCCCCGAGCGGCCGGAGATGGACTTCCGTCCCTGCCTCCTGGGGCAGCTCCACCGCGTCGCCCTGTGGCGCTGCGTCCGCGTCCTCTGGCTGGTGTTGACTCAGCGGAAGGCCGGGCTCCTCCTGCGCTCCCTCTGGGTTCGGCATCGACAGCGGCTGCCCGCTCTCCCGGAGCTCTTTGGCCGCCTTCCCGGAAACGGCCGCGCCCGGCGGCAGCATCGGCCGGTTACACCACTCGCATACGTCCGTAGTACTGCTTTCCATCCCGCATCTTCGGCACAACATCAGCCACGTCTCTCCTATCGCTCGGCGTCTTCTGCCTTTCGTCCCGCCACGCAGGTCGGAGCGGCGCCCGCAGAATCGTCCTCAAGCATTATGCTACCCAGCCGCGGTGTTGTCTAGCCCGGCCGCCCCCCCGGGCGCCGGCATCCGGCGGCACGAGACGGGCTGGCCCACGCTGCAGCATCGCAGGCAGCGCGTTCTCCATCTTCCGCCGCCGTGCAGAGCCGGCTCAAGGGCAGCGGAAGCGATCTCAGCCGGCCTCGAGCACCTCCTCGAGCGCGGCAGCGAATTCCCGGTTCTGCGGGGGCGTGCCGGTAGTCACCCGAATGTGTGTCGGTGCGCCGTAAATATCGCCGGTGCGGACGATGACGCCTCTCCGCAGCAGCTCTGTGAATACCGGGCGACATTCCCGGCCAAGGTCGACCCAGACGAAATTGGCATAGCTCGGCGTGTACTTGAGCCCGAGCCGATCGAACTCACGGTAGAAGAAGTCCCTCGACTCCCGGTTCAGCCTCCGCGTCCGCTCGACCTGGTCGCCGTCCTGGAGGCTCGCCAGCGCGGCCGCCTGTGCGATACTGCTGACGTTGAACGGCTCTCGCACGCGGTCCAGCGCGTCGGCGAGCTCGGGCGTCGTCGCTCCATACCCGATGCGCAGACCCGCCAGCCCGTAGATCTTCGAGAACGTGCGCAGCACGATGGCGCGCCTTCCGTCTCGCACCAGCGCCAGGGCGTCCGGATAGTCCGGATCGTCCACGTACTCGTGGTAGGCTTCATCCATGACCAGGATCGTGCTATCAGGAACCGCCGGTAGCAGCTCGGCGAGCTCCGGCCGCGTCACGATCGTCCCAGTTGGATTATTCGGATTTCCGATGAATATGACTTTAGTGCGAGGGGAAATTCGCTCCGCCATCGCCTTCGTGTCATAGCGAAACTCGTTCATCGGTATGTAGACCGGGGCTCCGTCCATCAGCTTGGCCGTGAACTCGTACTGGCCAAAGGGGCCCGAGCACATCATCACTTCATCGCCGGGAGAGAGGAAGGCGAGCCCGATGTTGTGTATCAGCTCATCGCTGCCGTGGCCCAGCAGAATCTGATCGCCGGGAAAGCCCAGTTTCTCAGAGAGGGCCAGCCTGAGATGATAGCAGTCGTTGTCCGGATAGAGCCACACGTCTCCAGCCGCCCGGCGGATCGCCTCGACGGCCTTCGGGGATGGCCCCAGGGGGTTCTCGTTCGAGGCGAGCTTGACGATGTCGGTCAGCCCGAACTCGCGCTGCACCTCCTCGATGGGCTTTCCGGGCGTGTACGGTGTGAGATGCTCCACGCACGGGCGCGTCAGTCTCGTTTTGGTCATTCAAGCGTCTCCTCGGTGTCCTCATCTTCCAGAAGCGGCTTCACCCGCAGCACCTGCGTCTCGCTGTACTCGGCTGCTTCCTCGATATCCCGCTTGATCTCGCGCGATATCTCGCCCGAGCGCAGCAGGTTCCTGACGGACGACGTGCTGATCTGCGTGACGTCTTCCCACTTGCCGAGCGGCGCCAACATCTCTCGCAGGCGAGCGACATCCCAGCTCGTTATTCGCTTATAGTGCCGCCGCTCGGCGAGATACCCGCCCCGCTCCACCCGCTCCGCCTGGCATTGATTCAGGTAAGTGTGGATAAGCTCCTGCGCCCGCTCCTTCTTGGCCCTTGCCTCCCGCTCCGTTGAGTTCGCCTCCGCGTAGTCCCTCAACGCCGCCTCGATGTCGATCTCCAGGTCCTCGGGCTCCACCGGCGAACGGAAGAGGGCGCATCGACTCTGGTAGGCGCACCACTCGCAGTGGGTGCCCGGATTCGGGTCGAACTCCTCCAGCTCGATGCTCACCACGACATCCAGTATATCGTGTTTCGTCTCGTCGAGGAATTCCCGGCTCTGGACCGTCCGCATCTGGTGGTCGTGCAGCAGGAAGAACAGCGTCGTCGTCACCTCGAAGCCGGGGTAGAGCTCATCCGCCGCCATGCGGTAGATGGCGAGCTGCGCGTTCCTCTCCACCGTCTCCTGCGGCGGCATTCTCCGACTCGTCTTGTAGTCGATGACCTCGAGCTTCTCCTCCGGCAGCACGTCTACTCGGTCGATCCGCCCGTGGAGCTTATGCTCTCCGGGCAGCCCGAGGCTGAAGCGAAGCTCCGTCGCCGCTGTCCGCCGGCCCTCCTCGCGCCGGCCGTACTTCTCGTAGTGTCCCCGGAGCAGCTCCACTCCCTGCTCGAAATAGGCCTGTCGCTTCTCCTCCGAAACCTGCCCCTCCCGCCCCCGCCAAGAGCGCACGAATACCTCGACGACCTCCTCCAACGTGGGCATCTCGAGTCGCGCCGGGTCGTACATCCGGTTCAGCGCGTCGTGCACCGCGGCGCCGAAGTGCAGCTCCGGGCCCACCGGCACGACGATCTTATCGACATACTGGAGCCGGTACAGCTGGGGACACCGGTGATAGGCTGCGAACTGCGAGTAGCTAATCCGCATCGCCCACCTCCTCAGGGGATTCCTCCCCGTCGGCGTCACCGACGTAGAGGGCCCGCTTGAGCAAGAAGTGCCGCTCGGTCCACCGCTGACCTTTCTCTCGCGCGGCGCCGATCTGACCCAGGAACATGTTGATCTTTGCGTCCAGGTCCTCGGCATGATGGAGCGCTATCGCCTCGGCAGTCATGGGCGGTTTTGGCGATCCGAACTCGCCTGTCCCGTGGTGGCTCAGTATCAGATGGCTCAGCCGGAGCTTCAGGTCCTCTGGGAAGCCCTCGATCTGCTCCGCCCGCTCGCGCACCATGCGCTCGCCGAGGACGAGATGACCGAGAAGCTGCCCGTCGTCTGTGTATTCGAACGCGGTGTGCCAGCTCAGCTCCTCCGTCTTCCCGATATCGTGGAGGATGGCCGCCGTCAGCAGCATATCCCGGTCCAGCTCCGGAAACACCTCCACCGCTCTATCGCACAGCTCCACCACTTCGGCCGTATGTTCGAGGAGCCCGCCGATGTAGGCGTGGTGCAGCAGCTTCGCCCCCGGGGCGGTGCGGAACCGCTTTCTGAATTCTTGGTCGCGGAACAGGCCCAGCAGCAGCTCTCGCAGGTAGGAGTTCTCGATCGACTTCACGACCTCGGCGAGGCGACTCTCCAGCGCGTCCAGATCTTTCTTGCTGGAAGGGAGGAACTCGCTGGGCTCGGCCTCCTCCGGTGGCAGTGCCTCAATGCGTTCGAGCCGAAGCTGCAGCTCGTTCCGGTAGGTCTCTGCCATGCCCGCCACTCGCACCACATCGCCGGCCTGGAATCCCTCTGCGAGGGCCGCCGCGTTCTCCCACACCTTTGCGGGCACGCGCCCCGTTGAGTCACACAGCGTCAGATCGAGAAAGAAGCCCGCGCGGCCGCCCTGGCGCAGCTCCTTTCGCGCAACAAGAAGCACACTATCGAATTTCTTTCCCGGTTCCAGATCGGCTATTCGCATGGTTGAAAAGACCTCCCCCTCAGTAACGCCTCACCGTCCCGCATCCCGGATAGTACTTCGACAGAATGCTCCGATAGTCCCATCCTCGGTCGGCGACGCCGGCCGCTCCCACCTGGCACATTCCCACCTGGTGGCCCCACCCTGCGCCCCATATGGCGAACGCCACCGGTGGGTCGTCGCCCTCTCGGATCGGTTCGATCGCGAAAGACGCCGAGTTGATCCCGCCAAGCGCGCGCCTGAGCGCCCCTCCGCCGCGGATCTTGTGCAGAGCGTCGGTCCCGATGATCGTTATCTCGCGCACGATTCCCGAATCGGCCCTATCGGTTGCACGCACATCGAGCAGCTCCCCGAAGTCTCCGACGCTTTCCGCCAGGGACTTCTTCAGTTGCTCCCGCGGCACCACCGACCACCAGCGGAACTTGCTTGCCTTCGCGTACTCCGGCTGATTGCAGTAAACCGCCGGCGCGTACTTCAAGTACTGCCTGAGTTCCTCCGGCGCCAGCGGGAAGCTCAGATCCACGGCATCCCCGTCGAAATCCGGCGCCCCTCGCAGATAGGGGACAGGGCTCTGGGTCGGCCAGTAGTCCTCGTTGTCGACGGTGTGGCCCCCGCAGTTCGAGGAGTACAGAGTGTCTGCCAGACGGCCCTGGTACTCGAGCACCTCACCCCATGTCTGCGCGACGGCACGGTCGCTGTTCGGATCCTCGCGGGTCGCCCCACCGTAGACTTGACAGTGTTCGGTGGCGCAGAGATCGAACCCGTCGGAGCGGTGCCGCCCGGCCTTACTGAGGGCCTGACCTCGCGCGGCCACGGCCTGCGCCTTCAGGGCCTCCAGCGGGTACTTCGCCGGCATCTCCGACGGCACCACTCCCCGCAGGTACGTTTCGATATCAAGGGCGTTGATCGCCGCAAGCGCTCCGCCCATGTCCCCGCGCACCTCCAGGACTCCGCGGTACCTCCGATCCGTGATGCCATCCCAGTGCCCCGTCACGCCATGGAGGGTCACGACTCCCCCCTCCGGCGGAAGAAGAAGCGCGCCCCCGGCGATGCTCCATTCCTGCGCGCGATCCGCGTCGACGAGACGCACGCCGGCCTCCCCCGGGGCAAGCGTCCACCGCTCCTCCGGCGGCGCCCAGGCGACGACGCGGTCGCCGCGGAGACTCTGGATCGTGACCCCGGCCGGGCCCGAGAAAGAGACGCTCTCACGGCCCTGCAGCAATCCGATGCGAATCCTCGGCAGCTCGCCCCCGCACCTGTCGGGCTGGCCGGCCACGAAGGCCAGGAGCGCCAGGAAGACCCACTTGAACCGAAATCCCATGCGGCCCCTGTTCTGCTTGCGGTGCGGTAATCTATCACGAACTGGAAGCGGCAGTCAACGAGAGCCGACCAGAGCCTATGCAGGATGCGCCATCTGTGGGGCGAGTGCTGGCATCCAGCCCCTCAGGCTGCCCCTGCGCGGAAAGACCATAGGCTGCACCTCGACGCCGTCGACCGCCGCCAGCCTCCCCATCGCGCAGCCTCCCTCCGGTCTCAGTCGCAGACAGCCGGTACTGTGATGGGGTTTCGCGAGAGGGCCTTTGCCTCCTGCTCCGGACCCTCTGTGCGGCGCTCCGTTCTGCCGCTTGGCGTCGTCGCGGGCAAAACGGCGATGGGCGCCCGTTTTGGACGTTTGAGCGACGAGGGAACGGAGGTGCGGTGAGCTGTCGTGTCGAAGACTACCGCGAGTTAGCAGCATCAGGAGAAGCAGATGGTCGAGGAAGAGCCCCGCGGTAGTAAAGCTGAGGACACGAAGCCCGGGCTGGGCTTCCAGGACCTCTCCATGAACGAGGTGCCTGCGTCCGCGCCTGGGGACGAGACTGAGCCGTCGAGGCGGGCTGGCGGCGTGGCTCTCATCGTGCTCGGCGTACTCGTAGCCGCGGCCCTCATCGTTCTCGGTGCCCGCCTGATCGGCAACGCCGCCCCGGGGCAGGAAGCGGAGGAGAGGCTCCGGCGGAAGCTTTCGTCGCTGCCGGTTTGGCAGCGTGGGATTGTGCTCGAGGCCCGCTACGCGGCAGGCAACAAGCTTCGCCTCGAGTTTGCGGGGAGTCTGTCGGTGGGGGGGGAGGAGGGGAGGAGCATCGTTCGGAAGGCGGCGAAGGAGGTGATGGCGGTCCTGATGGAGGAGCGGCCCGGCCGTGACCTCTACATCGACGGCTATCAAGAGGATGAGAGGATAGTGAGGGTGGAGTATCGGTCCAAGAGCACTCTGATCGGGCCGGGCGGAGACACGATTGCGGACATCGTGGTGCGCGTGAAGGGGGATCCGGAGGGTGGGATGGGAGAGGCTTACGGGCGCGCCAGGCCCGGCGGGGGGCGCTGAACGGTCCGCATAGCGGCACGGCTTCGGAAGGCGAGCGCGCCGGTCGGCGCGCTCGCGTCGCGTGCGCTGTCGAATCCGACTGCCTCTGGCAGGGGGTTTTGTGGAACAAAGCCCTGTGACAGAACCATAGCGCAACTCTCCCAGACGCTCAGAGGCACATGAGTTCCTCCCCCAGGCCCAGGGCTCCGGATTCCGAGTCCTCTGATCAACTTGGAACCGCGACCTTAGACAGTCTGGCGCGCGCCGCGCGTCAGGTCGCGCTCTATGGCCCGCACCATCCCATCGCGGCCGGGTCGCTGGAGCAGGCCTGCCGCGATCTGGAAGGTGCGGCCGGGGGCAGCAGGCTGGAATTGCGCGCGCAGGCCGATGGGCTCATCTGCAATGGCAGGCCGCTTCCGAGCCGCGATGGAAACGTCTCCCGATTCCACGCCGCGATGAGGGATCGGCTCATAGCCTCGGTCGAGATCGCACCGCAGGTGCGCGCCAGCGACCTGGCTCGTCTCCTCCTCGTGTTGGCTTCCGATGTCGAGGAGATCGCCGCCAGCGGCGGAGCGCTCGAAGTGTTCGGCGTGGGCGGTGGAGCGAGCATCCGGATCAATGAGGTCGATTTCACCAGCGATGTGCTCGTATCGGACGCCATCTGGAAGCAACTGAGCGAAGGGGTGAACCCAGAGGAAACAGGGAGCTTGAGGAAGCTCATCGCTTCCTGTACGCGCAGCTTTCCCACCGAGGATACCGAGGCCGCCGTGAAGGGAGCGAGTGTGACGGCGGCCGAAGACATAGAACGGGAGAATGAATCGGCGGCCGAGGTAGTGGCGGCGGGCATCGCTCGGCTCATCCAGAGGGCTGGAGAAGCGTGCTATTTCACGGATCAGAAGCAGTGGGAGGAGTGGCGCGACGCGACGGCGCAGCAGCTCGCAGCACTGAGTCCGAGATGGCGATCCGCCGTGTTCCGCGCGCCGGCCGGAGTCTCGTCTGAGTATCCAGACATGCTCTCACTTCTGGCGGCCCAAATGGAGGAGTCGGACTGCGTCTCGCTCGTGCTCGACCAGCCCGATTCGATACGCGCCGAGCGCTCCGACATGCTTGCGCTCGCTCTCGAACGAATCCTCGCCGACCGGAGCCGGAGGAAGCGCATCGAGGTGGCGCTGCACGAGAGAGCGCTCGAGCGGGGCGTGCCCGAGGCGGTGTATGAGAACGTGGTCGGTCTGCTCGTCTCGAGAATCGAGGGAAAGCAGGGGCCCGAGCCACAGGCGACTTCGTTTCACTCCAAGGTCGGGCGAGTAGATGCTGGGCCAGGGAGAAGCGAGGACGATCTTGAAGATCTCCTGAGAACGACGGACGCGGAAGCGGTCCGCCGGTCTCGGCTCTGCATGCTCCAGGAGGCGCTCGATGCCTATCTCACGATCAGCCAATATGGAACCGTCATCAGCCTCTTGACGAAGGCCACGGAAGAGTGCGCCGCCCGGTCAGACCTCGATGGGTTGATGTCCGTCATCTCGGCACTCGGCCGAGAGGCAAGCGACGAAGGAGGACAAGATCCGTCGAGGCGTGCCGTGGCGACCAGCGCGGTGGCGAGGGCGAGCACCGAGCAGGTGGTGTCCGTCCTCGTGGCAGGTTTGGATGACGCTCCCCCGGATCGCGTGGGGACGATCATCGAGCTGGCCGGCCTGCTGGGCGAGCCGGGCATGCAAGCCCTCGTGCAGATCGTGCGGACGGGCAGAGAGGCGGATGCGAAGCTTGCCGTGGCGACGCTCCTGGAGAGCGACGGCACCGATATGTCCCACCTCCGCGACCTGGTGTCCCATGCCAGGGGGATAACGTTGGAGCGGACGCTGCAGGCGCTCATAGACAGCCGAGACGAGCAGACCGTCGCACGAATCGGTATCGCGGCATCCGAAGCGGGAGAGGATGCGCGGCTCGAGATTGTCAGGCTGATTGCGGAGCGCGGGCGCCAGGATCTGGGCCGGGTGCTCGTGCCTTTGCTTTCGGACGCCTCGTGCGCGGTACGCCTGGCGACGGTACATGCCATCGCCGAGCTCGACGTGCAGGAAGCCGTTCCCGTCCTCTGTGACATCATAGAGCGAGAGGCGAACTTCGGCGAGGGAGCGCGACTGAAAGAGGCTGCTGCGCGGGCCTTGGGCACCCTTGGCGCGGGCAGAGCTGTGCCTGCTCTATGCTCCGTCCTACGGGCGCGAGCATTCCTGTCCAAGCTGGGAAGTCACCGACCGCGCATCGCCGCGGCCGAAGCGCTGGCCTCGCTCGGCGGGCCCGATTCTCGCGAGGCACTGGAGAGAGGGCGCCGGAGCATGCATCCCGGCGTTCGAGAGGCCTGCCGGCGCGCGTTGTCGCGACTTCTCGCGGGCGAGCGAGCGACTCTGGGGGTGGGCGGTGGCCGTTGAGGTCCTGACGGCAACTGCCGACGCCGGACGCAAGGCTGCCGAGAACACGGTCGCGGCGCTGGCGCGCGCCATGAAGAACATCAGCTTCTACGAGATCACTCACCCGGTGGTGGGCGGCCTGTTGAAGGAGATCGCGGCGGAGCTCGATTCCCTGCTCGACGATCAGCCCGAGTTCGTCATCAAGTTCAGCAACGGGTATGTCGTGCTCCAGGACACGCCGCTGCTGAGTCAAAACGCCTCTATTGGGAACCTCGTGGGTGCGTGTCACCGCCGGGGCATCGACACCATCGTTCTGCGGCGGGGGACGACCGAAGAGGAGCTGTCTCAGTTGGTCGAGGTGCTGGCGATGGATCCGGCCGACGTGGAGGCGGTGGGAGGCGCCCAGCAAGCGCTGGCGGCGCGCGGGGTACGGCGCGTGGCGATTCAGAAGCTCGTCTCGCGCTCCGAGCAGAATCAGGGGATTGGCGAGCTGTCGGAATGGAGCTGGGTGTACACGAGCGCCATCGACGTGATTCGCAACGCCGCGGCCGAGGTCAGAACCGGCCGCGCCATCGACATCGGCAGCGTTCGGTCGAGCGCCCGCGAGATCGTAGATGACATCATGGGCGACCGCTCGATCGTCTACAGCCTCAACTGGATGAAGGGCATGGACGAATACACGTTCGTCCACGCCCTCCATATCTGCATCCTCGCCATCGAGCTCGGGCGTGAGGTCGGACTTCCGCGCGAGCAGTTGGAGGATCTCGGCACGGCCACGCTGCTGCACGACGTTGGGAAGATATTCGTTCCGCTGGAGATTCTGCGAAAGCCGGCGAAGCTCAACGCAGAGGAGTTCGCGGTCATCAGCCGCCACCCCGTGGACGGCGCGCTCGTGCTGACGAGGGCGGACGAGCTTCCGCCCGTCGCCGCCGTCGTCGCCTTCGAGCACCACATGCATCTCGATCACAGCGGCTATCCGCAGATGAGACAGCCGCGGCCGCTCCACATGTACAGCCTCATGACCAGCATCGTGGATGTCTACGATGCACTCACGACGATGCGCCCGTACCGGCCTCCGCTCCCGCCGCAGACGGCCGTGCAGGTGATGAGGGAACAGCTTGCAACTCGGCTCGAACCTCGGCTGCTGGCGCGCTTCCTGGAAATGCTCGGCCCTTATCCCTGGGGAACGCTGCTGCGCTTGGGCGGCGATAGACTGGTCGTGGTAACCCGACCAAACCCCATCGCCCCGGACAATCCACTGGCGCGCATCATAGATCCCTCCAACGGCGGTCAAGTGCTCGACGAGGAAATCCCGCTGCGAGAGGTCGAGCCGAGCTCCAAACAGATCGAAGTCGTCGATCCGGTCGCGTTGGGGATTGACCTGACAGCCATGATGCACAGGGCGGCGGCAGCGGGAGCCGAGCGAGGCACGCATTAGTGCTTGCTTGCGCAAGTGCGTGCTAGCTCGAAATCCGTACGGAGTCTCAGCCAAGCACTCTCAGACCAGCAAGACGTTGTAGGGATTTGATGGCCGATTTGCGCAGCTACGGATTCTCTTGCATTACGGTTACGACCGTAATGCAAGAGAATCTGCTGTGTGAGCCTCACGCCGTGCGCGCTAGAGTTTCTTGCATTATGGGTGCTCCTAACCATAATGCAAGAAACTCTATAAGCACTAGCCCGCTTCAGGGCGCCGCCGGCACGGTCCCCTTTTCGTCCGCAGGCGCAGGGACGGGGTTCGTTCCCGACAGAGGTCCGCCCGAGTCGGACAGGGCTTCTGTGGCGGGAAGCTTCTCCACCGTGACCGAGGACACATAGAGATCTTGTTTGCTGCCCTTGGCGTTGATGCGGAAGTCATATCCGTCCCGGTTGGAGAAGCTGGTGTCGCTGATCTCGAAGCGGTATTTCTGCCAGCCGGAGCCCGGGTCCACCCACTGCCACGGGGTAAATCGGTAACCTGCCGTCGAGTCGTAGACGACGTTGAAGCCGAGCTTCTTCTTCCCGCGGAACGAGCGCTCGCACTCCACCGTTATCGCCAAGCGGGTGGTCCCGCGGTCGAAGTACAGCCACCGGTCGTCCACGTCGAAGTACATCCACGGGTTGTCTTTCTCTTCCTCTCCCCTGCGGAAAGTCATGCTCGTGCGCAGACAGGTTCGACCAGAGCGCGACTCCTCAAGGCTTCCCCCGCCGCGCAGACCCCGCAGACCCCGGCTGTACAGACCGAACTCGGGGAGGCCCGGCAGGGAGAAGTCCACGTAGACCATGGGCACGGAGCTGACATCGATCCCTTCTCGCGACGCTAAGACGTCCGCCCGAGTCGGCGGGCCCGGACGGAAGCGACCGCCACAGTCCACAGCATGCAGCCACACCGGCCGAGGACCCACTTGTACCGTCGCCGGTAGCTCGGAGACGACGCCCGGCGACCCGCTCTCCTCCTGGGGCGGAGGGGAGACTGCATCCTCCGCAACGGCACTGCTCGATGCGGGAGGGCAGATTGCGGTTACCGGAAGCTCTGTTTCGGCGGCGCTCCACACGGCGACCGCTGACCCCCCTGTCGCCTCCTCGAAGACGAAGGCCCAGATGTCCGGGCCGGGCGCGAGGAAGCCGGCGTAGCTGAGGTTGGCAAGG
>Ga0307379_10008583_pt1 | contig 13760 bp, 13 predicted proteins | sample UN2MG_FD_202237 | JGI IMG/M metagenome (GOLD analysis project Ga0307379, IMG submission 202237) | Soil microbial communities from Risofladan, Vaasa, Finland - UN-2 | ecosystem: Environmental > Terrestrial > Soil > Coastal area > Acid sulfate soil | place: Finland: Risofladan, Vaasa | collected...
CGCGAGGCCGATCTCGTCATCGATTGCCGCGGCCTCGCCGCCAAGGAGGCGCTGCCCTCCCTTCGCGGCGTCCGCGGCGAGCGCATCGTGGTGCGCGCACCCGAGATCGCCATCGACCGCCCGGTCAGGCTGCTCCATCCGCGCTTCCCCCTCTACCTCGTGCCCTGGGGCAACGGCCTGTTCATGATCGGCGCGACCGCCATCGAGAGCGACGACGCCGGCCCCGTCACCCTGCGCTCGGCGCTCGAACTCTTGAGCGCCGCCTATGTGCTCGACCCCGCCTTCGGCGAGGCGGAGATCCTGGCGCTTGGCGCGGGCGTACGCCCCGCTTTTCCCGACAATCGGCCTAGAATTATCGCCTCGAAGGGCTATATCTACGTCAACGGCCTTTACCGGCACGGCTTTCTGCTGGCCCCGGTCATGGCCGAGCTGGTCGCCGACTATATGGACACCGGCGCCGTCGATCCGGAGGTGTTCGTTGCAGATCCTGCTCAACGGTGAGCGTTTCGCCACCGACGCAAGCAATCTCGATGAGCTGTGCGTGAAGCTGGGCTTCGCCGAGGCGAAGGTCGCCACGGCCGTCAACGGCAGCTTCGTCGCCGCGGCCAAACGCGGCGCGACGCAGATCGCCGAAGCCGACGAGGTCGAGATCGTGGCGCCGAGGCAGGGCGGCTGATGCTCGAACTCTACGGCAAACGTTTCGCCTCGCGCATGCTGCTTGGGACGGCGCAATACGCCTCGCCCGACATCCTGCGTCAGGCGGTCGAGGCCTGCGGCACCGAGATCGTCACGGTCTCGCTCAGGCGGGAGTCGGCGCGCGCCCGCACCGGCCAAGGCTTCTGGGCCTTGATCGAGCAACTCGGACGCCGCGCGCTGCCGAACACCGCTGGCTGCCACACGGCCAAGGAGGCGATCGCCACCGCGCAGATGGCGCGGGAGCTATTCGGCACCGACTGGATCAAGCTCGAAGTGATCGCCAATGACGACACCCTGCAGCCCGACCTGTTCGGTCTGGTCGAGGCGGCCACTGTCCTCTGCGCCGAAGGCTTCGCGGTGCTGCCCTACACGACCGAGGATTTGAGCGCCGCGGAGCGCCTCGTCTCCGCCGGTTGCGCCGTGCTCATGCCGTGGGCCGCGCCAATCGGCTCGGCGCGCGGGCTCATCAACAAGACCGCGCTTCAAAGCTTGCGCGCCTATTTCCCCGAGACCCCGCTCATCATCGACGCCGGCATCGGCACACCCTCGCACGCGGCGGAAGCCATGGAGATGGGCTACGACGCGGTGCTGCTCAACACCGCAATCGCCAAGGCCGGCGATCCCGTGAAGATGGCGCAAAGCTTTGCCAAGGCCATCGAGGCCGGACGGCTGGCCTTCGAGGCAGGTCTCGTCGAGCCGCGCGACATGGCGTCTCCTTCGACGCCGGTGGCCGGCACCCCCTTCTTCAAGATCGATCACGCCTCCTGATCCGACCCTTGTCTCTTGAGGTGCGATTTTGCTCCATCTCGACCCGTTCTATCCCATCGTCCCAAACACCGATTGGCTCGCCCGCCTCGTGCCGCAAGGCGTCAAGCTCGTGCAGCTCCGCGTCAAGGACCAGGACGCCGATACTGTCCGCGCGGAGATCGATCACGCGATCGCGCTTTGCGCGCGCCATGACTGTCAACTCGTGGTCAACGACTATTGGCGCGAAGCGATCGCTGCCGGCGCGGATTTCGTGCATCTGGGCCAAGAGGATCTCGCGGCCGCTGATCTCCCGGCGATCAGGGCGGCTGATATCAAGATCGGCGTTAGCACCCATAACCATGAGGAGCTGGAGACGGCGCTTGCCGCGAACGCCGACTACGTGGCGCTCGGCCCCATCTACGCCACCACCTTAAAGAAGATGCCCTGGGAACCGCAAGGTCTCCCGCGCCTTGCCGAGTGGCGCATAAGGGTCAAATCCCCCCTCATCGCTATCGGCGGGATCACCCTTGAGCGGGCTCCGATCGTGCTCGCGGCCGGCGCCGACAGCGTGGCTGTGATCACCGACATTGTGACAAGCCAAGACCCTGAGCGCAGGACAGGAAACTGGGTCGCTGTCACAGAGCCATGGCGCCACTTATAAACAGAGTATCCACAAGGCTGATGGCTGACTTTGAGGTTGACCCCGCGTCCCCTGGCGGGAATCATGACACTGGGGACATTGGAGTTTGAGCGGGGCAGTGATGAGTTACCGGCTTGATCCGGCCTTGCCGATGAGCGAGGCCTTGAGAAGCGCGGCCCTCGCCGAAATCGAGATCGCCCACGTCTCTCTGTCGTCTACCCCCGACCGCCATACCGGCGTTCACGGCGCCCGTAAGTGCTTCAAAAGGCTACGGTCTTTGCTTCTGCTCGCGCGCCCGGGGATGCCTGAGCCCGTTTTCAGCAACCTGACCGCTCGCGTCGCCAGCATCGGCAAGGGCCTCGCCGCCGCGCGCGACGCCCAGGCGCTGCTCGATGCCGTCGACAAACTCGAGCGGAACACGGAGCCGGGCGCCGGCGAAGGTCCGATCCAATCGGTGCGCGGTTGGCTTCACAAACGCCGGCAGGCCGCTGAGCAGAACCTCAAGCAGAGCACCGGGTCGGAGGCCATGCGCCGCCTGATCGAGCTTCGTCCGGCCTTCTCCGGACTCGCGGTCTATCCCGACGACTTCAACCCGCTCGCCAAGGGGCTTGAGCGCTGCTACCGCGCCACGCGCAAGAGCTTCAAGACCGCCTTCGAGACAGGTGAGGCCGAGGACCTGCATGAGTGGCGGAAGGGCGTGCAGCATCACTGGCGGCACATGCAACTCCTTGCGCCGTGCTGGCCCTCCGAGCTGACAGCCCGCGCCGACGCCGCGCGCGCTTTATCGCAGCTGCTCGGCGACGATCACGACATCGCCATGCTCGTCCATCTCGTCTCGACACCGACGATGACGTTCGGCAGTCCCGAGGAGACGGCCGCCTTTATGAAGCGCTGCCGCAAGCGTCACAAGGCGCTGAGCAAGGAAGCGAACGTCAAGGGCGAGAGGTTGTTCGTCGAGAAGCCCGGACCGTTCACCGAACGCATTCACGCCTACTGGACGACAGCGGCCGTCGGCGCCGACAAGCCTGTCGTGCGGCCACTACAACCCGACAATGTCGTGGTGTTCGGCGATGCGCGCACCGGGCGCGCCGGCCAGAGCTAAAGCTTCACCGCCATCCCGTCATAGGAGACTTCCCATCCGGCCGCTTCCACGGCAGCCCGCTCGGGTGAGTCGTCGCGCAACACCGGATTGGAATTGTTGATGTGGATGAAGATCTTCCGCGCGATGCCGAGCGGCGCCAGTTGCTCGACCGTCCCGTCAGGCCCCGACATGTTCATGTGGCCGATGCGGTCGCCGGTCTTGTTCATGAGACCTTGCGCGATCATCTCGTCATTGGTGTAGAGCGTGCCGTCGAAGAACAGGAGCGGCGCCCCTCGAAGACGGGCGCGCAAGGCATCGTCAACCCGTGAGCATCCCGGAATAAAGAAGAAGTGCTTGCCGCTTGCGTCCTCGGTGACTTTCAAACCAACCGTGTCGCCTTCCTCGGTGCCGAAGCTGCCGCCGGTACCCTTCTCCTCGTCCTCGAGATAGAGCGGGATTTTGCCCGGCACGGTGAAGACCGCCGCCGTGAGGCCCACCGGACCGTCGGGCCCTTGCACCGCGAACGCCTTGCCGAGCTCCATGGGCACGCGCTTGACGAGATCGGGGTTGAGGACATCGAAAATGCTGTTGCCGGCAAGCACGTCGAGCACGCGGGCGCTGCCATAAACCGTGAACGGCTGCCCCTCGCGCAGACACAACAAGCCGGCAACCGCATCCACATCGCCATTGGACAACACCACGGCCTTGATCGGACTGTTGCGCGGCGGACCGTTTCGGTCCGGCTGCAACTCTAGCGTCTCGTTGATTTGCTGTCTGAGATCGGGCGCGGCATTCAGCAGAACCCATTGCCGGCCGTCGGCACTGACCGCGACCGAAGCTTGCGAGCGGGGCTTGACCGTCGGTACCCCATTACGCGCATCGGCCGAGTTGCGGCCGTTGCAATTCCACTGTGGCAGACCGCCGCCTGCCCCTGCGCCGATGACCTTGATCAACATGCGGTCAGATGGCTTCCGTGCACCCCCCCCGTCAAGGCAAAAAGAACGGCCTCCGTCAGTGAGACGAAGGCCGCGATCACTTGAGAGCCTCGCGAAGACCGTGCGCCTCTTAGAAGCCGAGGGATCCCTGGAATTTGAGCGCCGTATCGGACGCCACGTCGGTGAGGCCGAACTGAACGCCGACGTTGAAGGAGAACTCCATCTCAGGAGCGCCGGCGATTTCGTCCTCACCCGCCTTGGCGTCGGCTTCGCCGCCGACGTCGTTGTCGTCGCCGGTGGGATTGTAGAACAGCGTCGGGCCAATACTGTGGGTCTGACTCTCAAAGGGGCCAGAATTGGAAATATCTTCGATCTCCCCGAACATCTCAACGCCCGCGCCCCAGCGGGGAGCAACCTTGTACTCGGCACGCCAACCATAAGCGAAGCCAAGGCCATCGGCGTCTGCATTGCTGCCGGTCAGAGCCGTAAGATACGTGTTGGAGGTTATCAACAGAGAGCCAATCGCCAATTCGGCGATCGGGCCGAACTCGATCTCATCGGCTTCGCCACCGCGGGTCGCAAATCCATAGGCACCCGCGACGGCCAAGCCAAAGCCATTGCCCTCACGCTCAATCAGCTCATATTGGTTCTCAATCTCGACAGCGCTAAGATTGAAATCCTGATCCAGCGGCTCGTCGGCACTGAGTGTAAATGAAAACAGCCAGCGCTCTGTCATGCCGAACTGAGGCTCAAAATCATGGCTTTGGCGGAGGAATTCCCCTGCCGCTTCTTCCTCCAAGGCGCCGACGACACCCTCGCCACCCGCCTCCTCGCCCTCACCCTTGGGGAAGCCCCAGTGAACGGCGCCGCGGTAATCAACCTCAACCTCGCCCTTTTCGACCTGAGATTCCTGGATCTCGAACTCGGCAAAAGCGGGCTTCGTAGCGCCAAGGGTCAGGCCAACGGCCGCGACCATGGAAAGCAGTCCGGTCCACGCCAATGCGCGCAGTGTGTTGAGATGGTGTCGCAAGAGTCGCCCCCGAGTTCAGTCCTGCTTCGTCGCCCCCACGCAGACTTGGCTTGTGCGCCATTCGTTCTGCAGGATGGGCTGGGCAAATGCGGCGAGGGGCACCTCGATGGTGCGACACAATCGGCGCTCAAAAAGAACGCCACTCCCCCTGCCCCAACCCGCCCTTTTTAGGGTTCTGTTGGCTTCAAATAGCCGACGACCGAGGCCGCGACCACCAACAACCTAGACCACTCATCGAGGGAATTGAATAGACTGGTTAATTGCCTGTGGACGCAAGAATTTCGGGAAGATGTGGCAATTTGAGTGCCAAGCCCGCCCGGCGGCCTTGTTTCAACCTTTAGTGCCGTCCCCCGAGACGCGGAGATCGGGACCTCCGGAAGCCGGGTGGCAGGCGCCAAAATACAGTATAGGTAGGGCCGACTTCTGGCCGGCCTGAGGCAGTTTTAGCCCCTTGCCCGCAAACTAGCCAAGGAGGGTGGATCGCCCCGCGCCGCTAATGGTGGCCAGGGGTTAGAGGCGTCTCATGCGGTATCGCACCAAGCTACTGATCGCGGCCGGTTTGCTGCTCGCCATGTCCCTCTCGGCGGCGGCCCTCGCCTATTGGGGGGTGGCCCAGTCGCACCGCTACCTCACGCGGTCCCGCGTGTCCCATGAGCAGCTCGAGCGCCAGCTCCAGCTCTCTCGCCACAGCCAGCAGCTGTTCAAGGCCTGGACCGACACCCTGCTGACGGGATTGACGGACCGGCCATTGGGCGCGGCCTACCTCAACAAGGTCATCGAATCGGATCTGTCGGCGCTCCAGGATCTCTCCGAGAAGGAGCTAACTCTCGTCGGCGGCGACGAAAGACGCGCCGAGGAGGCGGAGATCGACCGCCTGGCGGCGATCCGGCGCGAGTACCAGCACACGCTGGACCAGCTGGCCGAGGTCGAGCAGCTGCGCAGCCGCGGCCGGCCCGACGTCGCCTGGCAGAACCTGATCGGGCTGCTGCAGGGCGGTATCGACCAGAAGCTCAACGAGCTGATCGAAGTCGCCGTTGCCGACGAGACCGCCGAAGTGTTGCGGATCGACGCTGATGCGTCCAGGCTGTTGAGCCGGCTGGAGCGCATTAGCCAGATTCATGCAGCGCTCGCCATTCTAACGACGCTGGCCCTCGTCATCCTCCTCGTTCGCGGCTTGCGCGCCCCTCTTGCCGAATTGCTGCGCGGAACGAGAAAGCTCGCCGAGGGCAATCTCTCCCATCGCATCGCCATCCCCGGCCGCGACGAGTTCGCCCAGCTCGGTCGCAGCTTCAATGGCATGGCGGCGGACCTCCAGGTTCATCAGAAAGCCTTGCAGGACGCCCATGCCAATCTCGAAACGATCGTGGAAGACCGCACCGAGGAGCTCCGCCAAGCCAACGAGTCCTTGCGCAAGATCGACGAGACCCGCCGTGGATTCTTCGCCGATATCAGCCACGAGCTGCGCACCCCACTGACCGTCATCCGCGGCGAAGGCGAAATCTCGCTGCGCGGCAAGAACAAGCGGGTCGCCGAGTACAAGCACTCCATGGAGCGCATTGTCGAGCAGGCGAAGCACCTGTCCGTGCTCGTCAACGACCTCTTGTTCGTCGCCCGCCAAGGCGCCGGCGCCGCCAAGCTCAATCTTCAGCCCATTGACCTGAGCACCCTGGTGGAGAAAGTCTGCGGCGATGCCAAGGTCATCGCCCACAACAAGGCCATCGGCATCACTCTCGCCAATGGGTCGTCAGCCCACCAAATTGTCCGTGGCGACCCGGCGCGGCTCCGTCAGCTCTTCCTCGTCCTCCTTGATAATGCCGTTCGCTATTCCAAATCCAAGGGAGCGATCGAGGTCGAGATCGGAAAATCCGGCGGGGAGATCACGGTTCGAGTTTCCGATCGCGGCGTGGGTATTGCGCCGGACGAGCTCGAAAGCATATTCGAGCGGTTCCGGCGGGGCGGCAACGCCGCGGAGATGAACGACGAAGGCCTGGGCTTGGGCCTGCCGCTCGCCAGGGCCATCGTCGAGGCGCACAAAGGACGGATTGAGATGCAAAGCCGGCTGGGCGAAGGGACGACTGTCACCGTCGCCTTCCCCGCAGACGCCGAGGGGGAGCAAGCGTGAACGTGCTGCTGGTCGAAGACGAACCGCGCGTCGCCGATTTCATCGACCGGGGGCTCCGCGCCGAGAACCACGGCGTTACCGTTGCTCCTATGGGGGGCGAGGGGGTCGATCTCGCCAAGACCGGCGAGTTCGATGTCATCATCCTCGACCTCATGCTGCCCGACATGCACGGCTACGACGTCTGCCAGCGCTTGCGCCAAGATGGGAATCGCACCCCGATCCTGATGCTGACCGCCATGGACGCGCTTGAGGACAAGATCAAAGGCATCAAGATCGGCGCCGACGACTACCTCACCAAGCCGTTCGATTTCGACGAGCTGCTGGTCCGCATCGAGGCGCTCGTCCGCCGCTCTCACAACTTCGCGCCGAGCTCGAACGTGCTGAAAGTTGACGATCTCGAGCTTGACCGCGACCTGCTTGAAGTGACGCGCGGCGGAGAGGCCATCAAGCTTACCGCGAAGGAACTGGCGATCCTGGAACTGCTGATGGGCGCCCCGGGCCGCGTGTTTTCACGGACGAGGATTCTCAACCAGGTCTGGGGCTATAGCGAGGATCCGCTCACCAACGTGGTGGATGTCTATATCGCCCGGCTCAGGCGCAAGATCGACACGAAGGGCCGCGACCCCCTGATCGAGACGGTGCGCGGCCACGGCTACCGCTTGAAGGCTGCGAGCTGATGCGGCGCGGTCAATGTCCATTTTTTCCCGAAGGAACACCCGCCGTCCGGCAATTTGGGAATGGAACCTTGCTAACTGCAGCCGGATCGGTAGATTATGGCCCGCCACTCTCGCCGATTACGCGCCATAAATCTTCCGGGCCTTGCCAGAGGGCCACGGCCGCGTTTGTCTGCCCACGGCGACAGGAGCTGCGGGCGTACGTCACCTGGTTGGTCTCAAAGAACTTGGATTAGAAGCCAACAACAACGCGGAGGAGCGCCCGTTGCGGTTACGTCTGTTAGCTTTGTTGCTGTTCGCCTTGGCCGGCGTGTCCGTGGCTCAAGCCGCGGAGACGACGAACGAGATCGAGATCGCCGTGCTCAAATTCGGCACGGTGAGTTGGGCGCTCGACACCATCCAGGCCAACGGTCTCGACAAGGCTGAAGGCATCGAGCTCGACATCGTACCTCTGGCGAGCACCCAAGCGACCACGCTGGGCCTGCAATCGGGCTCGGTCGACGTCATCGCCACCGATTGGCTTTGGGTCTCCCGCGAGCGCACCAATGGCGCCGACTTCACCTTCGTGCCGTTCACCACCGCGCTTGGCGCCATCATGGTGCCCCCGGACTCGCCGATCAAAACCCTCGCCGACCTCAAGGGCAAGACGCTCGGCGTCGCCGGCGGCCCGCTCGACAAGAGCTGGCTTCTCATCGTGGCCTATGCGCTGCGCACCGCCAATATCGATCTCCGCACCGACACCACGCAAGAGTTCGGCGCGCCCCCGCTCCTCGCCGAGCGGGCAAAGCAAGGCGAGATCGATGCCGTGCTCAACTTCTGGCCCTACGCGGCGCGGCTCGAGGCGGAAGGCTTCACCCAGCTCATCGGCCTTGAAGAGGTGGTGCGCGAGCTTGGCGCCAAGGGCGAGGTCGCGATGGTCGGCTATGTCTTCAACGCGGATTGGGCGAACCAAAATCCGGAGGCGATTCAAGGCTTTATCCGCGCCGCGGCTAAGGCCAACGAGCTGCTCGCGACCTCCAATGCGGAGTGGGACAGGCTGAAGCCACTGATGGGGGAGAACGATCCCTCGTTCAACGATGCGACGTTCGAAGCGCTGCGGCGGCGCTATCGCGAAGGTATCCCCGAGCGGTCTAGCCGCGCCGACGAGGCCGACGCCAAGGTGCTGTTTCAATTCCTCCGCGAGCTTGGCGGCAAGAAATTGGTCGGCTCCGGCACCGAACTCGCGCCCGGAACCTTCTGGCACGGTGACGGGCAGTGAGCGTCACCTTCGCCCGCACGGAGACCGGCCTGTCCTTGCGCCTCTCGCGCGGCCCCTGGGTCTCGATCCTCTCCGTGGCCGGCTTCGTCCTCGTGTGGTACATCGCCGCCGAGATCGCCCAGAGCCGGCTCCTGCCCGGACCCGTGGCGGTCATGCAGTACATCTACGAAGAGTCGGTGCACGGCGACCTTCTGACCGAGCTCGGCATTACTCTGTGGCGCGTGGTCGCCTCGTTTGTCGTAGCCATGATCATCGGCATCGCCATCGGGCTGGTCATGGGCCAGATGCCGGCGGTCAATCGGGCCCTTGATCCCTGGCTGATCGTGCTTTTGAACCTGCCCGCCCTGGTCATCATCATTCTCGCTTATGTGTGGTTCGGCCTGAACGAGGCGACCGCGATCGGCGCCGTGGCCCTCAACAAGATTCCGAACGTCGTCGTCACCGTGCGCGAAGGCGCTCGCGCCCTCGACCCGGGCCTCAACGAGATGGCGCGGGCCTACCGGCTGACGCCCTGGAGCAAGTTCCGCAACGTCACGCTGCCGCAACTCCAGCCCTATTTCGCCGCCGCCTCGCGCTCCGGCATCTCGCTGATCTGGAAGATCGTGCTGGTGGTCGAGTTGCTCGGCCGGCCGAACGGCGTCGGCTTCGAGCTTCACCTCAACTTCCAACTCTTCAACGTGACCGCGATCCTCGGCTATACGCTCGCCTTTGTGGCGGTGATGCTGACGATCGAATACCTACTGGTGCAGCCCATTGAACGATATTCAACACGCTGGCGTAACCAGCCAGTTTAAGATCCGCATCGAAGAGAAGACGCATGTCAGCGCCGACGGCACTGAGCTGACGGCGATTCGCGACTTCGAGCTCGAGCTCAAGCCTGAGAGCATGACCGTTCTCATGGGCCCGTCGGGCTGCGGCAAGACCACGCTGCTGCGGATCATCGCCCAACTCGATGACCGGTTCATTGGCGAGGTCGAGTTCCCCGCCGCCTCGCGCATCGGTTTCATGTTTCAAGAGCCGCGGCTGCTTCCATGGCGCACGGTACGGGAGAACATCGAGCTCGTCGCCGCCCCTGGGTTTTCCGAAGAATATCTCGAACGGTTGGCGCAAGCGGTCGGCATCGCCGATATGCTGCCGCGCTATCCGCTGGAGCTGTCGTTGGGCTTGGCGCGGCGGGTGGCCCTTGCCCGCGCCTTCTCGACCAGGCCGGACCTCCTCCTCCTGGACGAACCCTTCGTCTCGCTCGATGAGAAGACTGCCGACCGCCTGCGGCGCCTGTTGCTCGATGTCTGGTCGGAGCGGCCGACCACGGCCGTTCTCGTCACACACAATGCACGCGAGGCGATCCTGCTCGCCGATCAGCTGGTGCTGCTTGCGCCCCGCCCGACCCATGTGGTCGCGATCGAGGCCATCGACGTGCCGCAAGCCGAACGCGATCCCAAGATGATCGAGGCCCTCCACACCGATCTCTTGCAGCGCTTTCCGGCAAATTTCTCGGGGCTATAGGCAGCGCCGCTCTTAGCCGGCCGCCGGCGCCACGGCCTTGCGCTGCTGAATGCCGCGCGAGGGATCGTAGGCCCAGACCGACAGCGCCAGGAACACGACCGTGCACCCGCCCACGACGCCGAGCGCCTCCCAATTGACCTTGAGATAGAAGGCGAAGCGGATCAGCTCGACGGCCCAGGTGAATGGGTTGTAGAGGCAGATATAATAGAGCGTGAGGCTGCCTTCGCGCATCTTCCACAATGGATAGAGCGCCGACGAGGCGAAGAACATCGGGAAGATCACGAAGTTCATGATGCCGGCGAAGTTCTCCAGCTGCTTGATGGTCGAGGACAGCAGCATGCCCAGCGCGCCGAACATCATCCCCGTCAGGATCAGCGCCGGCAGCGCCGTCAGATAGCCCCAGAGCGGCAATTCCACGCCGCAGAAATAGGCGACGAGGAGAAAGGTATAGACCTGGAACAGCGAGACGAGCACGCCGGCGAACAGGCGCGACACGAGCAGGAACCAGCGCGGCAAGGGCGTGGTCAGCAGCACCCGCATCGATCCCATCTCCCGGTCGTAGACCATGGAGAGCGAGCTCTGCATGCCGTTGAACAGCTGGATCATGGCGAGCAGCCCCGGCGTGATGTACACGTCGTAGGTGATGTAGGTCTCGTAGGGCGGGATGATCGAAATGCCGAGCGCCGCGCGAAAGCCGGCGGCGAAGATGATCAGCCAGATCAGCGGACGCACCAGCGCGGCGAAGAACCGCTCGCGCTGCTGCAGGAAGCGCAACAACTCCCGCCAGACGATGCCGTAGAAGGCCCGGACATAGTGCATGAACGTCATACGGCAATGTCCTCCTCGGCACCGCCGCCAATCAAGCGCCTGAAGGCTTCTCCCAAATCCTTCGCGCCGGTCTCGGCGACAACGGTCTTCGCTTCGCCCCGCGCCACCATCCGGCCGCGGTCGAGCACGAGCAGATCGTCGTCCGGCTCGATCTCGTCGAACAGGTGGGTGGCCCACAACACCCCGATATTGTCGGTGCGCGCCAAAGCATGGATGTGCTTCACGATGGCCGCCCGTGTCGGATCGTCGAGCCCAATCGTCGGCTCATCGAGCAGAAGCAGCTTCGGGCTGTGCAGCAGCGCCCGGGCAATCTCGACCCGGCGGCGATGGCCACCGTTGAGCGAGCGAACCATTTCCGCGATGCGCTCCTTCATGTCGAGCGCATCCAAGGCGCGGTTCATGCGCTCGTCCGCCTCTTTTCGTTTCAGGCCTCTGAGCGCTGCGAAATAGCGCAAATTCTGTTTCACCGTGAGGTCGAGGTCCAGCGTCGGCTGCTGGAACACCACGCCGAGTGGGCCGAGCGCCTTGAAGCCCCAATCGACCGCCGAACGCCCATCGATCTCGATTCGCCCGGTCGGCGAGTCGAACAAGCGGGTGATAAGGGAAAATAGCGTCGTCTTGCCGGCGCCGTTGGGTCCCAAGAGCGCCGTGACCTTGCCGGGATAGACATCGAAGCTCACATCGTCGAGGGCCCGCTTGGGCCCATACCAGTAGGACACGTCCTGGACCGACAGGACGGGCTCACGCGCGGAACCGTCCCTGGGAGCTTCTTTTTGCATGGTCTTCTGGAGCAGCGGAGGGTCTGGAAGCCCTCCTCCTTGTTGCGTGTCCTCGGGCCCCAGAGATAGCTCCGCGCGGCGGCTTTCACAAGCCTCTGGCGGCAACGGGACGCCTCAAGCTTAGGGGGGAGGGTTGGCACGGCACGGCAGACAAAAAAGAAGCCGCCCCGAAGGGCGGCTTCCATATTCTTGGATAGTCCAGAGTGTGGATTAGAAGAAGATAATGCCACCAACCTGGAAGAGATCAACGTCGTTGAAGCCCTGGTTGACGTTCGACAGATTGCCGGCTGCATTCAAGCCAGTGAAATCAGCGTCGGTATCCATATGCTGCCACCTGGCGAAGACGTGCATGGCGGCGGAGTCGATCTCCTGGACGGCACCGAGACCCCAGCGTTGCACTTCAGAGCCGTCGACGAACATGCCATTAGCGGTTGCTGCACTGGCGCACGCCGGGGCTGTCCCGCCCAGCGGGCCCGCACCGCAGAGGTTGGCGCCAGCAAGTCCGCCGAACTGATTCTGGTACTGGGCATACTCGCCGTACAGCACCGTTGAACCAAGCGGGTTCCAGGCGCGCTTGATGAAGGGCTTGAGGTACCAAGCGTCCGAGTCAGGCGTGCCCTGGGTCGCACCTGTCACAGCGTTCACGTAATTGCCGCTGACAGCGTCACTCTGGTACATGCCGTACAGACCAAGACCACTGGGCACGTGCATAAGGGTCGCACCAGCCTGATGGATCTGGTTAGTCCCAGTGGGATTGGCGCTACCGACGGCCGCATTGATATTCGTATACGAATAGGCCGCCGAAGTTTTGAAGTTGCCAAACTCGCCGTTGTAGAAGACGGCAAGGTCGAAGGCCTCCGGGGTCGTGTTGTAGACCCCAAGGCCGGCCGGGCTGTTGAGAACTGCACCCTTACGCGTGAGCAGGTTGTCGAGGTAGTTGCTGTATCCGACCTCGGCCCTGAACCCGCCCCAAGTCGGCGTGTCGTACCGCACACCACTCTGAGGAGCGCCAAAGCAGTCAAACCCGATTGGGGCGACACCGCTATTACAGGTCGTGAAACTGCCGACGGCGAGACCGCTGTAGCTGGCAAAGCCTGTGCCAGGAGACCCGTTAGGAGCCAGCAAGAAGCTAGGCGACTCGAAGAGCGGCGCGTTGGACTCGATGACGGTACCGGAGATGTCGGCTAGAACCGCCGGGTTGTCCGATGCCGGGCTCAGATAGCCCCAGTTGATGGTGCCGTACTTGTCGCTCTTGATGTACATGTACGAGTACAGCGTATTGATGCCCGAGAGCAGGCCCGAGTCTTGGCCGAACTGATTCGAGGCAATGCCGAAGGCATTGCCGCCGGTTTGGTTGGCCGAGTCGATGAAGTTACCCGGAGCCGTGACGGTGATGTTGTAACCACCCGACCAGCCAGGAGCGATCGTGGCAGAACCGGTGATGGCAAAGCGGCTCGTCAGGTC
>Ga0307379_10008584_pt1 | contig 13759 bp, 8 predicted proteins | sample UN2MG_FD_202237 | JGI IMG/M metagenome (GOLD analysis project Ga0307379, IMG submission 202237) | Soil microbial communities from Risofladan, Vaasa, Finland - UN-2 | ecosystem: Environmental > Terrestrial > Soil > Coastal area > Acid sulfate soil | place: Finland: Risofladan, Vaasa | collected...
TGCTCATGGGCCGCATGGACGTGTGAGGAGAGGAAGCCATGCCCAAGATCGCGGCTGCTCTGGCGGTGTCTCTGACCGTGGTCACCTGCATCGGGTTCAACACGGCCCGATATCCCGTCGTTTGGGAGATGGTGGCCCTGTCTGATGGTTTTACCCGATCGCACCGATCGGAGCCGTCCGCGCCGATCCCGGAATCCACCGACTCGCCGCAATCGGAAGGTTCTGCCGCGCCGCCGTCGCCGGGCGAATCGGCCGCGCGCTGGCAATCGGACTGGTCGTCGCAGGACGACTCCGCAACCGCGAGGGAGTCGACCACGACTCGGCCGAGCTCGCCCTACGCGAGCTACGGCGACGGAGGCTCGTCCTACGCAGATGACGACTCGACCTGCGCCAACGACGGCTCAAGCGACGCAAACGATTATTCCGGCTACGGGAACGAGGCTAAGTCCTACGACGACTCGTCCTACGCGAGCGAAAGCACCTCGGGTCCCGGCGAGTACTCGAGCCATGCTTCCGGCAGCTCATCCGGTGCGAGCGAAGATCGGGCGCCCCGTCGGACTGAAGACCAGGGCGCCGCCGGGAAGGACGAGACGGCCGATCGCGTCGCGATGCGCGAGAAGCGGGAACGGAAGGGCGGCCGGCCCGAGGCGCAGGGGAGCCAGTACGTCGTGGACCCGGTGGCACCGCTCGAGGGGTCGAACGCGTCCGGCAGGGGAGACGACCGCTCGGCTGTCGTTGCGGGCGACGTGGCCGATGAGCGCGACGTGGGCACCCAAGGCTTGATCGCTGCGGAGGGTGCTGCCGGCCCAGCGAGCGAGCCGGTCCAGGCAACCGCGGCGGCGAAGTATGCATCGTACCCGCCGGAGACTCCCTCCCCTTCGTCCGACGCGTACTCGTACTCCGACTCACGCTCGACGGACTACGCGCAAGAAGAGCCGGCTCCCGGGCTAGCCGATGCCCCGACGCCCGAGGGCACCTTGGTGCCGGTCAAGCCCGCGGGAACGGGCCGCTTCGCGTCCGAGCCGACCGGGAGTGCCTCGCCAGACGACGCCTTGGTGACCGTCACATCGGGCAATGCCACCACCACGCTGCAAGTGAAGCGTCTCCCGCCGGTGGACCAAGTCGCCACCCTTCCCGGCGCCCGGCCACTTGGCCCGCACGACCCCCTCCCCGTCTATCCCTCGACCGGGGTCGAATAGGCCGCAGCAGGAAAGCCGTCAGGAGCGAGCCGTCTCTTGACTTGGGTGCTGAGGCGCGGGTCTGGTGCGTCTACGTCTCGCCGGGGCGATCCCCGGGATCCGCGGCGGCCGTTTCGGGTTCGGGCTGCACCTCGGGCAGATCGAGCTCGTCGCGGTACGACGCGGCCCCCAGCACGACCGGTTCGCCTTCTTCGAGCCCCTCCGCAATGACGACTTCCTTGTCGTTGGTCGAGCCGATGACCACTTCCCGAGCTTCCAGGCCGTCGCCGTCGCGAACGACGCAGTAGTGCCTGCGTCCATGTTCGAAGACCGCCTGGACGGGCAACTGAATGGCGTCGTCGATCCGGCCGACACGGATGGAGACCTTGGCGGTCATGCCGGGCCGCATTTCCACGTTTTCCGGGAAGGCGTCGATCTTGACGATCGCCTCGTACTCCTTGACGTTGCCGGAATCCCAGCTCGATGGCAGGGGATATTCGTTCACTTTCTCCACGGTGCCGGTCAGTTTCACGTCGGGGAAGGCGTCCAGCTCGATGTTGGCCGGCATCCCTTCTTCGAGCAGGGAGACGCGGGCTTCGTTGATCCTGGCCTTGACCTGCATGTTCCTGGAATCGGGGAGCCGGATGATCACCTGGCGCTCGCGGACCTTAGTCCCTTCTTCGATGACGATCTCCTGCCGGCCGTGGTGATCCGTCACGTTGGCATACACCACCTGGCCCGTCTGGGGGGCGCGGATCGTGCACTTCGCGATCTGATCCTCGATTTCGGCAAGCTTCTCCAGGTTGAGGTGGTGGCTGTGCTTCCGGGATTCGAGCCCGGCTTGAGCGATGCTGATGTCGGCCTCCAAATCGAGGAGCCTCTTGGGCTTGGTGTACTTGTCGAGGATGTCCTTGGCGGTCCGGGCTCGCTCCAGATCGATCTTCTTTCGCTCCACGTCGAACTCGTCGGCCTGCAACTTCCGGTCGGAGATGAAACCCTTGCCGTGGAGGATCTCGCTGTCGGAGAGGTACTGCTGGGCGCGGATCAGCCCCTCTTCGGCCAAGGAGAGGTTCCCTTCCAGCTTCTTCTTCCCCTCCACGTACGTGCCCTCGAGGTATTCCTCCCTGCCGATCAAGGCCGTTTCAAGATTGTTCTCGGCTTGGATGAGGAAGGCTTCGCTCGTGTTGCAGGCGATCTGCTGCTGGACCAGTCTGTCTTCCAGTGCCGAGGAATCGAGTTTGACCAGCAGATCCGGCGGCTCTTCGCCCGGCTCCTCCGGTTCCCAGTCGGGCGCCGGCTCGACGTAAGTGCCCTCCGGAATGATCCAGATGATCATCACGCCCCCGCCGTAGCTCTCGACCTCGCAACGGACCTCGACGTTGTCGGCGCTTTCCACGTTTCCCTGCTCGGTGACGTCGTGGATGAACGTCCCTCGCCGGACCACGTGCATCTGCGGGCCGCCCTCTTCCGGGGCCAGCGACAGTCTCGGCAGCCCCAGCCAGGCAACGAGCGGCACGGCCGCCACCACGGGAATCGCGAACAACAGTCCGCGATGAGTGAAGCCGCGCGGAAAGAAGGAGTGGAGCGGACGCCGGGAAGTGGATTGTGCTGAGTCCATGCAACGGGCTCTCACGGCGTGCCCGGGAACGGCGTGGCCGGCCGGACCCAGGCGTGTTGGGGAGGGACGAATCTAAGGATGGCGTCCTCCTATTGTAAGCAAGAGAGAGGCCCCTGTCACGCCAACTTGCCCGCAAAATGGGGGGGCAGAAACTCGGGACTCCATCGCCTGCACACGCCGGACACGCTTGGCGTAACGTCGACACGTGCATTGCCCCATGACCCCGCCACGCGCCGGGCGGGTCGCAGGAAGGGCCGGCAGTCTGTTGCGGGCGCAATACCTCGCCACAGCACTCGCGCACGTCCGGCGGAACCGTGAGACTCCAGCCGGCTCCCACCTCTTTTGGAGTTCCCCTAATTCTCCGTCTCGAAAGGGAAAACGGGATAGAGAACCCTTGCGGTCTACGTGCCTTTTGCCGGCGAGCCAAGCCCCGCCATCACGGGCGAAACCGGATCGCGTACAGGTCGGCATCTTGGAGGACGAACCGCAGGCGCACGGGCCGGCCTGCCAGCTTGCTCAGGTCCGAGCCCGACTTCCACCGGACCACGCGATCCAGCTCATCGCCGAAGACCTCCTCCGATTCGGCGAGCCCGTAGCCCGGGATCGGTTTGCCGTCGGCATCCTGGATCTCGACGCGAATGCCCCCGGCCACCGAGGTGGAGAAGTTGACCAGCAGCTCCTTGCCGTCGAACGCGATCGGCTTGGTGACGAGCTCGCCGCCGGCCGCCGGCGCCTCGACCGAGACGAACCCGTCGATCCGCAGCGTGTAGCGCCGGAGCCAACCGGCGGGCGTATCGCCGGACGTGCTTTCCGTGACGTACGTGGAAAGCTCGTTCGGCGCCCCGTCCAGGACCGATTCGGTTTCCACCAGGCCCCACGCCTGGTAATGGTCCCCGTAGAACCAACTGCCTTTCCTCTGCGGTCCGGGCCGAATGAACGCTTCCGCCCAGAGGTGAAAGGTCCCTCCGTCCCGGCTGGTCATGAACAGGCCGTCGGTCAGGGCGGTCCCTTCGCGCTGGCTGGCCGAGGCCCGCAGGTTGCGCTGCTCCGGCTCGGGCAAGACCTTGGTCGACTCCGTCCACCCGCGATCGAAGTAGCACGTCGGGAAGCCCAGGAAAAGGTGCGGCGCCCGGTAGTAAGGGGCGATCTGATTGGTGTAAAGCTGGTAGAGCCGCCCGGGGACGTAGTCCAGGAACACGGGGTCGGTCCAGTGGAGAAAATCGTCGGAGGTGGCCGTGCGGACGTCCCGGCCGTCGCGAAAATCGCGGTGATACTCCCGATACTGGCCCCGCACCGAGTCCCAGAAGGCCAGGTTCTGGGAGTCGAAGGCCCCTTCGGTGACCACCGGCTTGTCGCTCAAGAGCGACCAGTGGATGCCGTCGGGCGAGGAGAACGCGTAGAGCCCTCCCTTGTCGCTGGCCACCGCCTTGTACCGCTGGTCGGGCTTGCAGCTCGGGTTCGCGTCGCGAAACGGGACGAAGTTGTGCGAGCCCGGACCCCGCCAGACGATGTTGTTCTCCTTGGACCCGTCGAACTCGAAGAGCCCGAGCTGCGGCTTGGCCCAGCCCGCGCCGTCCTCGCTCTCCGCGTAACAGTAGACCTGCTCCGAACTGGTGTGCTTGCCCGGGGTCCACTTGATGCTCAGGCCGCGGTAGTACATCCGGTATCGTTCGCCGTCCCGGAACACGGTGACGTAGTTGACCCCGTTTCCTTCCCACGGCTCGTCGCAGCGGAGGGCCACGCCCTGAGGCGTCGGCCGGTGGAGCCTCCGGGCCGCGCCTTCCATCCGCTCGATCAGATAGTCGTCCACGAACAGCTCCCGCCGGGAACCGACGTCGATCGCGTCCGCCGCCATCGCCGCGGCGCCGGTCAACGCCATGATAAACACAGAGCCGAGAATCCTGAGCGTCATCAGTCGTTCTCCTGTCGGGTAAGAATCCGGGGTGCGAGCGGTGCCGTCCAATCGATCATGCCTTCGCCAATCGATGTTCCGTGTCCGGCAATGCTAATCGAAAAGCCGCTTCTGTGCGTCGTTTCTTGAGAACTGTCGCTTGATGAAACCACTGAATAGCGGCACCGCGAAACAGTATTTGCCGAACCTATTCTTGTAAACCAGTCCCTTGTCGATCAGGCGTGGAAGAATCTGACTTACATCTCCGGGTGCAAACGACTTCACTTCGAGGTCTCGGGAGACCTCAACGATTTCGCTGATCGTGAATTCCTCGTCCGCGTTTTCGAGATGGGCGATACAGAACAGCAAGTCTCGCTGTCGATCGGTGACGCCCTCCCATCTCCCGGCAAAGAAATCTGAGTCGAGTTTCCTCATGATCGAATCCATGGGTATTCTCCGGTCGCCGGGATTCGCGAAAAGATGATCGAAGGTTTCGCGACAGATGAACTGAATGAAGTACGGATATCCGTCGGATACCTCGATGATTCTCTGGACGCCCTCAGACGTGAACTTCCATGGACCGTTCTGAAGTGGTACTTCTATGGCTTCCCGAGACGCTTCAGGCGCGAGTCGCCCGATTTCTTGCACTGCGAACATTCGCTCTGCATACGTGCGGGATTCAACGAGCTTTGGGAACAGGGTAGGAAGCCCTGTCAGTAGCAGCAGGTACCTCACGCCCTTTCTCTGAAGAGACTGAAAGGTCTCCAGGAGAACGGCGAGAGGATACTGGTCTTTCTCTTCTCGGTCGCGGACGACTTGAGCTTCATCATACGCAAAGATGATCCCCTTGGTTCCCCTGTCCTTTACCGCACCCCACACAAACTCAAGTGTTGATTTCAGTTTGTCAACAATCAGACCAGGCTGCGCTTCAAAGTGGGTAATCAAGTGGTCGAAGGATAGAGACTGCGACCTTTTGCCGAGCCTGTCGAAGCCCAAGGTGCCGTCAGAAGACGTAATCGACAATCCCGACGTGAAAACAGATAGGTCGGTGAGCAAGCGAACACAGAGATTCCCCTCTGAGAGAAACGACGACTCAGCGAAATCCGACCCCACCCAGATCCAGCCGTCGCCTTGGGCAACCGGCTTGTATTTGTCATCCATCAACACGGTCTTTCCGGTTCCTCGAAGGCCGGTCAGAATCACGTTTTTCAGAATCTCCTGTTGCTTGAGGTATTGGCGAAAATGCTCGATCTCCGCTTCGCGCCCTGCCAGGTACGGCGGGGAGTGGCCTGCCCCCGGAGAGTAGGGATTGGCGTTGGGGTCCTTCACGGAAGCCTCCCGAAAACTTACCCTGAGTTACCTTGCGGCATAATATTATGGCGTCACATAATATTATGTCAAGGGATTATTGGGAATCGTTTTTGAAATCGCGTTTTCCGGTGGCCAGCGGAGATATGAAGCGGCTTGCCCCCTTCTTCTTCCGCGTTTTGTCAGCGCCGCTTCACGTCGTAGCACCAAAGGGCCTCGTGATAGCGGAGATAGAGCCGGCCGCTTTCGAGGACGGGATGGGCCCAGGCGTCGCGGGCGCGGTCGTCGAAGAGGCGGAAGCGGCCCGTGATCTGGAGCCCTTCGGCGCCCGGCTTCACCAGGCCCACGTTGCCTCGCTCGTCGAGCACGTAGAGCCGCCCGTCCGCGTAAACGGCCGCCCCGGTAGTCAACTCCTCGAGCTCGTGCTTCGTCTCGCCCGTCTGCCAGTCGATGGCGAACCACGACTTGGGCTTGCGGTATCCGGCGGAATACAGGACGCCGTCGACGAGCACGCCGCTGCCGGTCACCGTGTCCAAGGGGCACGACCAGACGTGCTCGGCGTCGATGCCCTGCCCGCTCGGCCGGAGGCGGTAGAGCCGGCCGTTTTCGGCGTAAGGGGTCACGTAGTAGACACCGCCGGAGCCGTACACCGGCGTCGAGACGTTCGTCTTGTACTGGTTCTCGAGCGGCACCGACCAAAGCAGCTCGCCGCGGTCAGCGTCGATGCCGAACCCGTGCGCCGACGAGCAATGGGCGATCAGCCGGCGCCCGGCGTGTTGGAAGAGGATCGGCGAGGAGTGCGAGGTGTAGTCGTCGCCCAGCGGCTCGGTGGTCCAGACGACCTGGCCCGTTCGCTTATCCAGGGCGGCCACCAACGCCTTGGTCCCCCCGGGCGTGACGATCACCCGCGGCCCGTCGACCAGGAGACACTCGCTCAGCGCCCAGGTGATCTGCTTGCCGCCGAACCGCTCCAGGACGTTGAAGGCCCAAAGCTCCGAGCCGGAGTCGGCGTCGAGGCAGGCCAGGCGCCCATGCGCGTTGAGGTGATAGAGCCGGCCTTCGGAGAAGGCGCAGCACGCCCGAGAACCGGGGAAGGAGCCCTTCCATGCCTTTCCGTTCTTGGCCCGCCACCGGAGGGCGCCGCCCGTGTCCAGCGCGAAGATCACCAGATCGTCGTCCACGTCGCCGGTCACATAGAGCCGCTCGCCGACCACGATCGGCGAAGACCACCCGCGGCCCAGGCCGTCGACCTTCCACACGAGCGTCGGCCCGCCCTCCGGCCAGCTCCCGAGCAAGCCCTTCTCGTCTGAGATCCCGTCGCGGCGCGGCCCCCGCCACTGCGGCCACCCCGGCTCGGGCGAGGCGATCAGGCCGTCGGCCGCCGGAGCGGCGCTGCCGGACGACGGCTCCTCGCCGGCAAATGCCCCAGCCAGGATCAGGCACAGAATTGCCCAACTTCCCGCGGTTCCTGCCCGCAGGCCGCCCTCGCAGCCGTTTCCAACCAGCGCCCAGACAAATCGCTTCATCACCGGCGTCTTCTTTCCTCGAGTTGCGCTGCGGCATCGCGGCCGAGCCCTGGTGCAGCACGAGCGCGAAATTCGCATTGAGGGAGGTTTTCTTCCCCGTTCGTAGCCGTTCACCGCCGGCAAAGCAGCAGGCACACGGCGTGTGCCTGCTACATACATCGAACAGCGCGGGACGGCGGACGTCGTTGTTTGGCCGGCTATTTGCCCGTCTTGTCCAACAGCGCCTTGGCACGATTGGCGGGCCTGCCGCGTACGCCGGCGTCGAGGACCTTCTTCACGGCGTCGGCCGCTGCCGCGGGGTCCGACTCGACGATCTTCTCCGCGATCGCCGCGGCCGTCTGGCCGGCCGCCTGTTTCAGGGTCGCGCTCTGGAGCAGGGAGAGGGCCACGGCGAGGGACTCGGGCGAAGGATAGCGGGCCAGGACCTCCAGGACGAGCGTTTTCTCGTCGTCGCGCTGGGCCACGGCCAGGGCTTCGCGGCACATGGCCGCTCGTTCGCCGAGGGGGACGTCGAGCTGCCGGGGAATGCGGATGTAGCCGCGGAGGCACCGGATCTTGAACTTGTCGTTGCCCGTCTTGGCAAGCTCCAACAGCACCGGCGCGGCATCGGCAGTCATCCACTCGCCCAGGACTCGCGTGGCGGCGTCCTGCAACTCTTCGTTGGCGTCGTGGGCGGCCTTGGAAACGCCCTCCAGGGCCTTCGCCCCGCCGAGCACGCCGAGCATGTCCAACAGATCCGTTTTGGCCGCGGTGGGCGCCGCCGCCATGCGGCCGACCAGCGCGGCCGCGGCGGCATCGCGGTCGGGCATGCGCATGCACGCCTTCCTCAGGGCCTCCTTCGCCGCCGAGCCGACGTCGGGCGTTGGCGGAGAGACGACCCGGTCGATCAGCACCGACAGACGGTCGGGCCCCACGGTCGATCCCAGCGCCCCGATGGCCGCCGTGCGAAGCGGCTCGTCGTCGCTGTCGATCAACTTCAACAGCGCCGGCACGGCGGACGTGATCCCCCGCCGGCCCACCAGCTCGATCACGACCAGCCGTGGACGGCCTTCGCTCTCGGCGAGCGCCGCCACGAGCGCCGCGTCGACCGCGTCGCCGGGCAGCTCGACCAGGCTGTCGCGGGCCGCCGCAGACAGCTCTCCCTGGGCGGCGGTGGCCGTTTCCAGGAGCACGGGCACGGCCGCGGCGTCGCCCAGCTTGGCCAGCGCGCGAGCCGCCGCCACGCGGACGTCCCAGGGGGCGCTCTTGGCGGCCTTGAGCACCACGGGCAGGGCCGCCTTGTCGCCGCGTTCGGCCAGCACGTGGATCAGCACGGCCTCGCGCGGGTGCTGGCCCATGTCGCCCTGGATTTCGAACTGCTCTTTCTCGGGGACGACGGCGGTCTTCTTCTCGCCGCCCAACGTGTATTCAACCCGAAGCTCTTTAACCACGCCGTTGATCGGATCACCCGCTAGGCCGTTGCTCGACGTGACGGAGATTCCGTTGCCCGTCACCGCCTCGGCAAGCTTGTCGGTCACGTCGACCCACGTCTCCTGGGCGCCGTATTCCGCCTTGGTGATCACGAGGACCTTCGGAGGAGCCACGGGGGCCGGCAGCGGCTTGGAGAGCTCGGCCACCAGCGCCTGGGTGACGTCGTCGCCGGGCAGCTCCCGGGCGGTGGCCAGCGCCGCGCGGAACCGGGCCGTGTCTTCCGAGCGGAGACACTCGACCAACAGGGGCAACGCCGCCGCCCCCCGGGCACGGAAGGCCCCGTACAGGGCGGCGATCTCGAGATGCTTGGGCAAGTCGGCCGCTCGCATCGCGTCGTAGACGGCCGCCGCCTCGGTCTTCTTGTCCTCGCCGAGCAGCCGGTCGGCCGCGGTGAGGCAGGCGTCGGCCACCGCGGGCCGTTGCGACGCCGGGCCCGAGAGCGCTTCCTGGAGGGCCCCGACGGCCTCCGGCGTGGCGATTCGTCCCAGCGCAGCGGCGGCCGCCGCCGCCGCCTCATCGGAGCTGCCCATCAGCCCCTTGAGTTGACCGACGGCCCCGGCATCGCGCCGCATCCCGATCGAGTTGACCACGCCGACCAACACCCCGCCCCGGAGCTTGCCGGCCGCTGCGCGGAGCGCTTCGTCGACCGAAGGGTCGGGGATCGGCTCCAGGCCGAATCGGGCGTAGTGGGAGAGGCTCTCGTCCGCGAGCAGCCCGGCCAGCGCCGGGACGGCCTTCTTGGTGCCGATCACGGCGAGCTGCTGGCAGGCCTTGGCCTTGTCGAACAGCTCCGCGTCGGATTTCAGCACGGCGATGAGCTGGGCCTCGTTACCTTCGGCCGGTGGCGGCTGTTGCGCGAAAGCCGGCGTCGCCGGGGAGGCCAGAAGGGAGACGGCCGCGAAGAGTACGAGAACGTGTTTCATGTGACGCATCGAAGTATCCTCTTTGCTTTGTGAGGTTATGTTGTCGCCCTGGATCGCCCGTCTCAGATCCGCCACGGATCGCGCATCGCCCGCGACCGCATCCGGTTGGCCTCGTCGTCGCCGACGAACTCCTCCTTCACGGGGTCGAACTTCACCGTGCGGGCGAGCTGCCAGGCGATATAAGCGGCGTGGGATACGATGTGGGAGCGTGCGGCCACGTCGGCATTGCCGTTGGCCGGCTTGCGGGTCTTGACGCAATCGAGGAAGTTGCGGATGTGGGTGGTGGGATCGGTGCCTGCGCGGTTGAAGACCGTCTGCTCGGTTCGCAGCGACTCGGGATAGATGGCGAACTGGCCGCTGTCGCCCGTTTCGATCCAGCCCTCGTCGCCCTCGTAGCGGGCGCTGCACGTTCCCAGGCCCATCCAGCCGTGATCGCGCATCACCAGCTTCAGACCGTCGGCGTAGGTGCAGGTGACGCCCGTCCCTTCCGGCACGTACTCGACGGGGGCAGTGTCATCTTTCTGGGCGGCCCACTGGCAGAGGTCGACCGTGTGTGCGCCCCATTCGAGGATCCCGCCGCCGTGGAAGTCGAAGAAGCCGCGCCAGCGTCCGCGCACGTACTGCGAGTTGTACGGCCGCCAGGGGCAGGGGCCGAGCCACCGGTCCCAGTCGACGACGTCCGGGCCCGGCTCGGGCTCGGCGGGGAGCCAGGTGTGCTTGGTCGCGGGGTTGAGCGTGTTGGCGTGGACCGTGTGGAGCTTGCCCAGCTTCCCCGTGTGGGCCAGCTCGGCGGCGAACATGAAATTGCCGATGCTCCGTCGCTGGGTGCCGGCCTGGTAGATCCGGCCGTACTTGCGGTACGTGTCGGCCAGGGCCCGGCTCTCGGAAATGGTCATCGAGCACGGTTTCTCGCAATAGACGTCCTTGCCCGCCTTGGCCGCCGTGATCGAGGCCATCGTGTGCCAGCGGTCGCCGGTGGCGATGAGCATGGCGTCGATATCGGGGCGGGCGAGGATCTCGTGCATGTCGCGATAGGTGGCGCAGTCGGTGTTGCCGTAGTGTTCGTCGGCCATTTTCTTGATCGCCTCGCGACGCTCCATGCGCACGTCGCAGATGGCGATGAACTGGACGTCCGGGTTATCCATGAAGCACCGCAAGTCGCCGGTGCCCCGGCCGCCGAGCCCGAGCCCGCCCAGCACGATCCGTTCGCTCGCGGCCACCGCGCCGCCCGCGCCCATGGCCGAACCGGGGATGAACTGCGGGAGGGTCAACACGGCGCTCGCCTGGGCGGCGGCCTTCAGGAATCGCCGCCGCGTGAGGGCCGATCTTCTATCCGACATGGTCCGTCTCCTCATCTTGAGCTCATTTCTCAGGAATTCGTCTCGAAGGCAAACAGATCGATTCTAGCCGGGCGCCCTCCTCGCTTCAACAATCGGGCCCGATTCCCGATTCTCCAGGGCTCCGGCCGCCTCACCGCACGTCCGGGGCGATGGTGCCGTCGTGGTCGATGAGGCGGCGGGGGTTGTCGACGCGACCCGCCGGGCGGAGGTTCTCGCCGGGATATTGCGGCGATCCGTCGCCCAGATCGTGCCGGGCGCGGTCGGCCAGGGCGAGAAGTCGCTCGACGACGTCCGGGTGCTCCGCGGCCACGTCGGTCGTCTCGCCCACGTCGCGGCCCAGGTGGTACAGCCGCCGCTTCCCCAGCCAGAGCTTCCACGGCCCGCTGCGGACCGCCTCCAACCGCTTGCGGCTGAAGTAGTAGAAGGCCTCGTGGGGCGATTGGGCCCCGGGCTGCGAGGAGAGCAAGGGCCAAACGTCGCGCCCGTCGATGATCCGGTCGCCCGGCGGCGCGGCGCCGGCCAGCTTGGCCAGCGTGGGCAAGAGGTCCATCTCGGTGGTCATTTCGTCGCAGACGGAGCCGGCCTCGATCCGTCCGGGCCACCGAACGATGCACGGCTCGCGGAGTCCGCCTTCATACGTGCCCCCCTTGCCGCCACGGAGTGGCGAGTTCGAGCCGCCCCAGCGAAGCGACGCGCCGTTATCGGAGGTGAACACGACCAGCGTCCGCCGGCTCAGCCCCAGCTCGTCCAACGCGGCGAGGATCTCGCCCGTGCTCCCGTCGACCTCTTCCACCCAGTCGCCGTACTTGCCGTTCTGAGACTTGCCCAGAAAGCGCTTGCCCGGATAGAGCGGCACGTGCACCGCCGTGTGCGCCAGGTAGAGGAAGAAGGGCCGATCGGCGCTGCGGCGGAGGAAGTCGATCGCTTCGCGGGTGTACTGCTCGGTGAGCACGGACTGGTCCTCGACCGCCTGGAGGACCTTCTCGTTGCGCACCAGCGGCAAGGGGGCATGGTTGAACTTCTCGCGCATGGCGACCATCTTCGGGTCGTCGCTCTCGTTGAACGGGGGCCACATGTCGTTGGAGTAGGGCAGCCCGAAGTAGTAGTCGAACCCGTGCCGCGTCGGCATGAACGGCGGCTGATCGCCCAGGTGCCACTTGCCGATGCAGGCCGTCGCGTAGCCCCGCGACTTGAGCAGCTCCGGCAGCGTGACCTCCTCGGCGTCGAGCCCGATCGGGTCGTTGGGTAGAAGCACCCAGGCTTGCGGGCCGTCGTTGAGGCCGACGCGTCGGGCGTAGCAGCCGGTCATCAACTGCGCCCGGGAGGGCGTGCAGCAGGGGGCCGCGTAGAAGCTGGTGAGCTTCATGCCCTCGGCGGCCAGCCGATCGAGATTCGGCGTGCGATGGACGGAATTGCCGAACGGGCCGACGTCGCCGTAGCCGAGGTCGTCGACGAAGAGGACGACGAAGCTCGGCCGTCGGTCTTCCGCGGCTTCGACCGGCGATGCGTTGCCCCGGGCAATCAGGACCAGCAGGCTTCCAAGGGCGATCGTGACGTGCCGTGAGAAACGATTTGCGCTGGGCATCGTGCATCTCCTTTCGTCGTTTGCGTCGTACCAAGGGGGGCAGGCAGATTTTGTGCGAAGCACCCTTCGGGCCGTCACCGGCGAACCCTTCGGGCCGTGATTCGCGAAAGGCACCTCCCCCTTTCTGTCGCTTCTTGGTACCCGCTTGAGGGCGGCCCGACCGGGCTGTAGCATAATGGAGTCGGGCCGAGGCGTCTTCCGCCCGACCAGAAGATCTCGCCGGGGACGGCTCTTCGGCGCCTAGGCGACGTGGCGTAACTCGTTATTCAGAAACAACTTATGGGATTAGCACGCCGCCGGCAACTCGGGCCGGCACGGCTGGCAAGAAAAGGAGAGACTCCCCATGACGACCGCGCTGGATCATCACGGCCGGATGAGAAGCTTCCGGGGACTGCCCGCGGCGTTGGCTGCGTGGGGCGCCCTGTGGCTGGCCATGGGGCTGCCGTCGACGTCGGCCACCGCGGCCGGGCAACCGAAGGCGGACGCCGCCGCCTCGCCCCGCGTCCAACTCGACCGCGACGACACGGCGGGCCGGCTCCGCGTGCTCGTCGACGGCAACGAGGCCCTCGTCTGCCAATACGGCGCCGACGTGGATCTCGTCCACTACTGGCCGGTGCGAAGCCCGTCGGGCAAGTCGATGACGGTCCAGCACCCCGATCCTTATCCGCACCACCGCTCGTTCTGGTTCGCCGACAAGGTGCAGCTCGCCCGAGAGCGCGACGTGAACTTCTATGGCGCCCTCTATAGCTGCGAAGACCGCAAGAACCCCAAGCCGCCGTTCCGCGACCACGTCCGCCACGTGGAGTTCCTTCCGGTTGAAGAGACGCCGGACGAGACCGTGGTGCGCAGCAAGCTCGTCTGGGAGATGGACGGCGACAAGCCGGTGCTCGACGAGCTGCGCGAGCTGCGCTTTGTCGCCC
>Ga0307379_10008586_pt1 | contig 13756 bp, 13 predicted proteins | sample UN2MG_FD_202237 | JGI IMG/M metagenome (GOLD analysis project Ga0307379, IMG submission 202237) | Soil microbial communities from Risofladan, Vaasa, Finland - UN-2 | ecosystem: Environmental > Terrestrial > Soil > Coastal area > Acid sulfate soil | place: Finland: Risofladan, Vaasa | collected...
AATATCTGCGTCAAAGTCTAATTCATTTTTACAATATTCATAGGCATGAATTAATGCTTCTTCATTTTTAGATAAATCTCCAGATATTTCTTCTGGTCTTTGTAAAAATATTGCTTGATTTTTAAATACCGGAGCAAAATCGAAAGCATCGCTTACAAAATTATTATATTTTTCTAATTCCTCTTTAACAATAGAACAATTAGAACTTACAATGGTTAAATTTATATATTCTGATTGTTGAGATGCTAAAACCGACCATAAAAATAATGGTTTACCAGCTAAAATCTTTGTATTTTTATTTATTATCCCCTTCGACCCGGCCCTGGCCGTAATTACAGATAATATCTTTTTTGCCATACATATTTTTTCGGCAAAAAATTATATTCTATCTCCATATTTTTCTAATACTTCTTCTAAAGACATTCTTGGAAAACAATCTAATATTCCTCCAGAAGCATTAATAATATTAATTCCTTGTTTTTTCGTTTGTTTAGATAATACTTCAAAATATTCTAAAAAATCAACTGAATTTTTATCAACACATTTATTTTTTATTTTTCCTCTATTTGGAAGCCAAGGCTGTATCCCACCACTAACCTTACTAGCCTTCTTCTCGCCAGAAAATTGCCAAAAATATCTTCTCCCATTTTCAAAACAACAATCATTACCTAATAACACAATAGGATTACATCCCATAATATATGCTAAATGTATAGCACTGCCTGTGCTAGTTCTTGCTCCAATGATAGGTTTGTCTGCTTCCTTTGTCAACACAAGGCCCTCGGGATAGCGTTTCCCGGCCCCAGGATCGAACCAACACTTGTGATCATACCAAACCACCTTTTCTTTATCTAAATGGCTTACACGGCCTTTGAGCTTGTCTCTGAATAATAAATTTATACAATTAATATCTTTTAAGTCTTGAAAGTAATTATAATTTGATACTGCCCAATCATCTGATACAAAATATTTAAAATTATTTGATTTTAATATAGCAGAATTTACTGCTATTGTAATAAACTTTTCAATTTTATCAAAGTTTACATAGCGAAGTGATGGGCCAGCACCAATTACAAAGCATAATTTATTACTATGAATATTTTCTAATTCTTTTAATTTCATAAACTATCCTTAAAATCTATTTTTTTATACACTTCTACTTTACTATCTTTACTACAATTATATATTTCGGCTCCTAAATAATCAGCAAAACCTTTTAATGCTTCAAATGCTTGTATATTATGATTGAATGATTCTTTTTGTTGAGTAATTGGTGATAATGGACCTTTAGGCCATTTAGAATATGTCCAATACTGCCAAAAATGACTTCTAAATCCATCAGTATAATGATCGACACCTAATAAATATATTTTTTTACATCCCATCTGTAATGCTAAATCTATAGCAGACAATACAGATGATGCGTATGCTAAACCTCTTTCATTATAATCAATTATATTTTCGGGTGTCTTTCTCGGTTCAAAAATAAAGAATTTATCAAAATCTTTTATTAAATCTTTATGTTTTTCCCACGATGATCTAATTACTTTATTACATTTTGAAGATAAAACAGATCTCCAGTAACTCCATTTCGTTACTATAAAATCGTCGCTTACAAAATATCTATTATTCTGTTCTCCTTTTTCCCATTTCATTGCTAATATTGCTGAATTAACAACGATTATTACATTATTTTGAATATCTGGAAATAAAGGATGATAAATTAATTTATGTAATGAAGGACCAGCACCTATTACATAACATTTTTCATTATTTTTGTATTTCCCAATTAATTTAGTATATGTGTTCATTTATTTTGAGTTTTTTTTAATTCTGATGGTAAACACCAAATTTGTGCTACTTTTTCACTGCTTTCCCATTCAATAAAATATCTAACAATTTTTCCATCACGAAAATTGTCTTTTCTTCTTCTGTAATCATTTTTATCACGAACTTGTTTAACTACACCTTTTCCCCATTCCGTTTTTTCAGAATGATAAACAATTGCTCCAATATATAGATCTTTTTTATTTATGTTTTTTTTTCTTTAATAATTCAGATTCATACAAAAATTGACTAGGTTTACATTTTTTTGTAGACATAAAACCTTTGGCATTCCTTTGAAGTCTAGTTTTACAATAACTTACATAGAGTAGTTTTTTAGCCCTTGTGATAGAAACATAAAATAATCTTCTGGATTCTTCTATCAATTCTACACTATTATTGGGATCTGCCAAATCTCGCCAATGAGGCATGATTTGCTGCTCAACAGATGTACTAAACACTATTAGACATTCAAGACCTTTTACAGAATGTATGGTTTGAAGACTAACAGAATCACTATTTTCTTTATCACTAGAAGAAATCAATGCTATATTTTGTAGATATTTTTCAACGCTTTTATTTTTTTGTCCAAATTGAGTGGCGCTATTTACTAATTCATTAACATTTAATTGTCTATCTTCAAAATCGTCTTGTTTACAACTATTTTCTAATAATTTCATATAATCAAATTTATCAATAATATTGTAAAGACAATCTCCAGCGTGGAAAGAAGAATAATCAAAATTAAAACTTTCGTTAATTTTATTACAAAGTTCTTGAGTATTTTTTTTGTCAGTGTATTTTTCAACATTTTTACAAACCTCCAAAATATTTATTGAATTATCTATCGCTAATTGTTCTATGTTATGAATGGTTTTTATTCCTACTCCACTTACTAGACTAGCGATTTTAGAAAAAGCCAAAAAATCTTGTGGATTGATTAAAAACTTAAGCATCGAAATACACTGTTTTATTTCTTTTCTGTCAAAGAAACTGGGGCCGCCGATAACAGTAAAAGGGATACCTTGATTACTTAAAGCAATTTGTATTTCTAATGATAAATTATTCAATCTATACAACACAGCACAATCAGAATAACTATATCCATAATTTTCAACAAGGTTTCTTATATTATTTGCTATCCATCTCGCTTCCTCTTGCGGGTTTTCAAATCCTTGACAAATTACTGGTTGCCCTTCTTCGTTATCAGTTTCCATTTCTCCAGTTAGATGTGTTGAATTATGTTTAATAAGATTATTAGCACATTTTATTATTTGTTTTGTAGAACGATAATTTTTATCTAAGATAAAATGTTTACAATCATACATTTGTTTAAAATCTAAAACATTTTGATATCGAGCATTGCGAAACGAATAAATATTTTGATCTATGTCTCCTATTATCATTACATTTTTATATTTTTCACCTATTTTATTCATTAAATAAAATTGTATATAGTTTCCGTCTTGGCATTCATCTTGTAATATAAATTTATATTTTTCTTGAAATTTTGCTAATAAAATTTTATCTTCTTCAAATAATCTTACTGTTTCTGACAACAATCCACTAAAATCTATTGTATTTTGTTTTTTTATTTCTTCCAGATATTTTATTGATATATCATAATATTCCGGATGTTCTTCGAATCTATCTAATAATTCTTGGTCTGTTTCTAGATTTTCTCTCCAGTTATTTACATGTGGAAGGACATCATAAATATTTATATTCGATTTTTTTAATCCCATTTTTTGTGCTATATTCATTATCATATCTTCTTGTTCTTTTTGATCTAATATAGAAAATTTAGAAGTGTAACCTATTTTATGTCCATATTTTCTTAAAATGGCAGCACAAAAAGAATGAAAAGTTCCTATAAAAAACAACATTTCTTCTGATTCCAATTTTTTAGAAATTCTTTGCTTTATTTCTTTTGCGGCCTTGTTAGTGAAGGTAAGACACAAAAGATTTTTAGGATTTATTCCATTTCTAATTAGATTAATAGCCCTTTCGGTAAGACATCGAGTTTTCCCTGCTCCAGGGCAAGCAGTCACCAAAGCGGGTCCATAGATATGATTAACAACTTCTTGCTGCTGCTCATTTAATTCCATCAAAACAATTCCTTTTTAATTTTTCTTCTTTATTTTTATCTTCTTTTTTTGTTTTATAGAACAATCTTTTTCTTCTGGAAAAACATACCAAGCCGGAGCAGAATTATTTTCATCTTCTTCTGGAAAATCTTCCGGTCTTTCTTTTTTCAAAATCGCTACTGTTTCGGCATAAGGATAATCCCTAAAAGATTTTGTTATATGATCTAATTGTTTATCACCTATTTTATCAAAAACTTCTTTAGGAAGATCCATATAATCTGAATTCATATCAAAATTTATATCTTTACCAATACATTTTTTACAATTTTCACTTGCTTTTTCTGGAGTAGTTTCTCCAGCCCTAATAATCAATCTTTGATTTTGACTATTATCATACCATGTGACATCAAGTTCTAAAACATTATAGTCCTCATGATATAACATGTTATTTATTTTTGCTTTACGGAACATTTTTAATCTTTTCAAATGTCTTTTTAAAAATATTTGTTATAGCAAAAATAATTTGCTCTTTTTCTTCTATCGTTCCATGCTCTTTAACATGCGATAAATTCTCAAACTGTTGTATTGGTAATAAATATAATAATAAATGATCGTGAAATGCCCTATAAGTCCCTTCCATATCATCATTTATGTATTTTTCTTCTATCCCAATACTTTTTTCTATATTTGATAATTCACACCACCATTCATCCAACATTTCTTTCGTAACAACATTATTACATTTTAAATATTTACATTGTTCTCTAAAAAAAGCGGACCATTCACTATGTTTTTCTTTTAACATTTTTAAACGATTGTTAAATTCTCCATCTGGGGTTATTCCATAATAATAACAAGAAAGAGGTCTAAAATTATATATTTTACATTTTTTATCTTCTTTGTTAAATAAAATACATCCCTTTATTGGGGTGTTATTAAAATAATTTCTTAATGCTGATTCTATCAATTCTACAACTTCATCTGATTCCCATTTTTTAAGAATCTCATCCCATATATGTAAAAATTCACAATATAAAAGTTGACAATATTGTATAGAACAACAAAATCCACCACAGTTACCATTACTTCCAGGCAATAAATTTATATGTTCTAAACATCCTTCTGTTTCTGGAATTTTACTATATAAATCTTTTAAATTCTTAAATGCTTGAAGAAGTTTTTCTTGTTTATAAACAAAATTGGGCATTAAAACTCCAATCCATCAAATTTGCCATCGTCTTCTTCGCCGCTTTCTTCTACTTCATCAGCCTCTTCTACCGTAATGTCTTGAAATTTAATTTTAAGACTGGTAGAAGAGGCTTCATGTTCAACACAATCTGGCAATTGATTAGTATTTTCCCAAATTTCTAATATTTTATCTAAATCTTTTTTAGATATTATATCTTTTTGAGAAACAACTTCATTGTATGCTGCTAAATCATTAGTTTTTAAATAATCCAATAAAAGAGTGTCATCTTTTACAATCCATTTTCCTTTTCTTTCAACTTTAGTTGCTTTCCCAACACCTGGGAAATCTAAAGTCTTTTTATTAACACTTTCTAATGTTAATAAAACAACATCTTCAAGGAATTTTATTTTTTCATCGTGTTTGTCTATTTCGTTTTGAATAACTTTCGCTCTTTGTTTTTTCAGTTCTGATAAAAAAGTAGTTTTATCTTTTAATATTTTAATATAAGATAATACATCTTCTAATTCAAATTCTGATTCTAATGATTCTGGTTTATCAGAATCTAATATATCAAAGATCTTTTTGCTATTAACGACATAGTTCATTTTTATTCCTCTGTATTTACTGAATCATTTAATTCACATACTAGTGCTGTTCTCTCAACTCCATCAGCAAAAGATACTGTCTGATATGTCCAAACGCCACGAAGATCCACTTCCTGTTTGGCTAATTCGCCATGGGCGATAGCATGGGCATACGCAGCATTGCCAATAGCACCCTTACCAATACAACGAAGACGAACTACGCCATGCTTTTGATACACTGTAGAAATGGCTACTGCTAATTCCTTGACATAACTCTTATTTTCATCTTTGCTTCCATTGGCTCCCTTTACCAGCAATAAAGTCTTGTCATCTGAACCGTCGTAAATCTTTTTTGTAGCAACTGTTTCTTTTTCCATTTTTAACTCCTTGTCTTCAAAATAAATCAACATGTATTAACTATTACTTTCTTCGGCATTCTTTTTCGTAAAAATTACTAAATTAGATGTCCATAGAAATTTTTTCTTTTCTTGTCTAAAGTATCGTTCTTCCATATAGAACTTTTATGGCAAATTTTCTTGTATCCGCAACCCTTACATTCCCAACATGTTTTACTAGTTGGCCTTGGCGGCGGGAGAAGAAATAATTTTTTGCCATTATCTTCCATTTTCGCCATTTTATCCATCAATTTAGCTTGACTTTGTATTAACTCCCAAGATTCTTCATCTCTAGGTATTTTATATGCTTTCAAAGTAGAATCGTTTTTATTTTCATAAATTAAAACACCATATTCACATTCTAATAAATGAATATAAATTGTTAATTGAATTTGATACCCTAAACCAGGGGGCTTCTTATATTTAACTAAATTATCAAATCCATTAGAATTTATAGTTTTCATATCAATAACAATAGGATTTTTAGGAATATCTTCCATATTAAAAGACCTAATTAAACTATTATATTTTTCTGGATCAAATTTAGAATAATCTAAAATAATATCAGCGTGTCCAACCATGTTTAACTCGGGAGCAGAAACGCTAACCTCATTATAGTCAAACCTTTTAGATCCACAAATACATTTATCGGGTTTGAAACATCCAATTTTCTTATCTTCTCCATATTTCCTTGGATGCTTTTTTAACTCTAATTCTCCTTCAATGTATTTACCATCATCATCCCAATTTTGGCATTTTGGATTCGAGCAAGTCCAAATTCCCCTTAAAATCCCCATTTCTGTAAAATATTTTTCCCAACGGGACTGCATGTTGTGGCCCTTTTCAAACAATCTTAACATGCGACTTTCAAAATCTACACCATCAGACTGTATGGCCCCTTCGGATTCATATCGTTGATACTGCATGCGCCGTAAACACTGGCCAAAAGCAGATGGATGATAAATATTATACTTTCTTTCCTTCCCATTTTTTTCTCTCCATCTAATATAGGTATCTACTGTACCTAATATAGACTCTATTTCTGATGGCGTATTGTAGCAATCTCTTGGATCAATCATTATTTATCCTTATATTTATTTTTGGCTTCTTGAAGCAAATTTATAAATGCTTTTGCTCCATACTCTTTTATATAATCATCTGGATCTTTTTTGTTGGGCAATTTGACAGAAATTAAATTTGTATCATAAAAAGCCTGATTAAAAAATCCAACCATCTTGTCTTTAGTTATTCTATCAGATGCTGCCGCACCAGCAACATCTCCATCAAAAACTAAAAAGATTTCTTTACAATATCTACGAAGAAGTGCTATTTGAAATAATTGAGGGGCAGAACCACAAACTCCAACAGCACAATCTATATTAAATTGATGTAATTTAATTACATCAAATTCACCTTCGACAATAATTGCCTTTTTATTTCTAATTATACTTTTTTTTGCTATATTTAAAGCATAAACATAATTACTTTTTTGATAACTTTCATGCCAAAATGGCTTTTTACAGTTTTCTCTCCAGTCTCTTGAAGAAAAAGCAACTAAATCATCATATTGATCAATAATAGGAATAATAATTCTACCAGACAACTCATGAACTTGGCCTTCACAATTATTTACATTTTGAGGCATATAACCTAAAGAGAACTTTTTTATAATCTCTTCACTAAAACCTCTTGTATTTTTTAAATATTCTAATGCTTCTTTGCTTCTTTCTGTAAATAATTCTTGAGGACCAAATTTAAGAATCTTCTCCTTCTCTATTTCCGTCAATTTGTTCCGCATCTTCGCCTTTCAATTCTATATCATCTACATTGACATCATCAAAGTCATCTATCCCATTATACTCAACTTCATTTGGTTCTACATCGGAATCTTTTACATCTATTTCTTTTTTAGATGGTCTTCCGCGTTTCTTTTTTTCAGCAACATCTTCGCGTATTTCTCCAGCAATTTCAATAACCTGTTGTTTTGTCATCTTTTTAGTGGTTTTTAAATTTTCTTCTGTATCTTTTATCATTTCTGGAGGTAATGGAACACCACTATCTTCTGATACCTTTTTAATTTCTGCTACGAGATCTTTAACAAGATCATTATTTTTTAGATATTCAATAAATTGTTTTCTTCCAGCAACAGCATGTTTGATTTCATCATTTTGATTCCATCTAAATTCACCCTTATAAACCTTTATGATTTGATGTTGTCTTGCCGCGTCAAATATAATTTCTTCAATATCTGGGAAATAAGGTTCATAATAAATAGGAACATCTATAGATATACCTCCACCTTTAGAATCCAATAAGGGTTTAGCAAATCTATTTTTTTCTAATTGGATATAACTATTTCTTCCTATAAGCCTTTGTTCAGATGGATTGTCTGGGTCTGGAATAAAAATACAAGCATCTTTACCAAATCTTCTGGTGATCTTTATTCTTAAAGAAGCAGCGTGTTTTAGAGTTCTACCACCAGGGGTAGTTTCGGGGTTTCCGAACATAATCCCCGGTTTTTCTCTTATCTGATTTACAAAGACTACCAAAGCATCTTTCGCACCGGCGTATTGTGTTACCTTCCCAATTGTTCTTCCCATTAACCTAGCCAATTCAGCCATGGTCTGTTTTTCAGCGCTATTTTCCATAACGGTTTTAGGAATTAAATTAGCCACAGAATCAAGAATAACTACTTGAGCGATGTCTCTTTTAATTATTTCTACTATTCCATCCATAACATCTTCGGCACAAAAAATCTCATCTGGATTTTCTGTATTACAAACATCAGAAAATACCAATTTATCCAAATCGACTCCATTTATAATTGCCAAATCTTCTGAAAATGATTGTTCCGTATCAATCCATGCTGCTGTCAATCCCATTTTTTGGGCACAAGCCACAATCCTATAACACAGATAAGATTTACCACCGCCTTCTGGACCGAAAACTTCTACCAACCTTCCAGAAGGAATACCAAGAGGTTTACTAGGGTCATACACTTTATGCGATGACCCTAGTTCAACCATATCACTTGGCAATGTCCCAAAATTTATTGCGAAATCTAAATTAAAATATCCAGTAGGAACTTTGAATTTAGATTCAGCATGAGCCCCAACTCTTATAAACCCACCTAAATTGTCCAAACCATCTTTATTTATTTTCTTTGCCATGATATAAATGACTCCTGCTAAAAAGTTTTTAGAAACCTAAATCTTCATCAAAATTATCAACAGGCCCTTCATTTACCACAGAATCTTCACGGACTTTATCAACTACCGAAGCGTCTGTTGTAGAAGTTTCCATCCCCAAAATCTTTTCTATTTGATCTTCTGGTGTTGACTTGAAAATATCCGTTAATTTATAAAGACTGCTTTTAATCATCTCTTTTTCTTCGTTTGTGAATGGCGTTTGATCAACTGGTTCAATATCATATTTCGTATTCAAGGCCATGCCTTTACGTGTCAATGCGATATCAGAACCTTCCATCCCTCCCGGTTCACACTTGCTATACTTCTTAAATTTCTTTAATTCGTTATAAACAGTTGGAGGAAACTCATAAAGTTTTAATTGCTTATCTTCTCTGTCAATAACGTTCATCGCAAAACGGAGTTGAACATCAATATCATACTTTGTTTTTAAAATATTTTCTTCTGGATCGTCAACTATAATTCTTTGCCATCTACCGTCAACTTTTAAAGCATGGCGATAATAACATATTGGCTTTCCTACTGGCCTAAATACATGCTTTTTGCCACTCTCTATCTTCATCCAATTAATTTTTCCAGAACTTCTATCCTTATTTCCACCAATCTCTTCATCCCAATCTACTAGTTTACCCATAATACCATTCTCCTAAAATAATGCCGAGAGAAATATATTCTCTCATTTTCCTTTTTTAAAGATCCCAACCTGAATCAAATGCTTTTGGTTTTTGAACTGGTTTTTTATACTCAGATTTTAATCCATCAAATTCTTTTTTTATTATATCCCTATCAACTTTATCATCCTCATCCTCGTTAAATCTATTTTTATGATCACTTTCATAAATAGTAGGAACAAAATTTGGCTTCATTATTAAAGTCAATTGTCTCGATAATAAATTAAATACACTATCAAGATTTTTCATAACTGCTTCTATACTATCTTTTAACGCTTCTAATTGACCATAATATGCTTCTACATCTCTCATATGGCGATAAACAACTCCATTAAATTTTTCTTGTGGAGCCTCATATGCGATTGACGCTAAAAATCCCCTTAATAATTTTTCAAATCGATGCCATAAAAAATATTGATGATCTGTTCTTAAAATTATTTCTTGGATTCTATCTCTCCATTTTTGAACTGCTGTCATTTTTTCAGATAATGTTTTATCATCATATTGAATATCAGACAGATCTATTTTGGCTTCTTTTAATTCGGTTCTCCATTTCTTAAATGGCAGAATATCACCTTGAGTAATATTTTTTACTAATTTTTTCTTTTCTTCATAGAAATTGTCAAATTTGGTATTTGGACTATTGAATATCCATGTGAATTGACTGTCACTTAAAGATTCCATTACTTGATCTCCTGATCTTTGATCAGTTTCAAAACTATTACTATCTTTAATACTATCTTTAGTATCGGAACTTTCTTCATCAATCTTTAGGGGTTCTTCAAAATTTTTTTCATCTTTTTTTTCGTCAACTTCTTTGACTGCTTCTATTATATTTTCTTCTATTTTTTGTCTTTTGAGTTCAACCCCTCCCGACAATTCATCTTTAGCGATTTCTAAATTTTCTTTTAATTTATAGAGATTATCTTCTGCTGAAAGACTTTCATATACATCTTTGGAGACAGTAATAGCATTATCTGATTCCGATTCATCTATATTGCCACCAGATATATCATCAAATAATTCTCTAAATTTTTCTAAACTTTCTTTTTCCGTCATTTTGTTTTAACCTAATAATTTATCCAATTCATTGTCTGCTAAATTATCTTCTTTAACTTCCTGTCTGCTATCTTCTAAATCCTTTTGGACAGGATCTTCATTTTTTCCATACTGGATTTTAGCAAATAAATTATTTGTCGTGTCATTGAAGTCTTTCTTTAAAAGATTTGTGATTCCATCAGACTTCTTTTGTCTTTCTTCTAAAGAATTCCACTCGACATCTTCCTCGAACGACACTTCTACCACAACACTTTCATACTTCGGAATCTTAATAGATTTGTTATAAAAGGTTCTTGTGATAGTTTTTCGAATCTTCGACTTTCTCGGTGTTTCCATTTTTTTCTCCTTCGTATAGTATTTAATTAACTTGCTTTTACTAGAAATTCAGAAAAACTAGCAGCATCTTCTAAATCTTTAACATGACAAATTACCCTGGTTTTAATTTCATCTTATTTTTCTCCTTATAACAATTGTATCAGTGTTTCTAGCACCGTCTTAACTAAATAAATCTTGATCTTCAAGCCCCCTATTCTTTGTTTTTATAATATCATTTCTTACACTTAAAAATATTTCTTTCATGCTTTCTCTTGTCATTTTTTGTTTATATTCTAATTTAAAACTTTTTGAAAATTCTCTTAAAAACCCGGCATCATATAAATTCAAAATATTATCTCTAGATATAGAGGAATTTAGATTCAGTGACGCCGAGACAAAATCCCTAAAACTATTATAAGGAATATATTTTTCTAAATCTCTAGACACTTCTAATCCGTTTCCTTTAACCATTATAGACGGAGATGCCTCAGAAAAATCATTTGGGTTAGAAGAATCTGCTTTTTTTATTATTTTATAATCTACTCCACATTTATTTATTTCTTTAGAACCAATTTTTATTCCACATTGATATAAATCTTTTTCATATTTTTCTACTAATTCATGCTTTTTACGATAGTTTTCAGCATTTAATAATGACACCATAAATTCTTCTTTATAATGAGTTTTTAAATAACAACTAACATAAGAAAGATATCCATAAGCCGCACTATGTGATTTATTAAAGCCGTAGCCAGCGAATGGAACAATATATTTTTCCCAATACGCTTGTGCTACATCTCTAGGAACATCATTCTTTTCACACCCGTCTACAAATTGATCTTCAAACTGCTTCATTAAATCTAGTTTTTTCTTACCTACGGCTTTAATCATCACATAGCCGTCTGTAATAGAAAATCCAGCCAAAACATTACAAATTTCCATTATTTGTTCTTGGAAAATTAATATCCCCTGTGTCTTATCAACAAGTTTTTTAACATGTTTTTCAATTGAAGGATGAAAATAATCTATATTTCTTATTCCATTCTTACAATCACAATATTGAGGAATAAACTGTAAAGGACCGGGACGATACAAGGCAATAGCCGCCATAATATCATTAAATTCCGTTGGTGCTATTTTTTTTATTGTTTCCTGCATGCCATATTCTTCGCATTGAAAAATACCAACTAAATCACCCCTTCTATATGTTTCAAATGTTGCCTTATCATCGACAGAAGAAAAATAACTTAAATCTCTATCTATGTCAATATCATAATTTTCTTTAATCAATTTTAAAGTGTTTCCAACAGTTGTTAATGTACTTACTCCTAAAATATCAAATTTAATCATGCCGATTTCTTCCACTTCTCCATGAGGATATTGTGTTGCTAGACCCCCATCTCTAGACATTCTTTGAGGGACCAATTCATCTAAAGGGACAGAAGACACAACTACACCAGCAGGATGGACAGTAAAACTTTGTATTAATCCCTCTATATTATCTACATGCTTTTTGACTTCTGGATATTTGGTTGTCATATACCAATTAAATTCTTTAAAACATCTCATGGCATCATTAACTGTTTGTACTTTTATTTTTTCTCCTGTTGTAATGTCTTTCGCCTGTAATACACCTTTTGCTTTTGGTATTGATGCTAAAATCTCATTAACCTTAGCCATATTTTCTGTTGTATATTCCGATGAACCCTTATGATACGCACTTGCTATATCTAATGCCTTTACGACTCTGGCAACGGCAGTTCTAAACCCCATTGTCCCATATGTGCCAATTTTAGCAGCATATTTTTCTCCATATTTATTTATTATATATTTTATAACATCTTGACGCCGTATATCATCAAAATCTGAATCTATATCTGGCAAACTTTCGCGGGCAAAAGCCTTTCTTGGATAAAGAAAATCTCCACTAGGTTTTTCATTAGTTAATTTAAGATAATATACTGTCCAACTATTTATGCTGTTTTTATCCCCTATTTCACCTTCATAATTTTTCCAAATACTATATAATTCTTCCAAATTATTTTTACTATTTATGCCAGTTGTTTTTTCAAATTCTTCTAATTCTTTTTTTACAATATCGTGATTTTCTCTGTCTATGCTATTTAATATTTCTTCTTTGATTTTTTCTTTTTTTATAGAAAAATATTGTAAATCTTCTTTATTTTTTAACCCCAAATCCTTATAAATAAAATACTTAAGAATATCAAATCCCAGAAATCTTTGCCAAAGTAAATTTAAATTTTCATCAATAGGATCAAGTCCTGAACAAATACCAAGGCAGTGTAATAATAGACTTCCATATCCGCTACCTCTCCCAACATTAACCATCACATCATTCTCTTTAGCCCAATTAATATAATCTCTAACAATTAAAAAATAAGTAGGGAAATCTAAATCATTTACAT
>Ga0307379_10008587_pt1 | contig 13753 bp, 17 predicted proteins | sample UN2MG_FD_202237 | JGI IMG/M metagenome (GOLD analysis project Ga0307379, IMG submission 202237) | Soil microbial communities from Risofladan, Vaasa, Finland - UN-2 | ecosystem: Environmental > Terrestrial > Soil > Coastal area > Acid sulfate soil | place: Finland: Risofladan, Vaasa | collected...
CCGCATCATCAGTTTTCCAGCAGAACCTACTTTGCATGCATCTGTAACTATAGGCCACTGTTCAACATCTCCCGAAGTCCAAGGTGATACAGTTGTCTTGCTAGTGTAATTATTGATTATTCCCTCTATGGTCTGTATTATGGCTTCAACATCATCGTCTGCAAAAGTTCTGCCAGCTACTCCAGCTTCACCTACTACAAGTGCTTTAGTAGAATAGTAATTTGTGATAGTTACAACCATAATATTCGATAACCGTCATCAAAAATAAAGTCTTTGTTTGATAAAAAAAAGAAATTAGACGACCTCAAACTCGTCTGACCATCGCTTTCCACCAACGTTTTTGATATAGCAATAAGTAGTGACTTTATATTTTCCAGTAGGCATGTCTGCAATTCTGCCTCCGTTATAGTCCTTCATTTCAAAAGTAATTTTATCCTTTTCAGGATTGGACTTTCTACCAGTCATCTCTAGCTGTATCATTTGCCATCCAAAGAATTTTTTCTTGAAAAGTCTGCCGATGACATACACGATTTGCTCGCCTTCTCTTGGAGTGATTTTGATTGTCAAATCCTCACCTCGATTAAGGGAATTTCCATCTTCGCCTTTGTGGAAATTAGTGCTTCTTCTAGATACCATAAAAAGGAGAGAAATCAACCGACTTAAAAGATTGTCGATTGATTAGTTTTTGATAGTTCTTGCTATGCTAACACTTGCACCAGCTGTGGCGGATGCGATGAAAAAGTACACTAAATTATTTAGCGACTCTGTGATGTTAGCTGGCATTTCAACACCTATTGCTTCAAGTCCTATTCCAATGAGGAATATGATTAAAGGCGTTAGTGTAACTGCCCATGATGTACTAACCATGATGATTCTGAAAACTACTCTGATTTAAAGTTGATAGGTGTCTTGGAAAAATTCTTTTTGCTTTTTTTATATTCTATTGGTTCATCGCATAGAGGGACTGTGTACTGACACATCTTTTTGAGTAGGCTCATGACGTTTTAGACTCCAGTGTTTTTTCCCATTCCCTAGCTATGACCATGCCTGTTACAATGGAAGCTGATATCAACGCACCTCCCAAAAGCTTCCAATTCCCCTCTAGAAAATCAATGTTTAGTGCTAAGCTACTGCCAATTAATGGTGACAGGAATGCAATCATGAAATTACCTAACACTCTTTTCTTAATTAACATTTTTAATCTTTTCCTTGGTCTCTCTAATAGAGATAAAAAGAAGAAATAAAAAGAGTTGTTTGTTATCTGCGACTTTTGATTATGCGTACCAAGTCGTCAAAGTTACCCATGAGAAATTCCTCCTTGCTTACGGTGTATTTCTTGTCTGCAATGCAGTAAAAGAATACCTTGCTTGGGTCTGGAGCTTGTCGGATAGCCTCCTCTATAGCTTCCTCGGCTACGTCCACTTTGAAGTCTCTTGTATAATTTTTTACATAGTCTCCAGTCTTTTTGCCTGTCTTTTGGATTTTCTGTCCAATGACGTTACCGTCTGTGTCATGCACAGGGATTTCTACCTCTTCAATGATTGGTTCTAGTTCGAGTCCGTCATATCCTCCACCCTGCTTGCGTGCATAGAATTTCTGGTCTCCAAAACTTTTCAATCTGTAAAAGGCAATGTCTCTACGAATAGAAACATCCAGTGAAGGCATTACAGGATTAGGACTGCCTTGTTTCTTCCATTGATTGAATTTTGCTACCAACAGACTCTTCATGTCCTTAGTAGGTTCGATATCCGCATCTAACTGACCAACAGCGATTTGAAACATTATAAATTTCTCAAATTCTGGATTGCCCTTTAGATTCTCGAATGTCTCTTTTGTGGATACACGACTTTCACCATGCTCCAATTGTGCTTCGGCTGAGGATGTCTCAGCTTGCTTTGATTTTGTCATGTAGGTAGGTTGTTTCACTAGTATAAAAAATAAAGGAAAAAAGGGAAACCGACTACTATGTAGTGCCGATATAACGCTTGCATCCAGCTGCCAATTTCTGTTTGATTCCGTTAAAGTCGAATATTATTCTACCTTCAACTTGTCCTGATACCATGCTATTTTTGTAGCTGATGTTCAAGACTGGTCCCATGAAATGGTCTGCGAATGTTCGCTTGTTAATGACTGCAAATGTGCTAGCGGTTAGGTTGTCGTTGATGTAGTACGTCAAGTGCTCGTGCATTGGTAATTGTCCAGTTCGTGCAGTTGGAGGTTCAGCGGATTGTACACCTTTTGGTACAATAAATTGTCCCCCTACGTTACGTCTGTACAAATTCCAAGTGTCTTGAGGCATGATGATAAGGTCTCCTCCTCCGTAAGCTCTTAATGCTTGGTCAGCTACTCTGACATCGTTATCAGCAAATCCAGTGAATGCACCGTGAGTTGCATCTAACGCATCCCAATCAGGTGATACATCACCAGAGGATGATACTGCATTAATCAAGTCAGTTACTTTGGCATCTTTGAGAGTGTCAAATGCACCTCGTACATCTGCGGTCATCTCTGCCTCGATATCAAAGACTGAGTCTTTTTTATCTCTCATAGAGAATTCGTATCTCATAGAGTCGGCATAGATAGCTTTCTCATAGCTAGTAAATGCTTGTCTTACAGGTTGTGGAGTTACGTCATCACCAATTTCCTTCTGTGCTCCAACTACAGCGGATTTGATGTAACCAGTGAAATTCAATTGTTCCACTTGTCTTACATTCACTGCGTTGATGGCATTGAAGTAACTTGGGTCTGCATAACTTGGGCCAACAACATCTAAAAGATAGTTTGTCCTTCTTACTACTTCGTAAGGTGACTCGAACAAATTTGGACCAGCTGAACCGTAGATGTGCTGTACAGGTTCAAATCCAGCATTGTCGACTTTCTTTTGGAATTTATCTGCCTCTTCTATGAGGGTCTTTCCATATTCAGTGAATGGGTCGATTGATGTATCTTCTCCAGAAGAACCAGCGATTGAAGCTTTGACAAATTTGCCAATGTCTACAATTTCTGTTCTTTTGTCGATTACACCTTCTCTTGCATCGCAATTGAATATTTTCCCTGCATAGGCAGTTAAAACATGTTGCTGACTTCCACCAGCTATTTTTGCATAAAACTCTTCGTTGGCAATTGACTCACTGCGTAATTGCTCTACAGATTTTGGTGTCATTTCATTAAGAATCTCCCGAGGTCTCCGTCAACTGCATCCGTTGGGATGTTTCCAGTTTCGATACCTTCACCTGGGTGTCCAAGATAGATTGCTACGTGTTTGGCAATGTCAGCTACAGCAGTGAAACTACCAGCTTCGAATTCTCCTTCGTTACCAACTGTTTCCCCTTGTATGCATACATCGTCAACAACGATTGCACCTCCACACTTTCCAACTACAATGTGACCAGTTTTGTACAATGTACATAACTTTTCACCTAGAGTTGCGGTAGAAGTCTGTCCTTCTTTACAGAAGAATATTCTACTACCTTCGACCGTTCCAGCTACAGGTGCAACTTTTACACCGTTAACTCCGTCTTGATAGACCAAGCTCCCAGCGACTAGGGTTGTACTTACTGCTTGTGGCACGTTCTTGTGTGCAGGCATCTTGTCTCTTGTTTCTATATCACCACGTAGAGCACTAGAATAGACGGTCATGTTACTTCATACCTCCAAACGTAGAAAGATAATCAAGTGCATTAGTTGAAAGTCTAGAGTCATCATGATACTTTGCAGAACCAGCTATTCCTTTTTTGGATTTTGCAGATTCTTCAAGCATATTTGCAAGGACGGTCAAATCAGCAAGTTCGTCCGAACCTTCTTTTTTCAAACCATTGTAGTAAGCTATTCTTGCATCTCTCTCTTTTGCAGAGATGAGGTTCAAGTGTAGCTCATATTCTACTATATCCTCGGCAAGTTGTTTTCTCTTTACTCCCCTAATGGATTTTCTTTCGGTTTCAAGTTCTTTTTCGTATGTGTCTTTCTGAGCTTTTACCGTGTTCAATTCTGCCCTCAAATCTTCGATTTGTTTTTGAGAAAATACTTGTAAACCAAGCTGTGCTTCTGCTGAACCAGCTACAGGAGGAGCTGTTGGAGGTGCGGTAGCGTTTGGAGCTTTCAATGCTTGTGCATCTACTTTTTCCTCAACTACTTTACCCACTGCTTCCTGAAATGCTGATGAACCAGCGATTTTGACAACTATGGTCTCGATTTTCTCATCGAGTTTCTGGTCAATCATTTGACTTACTGATTCCTCAGCAGTCGGTGTAGATTGTCCTTCTTGTTGCATTACCTTGTTGACTTGGTTTTTGGTATTAAAGTTTATGTTCTTTTGAAATTCCAACAAATTTCCACTAGAACCTAATATTTTTAGCTGACTGGCACACTCTCCTAACATGCCTGCACATACTCCGTTTATCTTTGAGATTGCTCCGTAACCTCCAGTCTTTACGGATTGCAAGTGTAGTATTGAACCAGCTATTACTTCTTTGGCATCATTCCATTTTTCTATTGCAAGTAGATTTGATACTGCTGGTAACAGAGTCTTTTCCTTTAGTGCTTTGATGACCTTGTCCTTGTATTCCTTGAAAACTTTGATAATTACATTAGAGTTTTTTGTCTCTGGATTTGTCCACTCTTCGACTATAGTACCAGTTGCGAATTTCTTTTGAAAGTTTAGAATGCTGGATGGGTCTTCTGGATTAGGAGCTAGATGGTAGATGTGCTGATTCTCAAATCCCTTTGGAGGAAATCCTATCCAAGGTTTTCCCACTGAGGTCTTTGCAATCTTGGACACTGCATTGCCAGCTATCTTGAAACTGATTGGGTCTCCTGACATGTTATGTTGTTCATTTACTAGAAAAGCGATAATGTACAAGTCGTCAGAATCTTCGGCACTGTCTATTACTCCAGTCTTTTGCAAAATTCCCAATTCCTCAACGGAGATGGCTCTGACTTGTTCCATGACCTAGGATTAGCTGAATAAGTTTTAAAGTTATCCTGACATTGTAGACCGTCTCAGGCGTATAAGTAGTCTGCATCTGCATCCGAAATGCAGAGGAGGTTGTGCAAAGAATATCGATGATGGTTTCATTAATAATCCGTCTAGAGGTTTGCATATCCTACAATCTACTTTATCGTCCCTCATTGTAACGAATTCGTACACCTGTTCATACTGTGTGAATCCTAATCCGCTGTTTACTTGACGAACCCCTGCAATTGTAGCTTGATTGACTGCTTGAGCTGTAAAGAATCCACCAAGCTGTCTCAGGAAATCAAATACGGATGAGCCAACAATTATGTGCAGATTCTTTTGTGCCTCCTTACGTCCACGATGTACAGAATGCCATACTGACGAATAGATTTGCTTGGATAACAACCTGATTCTCAATTCGTCATCGGAGGTCAGCACTGTCTTTTCTCCTACTGCCTTTTCCACATAGTCCAGTCCTACCATGTAGGATTTTGTTACCTGACGTGTTACTATCTCCATTATTTGATTAGAGTAAGATTCTTCCAATTCCTCGACTGGTTTCTTGGAGTCTATCAGCCCTTGCATTATTGGTTTCATTGAATTCTCAAAAGAGTTTATCACTTTGTCCAATTCCTTGTTGGTAGTTGTCAATACTATCCTAGCTTGTTTTGCTCTGACAGAGCCAGCAATCTTGTTTCTTAGTATTCCCTTTGCCAGTTTGATTGTCATCATTTTATGATTTATTGGATAGGTGAAATCTAGTGAGTGCTTTGAGGTTTCATCAGTGTCATGTTTTAGATAATGTGTTAGGTCTGACTTTTCTTGTACTGTAATGTCAAAGCCTAGTTTGATTTGTACTGATTCTGGAGTTGGTATTGCAAACTGTATATTAGATGGAACTACCTCATCTAGTGTCCTCTGTAATACAAAGTCTATTGGTACATGGAATATTTCCTGAGGAGGTATCTTTACACTGTAATCTATTGTCCATTCGATAGATTCCTCTGACAGTATGAATTCTGGTCTCTGGAATTTTTTCTTTTCTGGAATGTCAGACCTAGTGTCTAGGATGTATCTTTTGCCACGTCCAATGCTCCAAGATACACCAGAAGAAGTAACCAAATCAAGTGTGAAGGTTGTAGTCTGTGATTCCTGTATGACGAGGTCGATAGTGAATGTATTTGTAACTACAGATTCAATCACCAAATCTAAAGTGAACGTGGTAGTCTGGATTTCTGATATCGCTAAATCCAATGTGAATGTGGTTGTCTGAATTTCCTCTACTACCAAGTCGAGTGTGAAGGTTGTAGTTTGTATTTCCTGAACAACCAAGTCTAAAGTGAATGTAGTGGTAGCAGATTCCTGTATCACCAAGTCCAATGTGAATGTCTTTGTAGCGGTATCTTGTACTACTAAATCAAGTGTGAATGTCTGGGTTTGTACTTCTTGTATAACGAGGTCAAGTGTGAATGTCTTTGTAGCTACGTCCTGAATAGCCAAATCCAGAGTGAAAGTAGTAGTACCTACGTCCTGAATTACTAAATCTAATGTAAAGGTCTGATTAGAGGTTGACATTTCCTCGATGTACAAATCAAGGGTAAACGTCTGAGTCTGTACTTCTTGTATCACCAAGTCGATAGTGAATGTCTTAGTTTGTATCTCGGATACAGCTAGGTCAAGAGTGAAGGTTGTAGTTTGTACTTCTTGGATTACTAAATCTAGTGTGAATGTGACGGTCTGTGTCTCTTGGATAACCAAATCGAGTGTGAATGTCTGTGTTTGGATTTCCTGTACTACTAGGTCGAGTGTGAATGTAGTAGTGCCAGTATCCTGTATTGCAAGGTCTAGCGTGAATGTAGTTGTCTGTACTTCTTGGATAACCAAGTCCAAAGTGAAAGTAGTTGTTTGAATCTCTAATACTACTAGGTCTAACGTGAAGGTTGTAGTCTGGATTTCCTCAATAACCAAGTCGATAGTGAATGTTTTGGTCTGTGTTTCTTGTACTACAAGGTCAAGCGTGAATGTCTTTGTTTGAGTCTCTTGTATCACCAAGTCCAGAGTGAAGGTCTTTGTCTGGACTTCTTGGATGACTAGGTCGAGTGTAAAAGTTTTGGTCTGTACTTCCTCTACTACTAAATCAAGAGTGAAAGTTTTTGTTTGAACCTCTTCAATAACCAAGTCAAGTGTGAAAGTTTTGGTTTCTGTTGTTGCACCTGCAATATCAAATTCTACTGCGTTGTAAACTGAATATGCACGATAATACAACGTTCCTGTACCTGATGATTTGATTTGTAATTTCATAACAGAAGAATTAGAAGTCATTGCCCAAAATAACGAGGATGGCACATAGTTGGTATTTGTTGTTGTTCCGAGTTGTATTTCATCAACTATTGTTCCATCATCTAATAACGCAACTGTTGGCGACCTTACACTACTATGATAGATTGTAAAATCTACTGTAAGAAACGCTGTTCCTGTACTTTGTAATGTTATTGTCGCACTTGTAATATCAACATAACTTGTACTTGATGTGGTAAAAGATGACGTATTAACATACTCACTTCTTGTGATAGTCATTAACTAAGCTCCATTGCCATGATTGAAGTTCCATTTCTAACAGTAACATTTCCTGAAGAAATAGTTGGGGAATAAACTTCAATTGTCAATACTGAACCATCATCATCCATTTCCCAATCAAAATCCCATGAAAAATAAACAGGATTTTCATAATGTGCTGCAGGTCGCCATACAACTTCTTCTACCCCATCATCCATCAATCGCACCCTCATTACTGGAAGATTGTTTGTATTCATACTACAGTTCACTCTACATTTTATAATCGCTTTTCCACCTGAGTTAGCTAATGTAATTGTACAATCAGATATTTCCTGCCATGTAGCATCATCAGTTATTGTTTGATTCCCATTTGCCTTTTTGTCATATTTGTAATCTACACCCATTATTCCCACACTTCTATTGACCTGAACAAGGAATCACCGTATGTAGTGCTAACATACCACCATCTTGTTTGACCGCTTGTTTGAGTCAACATTCTCATTTTATAGGTCGTTCCATCCAATGCAAAAGCCCTAGCTATCGTACAAAGGTCAACATAGGTTTGTGTAATGTCGTTCATCATATCCGCTTTTACAACATTTGAATTGTCTGTGATGTAGTATCTTCCATAAGATTTATCTCCTGACTTTGCACATTTTACAGTTGATTTTAACAATGCTGAACCACCTGTATGATTAGAGATAGTTATTGATTGATTTGTAATATCTACAGCGGTTGTACTTGTTGTTGAAAATGCTGTTTTTGTTGCAGTTTGTATAGCATAACTAAGTGCCATTTCATATCTCAGGTATAACTATTTCAGCATCTACATCTGCCTGAGAAATATTTTTAAATTTATTTATTTGTCCTTGCGTTGGTTTTGAAATTGATGTTTTTACATCTACTGCATTTACAATTGCAATATGCTTTTCTTCGGCTAGAATCTTTCCAGTTTTTATTATTGAACCGTCTTTTTCTTTTTCTTCCTCAATTAGAATATCATATTTTACCCCCCCGACCAAATACTTCCCATCCCTGTCAGGTGTTGGAGAATTTCCTTCTATTAACGCCCTACTTGTAGTTTCTGATTCATGTACTCCATCCACATCATAAATGAAAACCCAAATTACATGAGCATTATCTTTATGCCAAATTGAAATATGCCCTTGTGCAAAACCGTTTTCAAAGAATTTTATTCCGAGTTGTTTTTCTGCTATCTGTTGAATTTTATCTGCACAATCAGGCATACCGCTTTCATTTTCTGTGCAAACAAGGTCTGCCGTGAATTTAATCATCAAGAGGATAACCTCCGTGTATAGAGTCCCTTAGATGATACTACAAAGTGCATTGTTATCGGATTCCTCCGATATGCAAATGCTGATTACCATGATTCTCCCTCTACGAGAACACCAATGTTTTCTTTTCTGTATGGTGAGCTGTCTCCGAATCCATCGAGTTCATCAATGTCACCGTCATCCCATACATAAGTGCAGTTGCCCTTTGTTACTAGTACGATACATCTCTTTGGTTGTTGGAATGTATATTCTTCCGTTGCTCCAACCAGTGCTCTTGTAAGTGAAATCTTTCTAATGATAAACCAATCGTCTTTGACTGGAATTGTAAACAAGACTTTGCCATCTTCCGTAATTACAGATATTGACTTTACATTCTTTCTTTTTAATTTGCCATATCCTTTTGGTCCATCTACGGATTTTCCATCGTTGTAAACTACACGCCATGTTGCATTAGTGAGATTGGCAAGTAAGAGTCGCTTTCCTTTAGAGTCTGTTTTGTACAAGGTCTTGTTCCATGTTTCGATGTTTTCCATCTTCATTTCTTCGGCTAGTTCTTTTCTATCTACTTTGGTCATATCTCACTCCATGAAAAAGTAACGACTTCTGCTGGTGCTTGTAATCCAGATGATTCTGTTCCACCAAGTACAGCTTGTAGGACAATATAATTAGTTACCTCGTTTACTGCATTAATTAGACTGCCTGCTTCTCCAATTGTAACGCTTCTTGGAGCACCTTGAGTATAAAAAAATAAATCCGTAACTGCTGAAACTGTATCGTGACCTGTCATCACAGCTTGACCAATTCCTACTGCTGGGTCGTATCCAGCGTATGTTGGAGTACCTCCAGCGTATGTTCTGTCCTGAGCTCCATCACCAACATTAACAGTTACTCCAGTGTAGCCTATAGTTCCATCTGTGTAAATTTCCATTGAGGTTACTGATGTGTCTGGTGCTGTAGTGCATTTTAGATAAACGTGTTTAACATAACTGTAAACTGTACCTCCAGTCTTGATTAGTGGACTAGCTGTATCTTGGTCATTTGTATCCTCTACATTTAATCGCAGATTTGTCACAGTTTCGCCTATAGTAGCTGGAGCATTGACAGAACCTCCATAATCCCAGACTACAACGAAAACAGATGCCATTATATTTTCTCAGCCATACTAGTTATTAAATTATTAGTTTTCTTTTACGCTTGTAAGTGAATGAACCAAACATCGTCCCCTTTACTTCCGTGCCTTGGACTGATTCCGCTATCTGTAAAAGCTTGCTACTTAGAAATCTCACAGTGGCTTTCTCTGTAGAATCTGGTGATAACTCTAAGGGGATTTTGACAATTTCGTATGCATCTGATGGTAGATTTGATACAAATTGTAGATTGGTGATGTCGTCAGTAGTGGATGGATTGGTGAGCTCGTATGTCACTTCAAAGGATTCCGACTCACCCAAATCAATCTCCTCCCTAACGCTTGATTCGAGTTCTCTGCCATTAAGTCTGACTTGTAATAATGTCATGTGGGTATGTCCTGTAGCAATTTTATAATTTTGTCGTTTTGCTCCATCTCTTGCCTTCTCAAATCAGCTTCCATGTCTGACATTGAAGAGCCTGCTACTGGAATTGGTATTCCATCACGTTTGAAAGAGCCACTGTTAATTTCATCCTCTTTTTTGCTTTGTAGGTCGTTCTGTAGTCCTTCCTTTTTATCAAGTATATGAACCTCCTGTGGGTTTACGTCCTTGTTTTCAAGTTCCTCGGTGTTTGCTATCTTGATTTTAATCTTGTACTGTAATTCATCCACTGGTATCTTTAACAGGTGAGACAGCAATGGATTAAGCAGTTGGTTCTCCCAAGAGTCTGCAATAATCATTTCGTCTGGTTTTCTAGTGTACTTTATGAATGCAATCTCTTGCACTGTAGCCAAGTCCCTGTTTAACTGGAATTCTCGCATCATTTGTGATTTGGTAACTCCGATGTTTGAGATAATTGCATCTGCAATATTTCGCAGTGCCAAGTCTACCATTCCAACATCTACGGATACTGGTACTGGAGTTGTCTTTGTACCAGTGTTTAGTAAAATAATGTCATTCTGTTTGTTAAGCAATGATGAGGCAATCTCATTCATCTGTGCTCTTTGTTCTGCAACTGAGCCTCTTGTCATTACTTCGACAATAATTTTCTGCATGTATGCGGATACAAGTGCCTTGATGATATCGTGATTGTATGCCCTCTTGTTTCCCCTTGATAATGTGACAATTGGTTCTAGCTCTGACGTTCCAAAATATGCAGAGTCTTTTCTAAGACCATCGTCATTCCTTACAGTGTAAATATACTCATCTGGTAGTGCAAACATCTTGTCACCAACTTCCAGTCTTATTGCTACCATCTTCCAAGTCTCCTCATCCACCACTGGACTTTGTAAATCCTCATAGGATATTGTTTTGAGATTGTCAGGCATGTCTCCGTCCTGTAATTGTGATATTGGAGGTACGATTAGTGTGAGACTTCTTCCCTCTGCCATAGATGTAATGTTGTCGACTCTCATTTTGTGCAGACCGTTAATGTCTCTTGACTCTAGCCAGTTCTTTATCTTCTTGAATGCTTGAATGTATTCTGTAGGTGCAGTCAATTCCAATTGAGGAATTTTTGGAGCTAGTGGCTCCACGTCTGTAGGACTTGCAATTGGTTCTTCTGGTTGTAAATTAGAATCTGTCAATACTGGATTTTCCAGATTGCCCTCGCTTGATAATTCTGCTGAGGATTTCTGATTGCCGAATGCATCGACTTGTGAATTGTCCTCTGGTTCGGATTTCTCCAGTTCCATTACAAGACCGTCCTCAAATAACGCATCTCTTCTTTTTCTTGAAGCTGGTGCTCCTGTTGGGTCTGATAAAATTACTTCCGCAAAGTCCTGTCTAGTTGTAGCATCGTATGGGTCTGTCATGTCAACTAGGTTTCCAGTGTCGATGACTTTTTCATCCACTGATGAAGAGCCTGCAACTATCAGAGCTTTCCTTCTGCCATTCTTTCCCATTGTGATTCTTTTTGGCAGTTTGATTTTGTCAAAGTTCACCTTCCTAAACTTGCTAGGGTGTCTCAAAATAACTTCTACATACGGAGTTTCGGATATACCTAATCCTATGGATTGATAGTCCTGAGCCATTACATATCACTCTCTCTAGAATCTAATAAAGTTACCACCATTGCACTTTCTTCCTGTCGACTATCTTACCGTTGACTTCTACGCCTATCTCCTCTCCAAACTTTTTCATCTTACCTGCGATTCTTGGATTCTGTAGAATGTTTTTGACCTTGTCTGGATAGATTTCATCCTCGGTATATGACATTACAATTGACTCTCTGTTTACATCACCAGTGACTTCTTGTATCATGTCCTTTGCACCAAACATCGCTAACTCAAAGGACATTGCCAAGTCGTTGTCAAATCCCTGAGGTTTTGGAAACATGTAAGTTCCTCTGCTGGAGTGGTCAGCTACTTCCCTGAATAGCTGGGCATACAGCTCCTCCCATAATGCGAATATCTCAGGAGGAGAGCCTTGTTCTGGAGGAGGTACAAATATTTTGCTTTCAATCATGTATCTGGAATTTTGCTTCATAGCCAGCTTTGATTCCAGTGAGAATCTAATTGGTAAAACATACTTCCATTTTCCATGCTCTGGTACATGTGCTAACGTAAACAATGGATTCAACGATGCCTCCAATTCCTCACTGAAAGATTTCTCAGAGGTGTAATCTGTAGCTACATAATCAGGGGGAAATCGTGGAAATAGGTCATTCAAAAGCAAAGCTCTGATTTCTGGGTAACTCTTTTTGTTGAACTTTCGTAAGGTCTGTATTTGGATGTTATTTTGTATTCGTAGTACAGTGATACCACAATAGTTTAACGTCTCTGCTAGGTCAATTCCATAACCGTATTTTACTCGATTCAATTCACTAAACTGTGACAGGTACAAACGCATTCGCATTCATATCGCACACCTCGATGTAATACAGTATTATGATTACCTTCCTTTTCTAATCTAGTACAATCGGCACACATTATCATGTCTCTATTTGCTCCAAGTTCATCTCAAGTTCTGGTATTACTATTATCTTAAAGCCATTGTCCTGAATGTCGCTGATTTTCAAGTGTCTTATCTTAGTGTCATCGCCTGTATCCACAAAATAGTTTAGATGATTGGTAATCTTTAATCTTCGATAGTATTTGCTTCTACATGTGCCAAAGCTACACGTTGGGGTTTTCTTGTCATCTGGTATTGACTCTCCACATACTAGGCACTTGTCAGATTTCTTGTGTATGTATTCTTCTTTTTTAGTCAGGATAGCCATGAAACATTTCTTACAAATCTGCCATGTGACACATTGAAAGGATTGTTTTTGCTTGCCAAGAATATCCCTTGAACAAATTCTACATTTCAAAAGCTCATTGGTGCTCCTGTGTCTTTAGAAAACCATTCGACTTTGTACCACTGATTTCCGCTTGCAATGAACTTGCATCCATACAATTGTTGGTACATTAACTCACCTAAATCAAGTTTCTGATTAGCTAGGAATTCCTTAGAGATGATACCTGCTTTCACAGCTAGTTCTGCTGGATATTCGAATACCTTGAATGATGTGGATAATTTCTTTGGGTCTGCTACAACGTTGGAGGCTACAGAATCTTTTATCTTTATTTTCTTTCCCTGTGCCTCCATCCAGTTGTTGTAAATTCTAAACACTTCACCCTCCTGTCCCATTGGGATTGATTCAATCTTGATTGTACCGTTAGTATTTGCTAGTCTGGAGTAGAGACCTCCGAAAAATTCCTTTTGTCCATTCAGAGGTAGCAGTGAAACGTCTGACATGTGGATTCGGTTTACTCTCTTCCAAGAGAAAACAGCTTTGATTGAACTGCCTAGTCCTATAATTCTGCTTGACCTTCTTGGAT
>Ga0307379_10008589_pt1 | contig 13753 bp, 14 predicted proteins | sample UN2MG_FD_202237 | JGI IMG/M metagenome (GOLD analysis project Ga0307379, IMG submission 202237) | Soil microbial communities from Risofladan, Vaasa, Finland - UN-2 | ecosystem: Environmental > Terrestrial > Soil > Coastal area > Acid sulfate soil | place: Finland: Risofladan, Vaasa | collected...
GTTCGTTGATAATGCAGTTGATATGTGGAAATATGTTGATATATTAATTACAACAGACCCTGAATTATTGAATGTTGGTGCTCCTTGGTTTAAGAAAATAGTTAAAGTGAAACGACCATATAATGAGAATATAAAAGCTGGTTCATTAGAAATTATGAAAATTAGTGAATTAATTGAAAATAAAGATTTCCAAAAAATAATTAAATATAAAAATAAATAAAGATGAGCGAAGAATTGAAAATATCAGCAGAAGAAGCTGAAGCACAAAAGATTGAGAAAATTCAATTATCTCTTAATAAAATTGCAACTAAGGAATCAAAGTTTCTATTTTGTGTACCTGAATCACAAAGTCCTGTTGCAAGTGTATATGAAATTTATTTTCATGCAACTGTTGCAAAAAATATGGGATATGATGTGATTGTTATGGTTGAAAAAGGCGATTATGTTGTACCAACATGGATTGAAGAGGAACTTACTGCCCATAAGCATATGGCTATGTCAGACCCAAAAATAGTTGTCGGTCCTGAAGACGTGATGATAATTCCAGAAGTATATACTAATGTAATGGAACAAACAAAAAATTTACCATGCGTAAGAGTTGGATTATTACAATCTGTTGATTATATGATGAATTCTTTAATACCGGGTACTAATTGGGCATCATTTGGAATCCACGATATTATTACAACTTCAGAAACACTTAAAGAATGGGTGGAAAATTATCATGGTGTTGGAAAATATAATATTATGGTTTATAATATTGGTATTCCTGAATATTTTGAAAAATCAAAACTACCACAAAAACCAATAATCTCAGTTATTGGTAGAAATGCTAATGAAATTTCGAAATTTGTAAAACTGTTTTTCAGTAAATTTCCTCAATATAGTTGGGTAACATTTGACCCAATGGTAACAAAAAGTAAACCACCACAACCAATGAGACGTGTTGATTTTGCTAAAAGACTTCAAAGTAATTTTGCTGCAATCTGGATTGATAGAATAGCATCGTTTGGTACTTTCCCTCTTGAATGTATGAAATCAGGAGTTATTCCTATTTGTTTAAGACCAGATATTATGCCAGAATATATGGTAGAAAGAGATGAAGAAGGTAATGTGAGTAAGGTTGTTGAAGGTGGTGGAGTATGGACTGAAAACTATTATGACCTTCCAGTTTTAACTGGCGAAGTTCTCATCAAATTCTTAGATGATGGAATTACTGATGAACTTTATGAAAATATGGATAAAATCGTTGCTAGATTCAATCAAAAAGAAAGTGAAATAAGATTGAATGAAATTTATGATAGCATTATTAACGCAAGAATTAATTTTTTAAATAAAGCAATTACACCACCACAACCAGTTGAAGCTGAAAATAATAAGAAATCTTAAATAAAAATAAAAATGAATATATCAGTAATAATACCAATACACGAATATAATGATGAATTATCGTTATTAGCTATCAAAGCAATTGAAAGTGTTATTAAACAAAAAAGTGTAGATAAGATACCAAAAATAAATATAGTATTTCCTACAGCAATTGAAGCCGATGTGAAAGGATTAGTAGATTCAATGATTCGCAAACACCAAAATAGCGGGGTTACATCTCAAAATTTTTATCTAATTCCTAATCATAGTGATGAATCAGATTACCAATCACAGGTAAATATTGCTATTGAATCGGTAACTACCGAGTATTTCTCGGTACTTGAATTTGATGATGAATATGCAGATACTTATTTTAAGAATGCGACAATTTATCTTGAAAGCTATCCAGAAATAGATGTTTTTCTAACAATGATGATTGAAGTTAATAATAAAAATGAAGGTATTAAATTAACTAATGAAACTGTATGGGCACAACAATTTGTTGGTGAAAACGGTGAAATGGGTTATTTGAATGTAAATGCATTAAAACAATATACTGATTTTAAAATGAGTGGTGCTGTCATAAAGAAATCTGATTTCCAGAATCTTGGTGGTTATAAACACAATATTAAATTGACATTCATGTACGAATATTTGCTCAGAGCATTAAATAATGCTTCGAAAATCTTCAGTATTCCAAAAATTGGTTATAAACATCTTGCTACACGTGAAGGTAGTTTATTCGATGGATATATGAAAAATATGACTATTGATGAAAGAAAATTTTGGTTTGAAACAGCGAGTAAGGAATCAAATTTTACTAATGATAGACCGATTGACCTATCAAAACTATTAAAAGTGGTCAATTAATAACTATATAATAATGGCAGATATTGAACCAAAAGAACCGTATTTTGCAGAAAGGGAAGAACAAGCAGTTATAAAATATATTCTTTCTAATTCGCTGGAAGAAAAAAATAGACTTTATAATGAAATACTTATTGAACCCTTTCGAAAAATGCGTGAAGCAATATTACGTAGATATCCTATACATATAGGAAATTACGATATTACTGAAGTAGAATCCAATGCAATGACTCATTTAATTGATCATATGATAAAATATAGACCATTTATTATTGAACGTCAAAAACACAACTCAGGTGATACTAAATGGAATAAATTAGGTGATAATTTTAGATTTATTTTTATTGAAGATGCTTTAAAAAAATTGAAATCTTTGGAAAATGATAAAGAATATGATTATAGATTATTTTATTCTAAAGCATATAGTTATTGTCAGACAATAATTAGGAATTATTATAAAGACCATAGTAGAAAGAGTTATATTGAGAAGAAAATAAATCTGAGTTTTGATGATTATGTTGATGAAATTAATGAAAATGTTGAATATTCATATGAAATAGAAAACGAACATCAGCAACAACTCGAATTATTAATTAATGGTGTTATTAAAAAAATTGAAGACAAAATTGATAACGACCCAACAATTAAAAAAAATGAAATAATAGTTGGGGATGCAATTGCAAATGTGTTAAAAAATTGGCAAATATTGTTCATGGAAGATAGTCCAGAGGGGAAATATAATAAAAGGGTGACAAATAAATTCGCCAAAAACAAAATTTTATTGTATTTGAAAGAACAAACAGGATTGAGTACTAAAGAAATAAGAATAGGAATTAAACCATTTAAAGAAATTTATTTTATTGAAAAACTGGATTATTTAAATGATTAATAATTTATATTACTAGTATTTATATGTACTAAAACTATATATATCATGGCTAGACCAAAAAGAAAACAATTAAAATTTAATGAAGAAAGTGTTAATAAGCTTCTTCAGGAAATATATGATGAGAGTCATAATAATAAAGCTGTAATAACAAGATTATTCAATAAGTGGGAAGTTAAAATCAAAGAATCGGGAGAGATTCAAGCAATTGGTGACCAAGTAATTAAATTAATTGGTGCTCAAGCTAAAAATCAGGAACAGAAAATAATGATTCTAAAGTATTTGAAAGAAGTTGTTTTTGATAAGAAAATTGATGGTACTGTTCCTAGTGTTGATTCTGATGAAAGAAATGAAATGTCTTCAGCAAGACAAAGTGAATTGTTGGATATTGCTGCCAATAATTTCGAAAAAGAAGGAGAATAATGAGTTTAGCCGATAATAAAAGAAATGTCTTTACAACTATTGGTTCATATACTTCCTTAATGGAAGAAGGTAAAAAACCACTACAAACAGACTTATTTCCATCAGTAAATAATAAAAAGGATATTGTTCCATTTTTATTAGACGTAATGAAAACTGTTGCTGGTACTGTAGCATTGAAAGAAACTATCGGTAGTTTGTTCACCAAATTAATTAGTGAAGTCGAACCTAGTTTAAAGACTGTTTTGAAAAAACAATTTATTCAAAGCAATTCTGATGATTATATGTCATTAACTTTTCGTTCTCAAGGAATTAATGTTCTAGTAAAAGATATTGATATTAATGCTAAACTAAAAGTTGACCCAAACTCAGAAGATGGTGGATTATTATATAATACTGAAGAAGAAAATTTTGATTCAGCAACATATAATGCTATTTCGAATGCTGGAACAAGTGTGCCTTATAGCAATATGACGTTGAAATATAATGACTCGACCGATAAATTACAAGTAATTCCAAATACTAATGTAAAAATTGGTACTTATTTTGAAAATTATATTGATAATGCTGAACTTATAAATAAAAAAGCAATTACTAGTCAAGTAATGGATTCTTTCTATGGTACACTTTCAAAGAAACAAAATAAAAGTGTTAGTCAGAATCAAAAAGAATTAGAAGTTGGTTTATTATTAGAACAAGTACTTAATAATAACAATAGTTTTGAAATATTACCAGAAGATTATGATGCAATACTTGAAAAAGCACGACAATTATCTGCTGGTTTAGTAAGATATGATTTAGGTTGTGGATTGATTGATGCAGAACTAGATTTCAATGATTTGGATAGTATGGTAAAATCAATATCTGGGTCAACAGACCCATTCTTTGTTGCTGACCAATTTGAAGGAACAATTGAAAAAAGTAGTAGTAATGATGCAACTGAAAAGAATAAGGAAACAATTAAGGATGGTTTTTTCCAAAAAATTATCAATATTTTAACAATAAAACTACTGGAAGCCGTAACAACAGCACCACAAATACGTGTCCTAATGGCAATGATGAGTTCATTAGAGAATAATGGAACAGTATTAATTAGTGACCCTAAAGAGGACATGAAAAATTTTAAGACCTGTATTCAATGTATGGCAAAAGAAATAATGAGACTTGTTGCTGCATTTATTTTCGCATTGGCTGTTGCGTATTTAATCAAATTATTAAAACCAGTAATAATAAGAGTACTTAAAGAAAAAATAAATCAATTCGTTGGAATAATTAAAAGTCTAACTGGTGCAAATAAATTTATATGAAAAATGATAGTTGACCAAAAATTTAACAAACAATTCGTTGGTGTTTATCTTATGGATGGGACGACTGACGGTACTCAGCTTGCTACAACAATAAAACCAAACGGTTTTAGAAGAGCTATGACCAGACTATTTATTGGAAATGGATTAGTATTCAAAAACTAAAAGAAGTAAAATAAAATGGCAATTGATTTTAATAGTATTGATGCAATTATTGGTGGATTTAATAAGATATTAAATCTCTCGTCAATTGGCGGTCCCCCACCCGTACCCACACCACTTATGTTAGTTGGTGTACCTATGCGTTCTGGATTGTCACCAACTAAAATTGCATCAAAAATTATTGCCAGAAAATCTGAAGCAGGATTACCTGTGGGTGCATTACCATCTGGAGCAATTAGTCCAGATGAAATGATGGAAAGAATAAGAATTGAAGAAATAGTTAAAGCACTTCAAGAAGATGCTCTTATTTCTGTAGCGATACCACCCGGGATTACTCTGACAGCAGCAGGTATATCTCCAACAGGACCTGTTTCAGTATTCGGTTCAACAATAATTTTTTCAAAAGGCTATGGAGTCATGCAATAAGGAACTAATTGATAAATTTTTAGAGAAATTCAAAAAGGATTGTGAATATCCTCTTAATTATAAAATAATTGAAGAAATAAGAAATGGAAAACCTAAATAAATATTCTCCAACTCAGTTACTTAAATTAAGTAATGATATTTGTACTGAACATGAAATTTTGAAAAAAGATATTGTAAATATTACTTTCGAAATTGAAGAACTTGAAAATACACTCAATATGAAAGCTCAAAAATTACAAGAATTAGAAAAAAATTATGTGGATATTATTGAAAAATTAAATGGGTAATGGGATACGACAAACCAATTATACAAACCAGTAATGCTTACAAAAAAGAACAAGCAGGTATTGTTAGAAATAGAACAATTTTTTATGGAGAAGTTATTGATATTGATGATGAAACCGATGGTGGAATTATTAAAGTAAGAATACCTGAACTTGATAATAAAACTAGTGATAGTGATTTACCTGATTGTTATCCATTACAACCTAAATTTTTCCATATTTATCCACAACTTGGTGAAATGGTCAGGATTTTTATTGAAGATAATAAATTTCCAGAAAGAAGCCGTTTTTGGTTAGGACCTGTCATTTCACAACCTCAAAAAATAGGATTCGATTCAAGATTTAGTGCTCTTTCGACAACAAATCTTAGTATGACTAAACCCCTTAAAGCACCAAGTACTTATCCTGATGCTGATGGTGTATATCCCACAAAAGAAGATGTTGCTATTGTTGGTAAAGTAAATACTGATATTATACTTAGAGTTAATGAATTACATCTAAGAGTGGGAAAACATGAAAATGATGAGCCGTTAAAGTTCAACACTAAGAATCCTGCGCACATAAGCATGGTTTATGAACCATTTGATGGTAATAATGAAAATTATTATAGTAATACAATTGTTCTAAGTAATAAAATTGGTTTAATTACACATGATGGTAATCCTAAATTTAAGGCTGCTAGAATCAATTCAGAGGATAGGGTGAGGGTATTTGCCGAAGGACATCCAATAAGCCGTGCAGACATCTTAATTGAGGCATTAGAAGTATTTAGACAAGCATTACTTGGTCACGTACACGGATATTCTGGAATCGCTGCTGATAAGAACGCTGTAATTAAAAAACTTGAAGAATTACAACTCGAAGCAATCTTACAAAAAAATGTTGTGACAAACTAATTTTTTATATCTTTGTCATAATGAATATTGAAGTCCCAAATAAATTTTTTACCACATTTAATGATGTTGTATTTCACGATGAACCACATAAGTATTATCTGGATGATAAACCATTAATAAGTGTTACTACTTTGATACATCGTTATCAAGAAGAATTTCAAGAAGATTATTGGTCAAAATATAAAAGCGAAGAATATGGTCTTACTCAGCGAGAAGTATTGCGTGCATGGGAATTTATAAATAAAAAGGGAACGATGAAAGGTTCAGCCATCCACGATTATGCTGAACGACTTTTCTTAAATAAAAATTTTCCTTACCCCAAACAATGGATTCTTGACGAATTTGGGTTTGACCCCGTACTACTAGAATACGAAATTACTAAAAAACATGTTGATAAATTCCATTCTGATGTTCAGGGGAAATTAATTCCGATACGAACTGAGGCAATAATATACGATAGAGAGTCGTTAATTGGTGGAATGTTCGATATTCTCTTTTATAATATTAGAGCTGGTGAGTTTCAAATCTGGGACTATAAAACAAATAAAGCTTTTACCAAAGAAATGAAGTCCAGACACTTTCACAATGAATTATTTATGTTGGAAGACTGTGATTTGGAAATATATTCATTACAATTAGCGATGTATAAAATGATTATCGAGAAAAATACTGGAATTAAACTAGGGAAATCATATATTGTTTGGTTTTGTCATAATAATGATAATTATGAAATAATGGAAACCAAAGACAGAAGTTATTATGTTAATATAATTATGAAAAAGAGAATTGCTGAATTAGCAGCTTAAAACTAAAATAAAAAACCACACATAAAATGAATATGTGTGGTTTTAATAAAGTTATTAATTGATTTTTGAGTATTAATAATTCAAAATACATCGCCACGGCTGTATTTCCAAACTAATGTTCGAAATTTCATCATTCCCGTAATCATTATCTCCAAAATCAATACTGGTTATCATACATTGTTCTAAGAAAAATTTAGAAACCTCTACACCTGTTGGGTCGAGTTCTTTCAACGTAATATCTTTCTTATAACCTGCTGCATATCCCATACGACCTGTAAGTGATTCAGCATGTAAACGAACCCACTCCATAAGTTGTTGTGAGGTTGACGGACCGATTGGGTCAAGAAATGTTACCGACATTGTATCCCAAGTATATCTACCTGCAACATAATTCTGTTCGTTCATATATTGAATAGGGACACTATTGATTTTCATTGAAGGTCTTTTGAATTTTTGAACTTTCCAAGTTTCAATCCCTGTTGTCGTATCGAATACTGCAAAGAATCTATTAATTCTCTTTGGTTCGTATTCGAACGGCATTGTTCTTATCATTGTTTCTCCTGCCATTTTATTTGATTGTTAAATTCTGTTTATTATTTACGTTTAATAATAAATACTCTGTTATTTGAAAATCATAAAGATTAGATAAAGAAAAATTATTTTGGCATTTTTCCTGTTCTCTGATACCATCTTAATTCTGATTTACTTAAACTATCCATAGTCCTTACAGGAATTTCGTCTTCATCATCATAATCTTCATCAATTAACTCATTAATCTCAGCTTCTAATTCTGGTTCAACTTCCCTTTCTCCATCAATTTTCCTATCATCAGGATAAATAGGTAATTCAGCATCCATAACTCTCTGTAAATCAGATAAATCAGATTCTTCAAGAGGTTTGGTTTCTTCTGTAATTTCAGTTATTGGTTGTTCGGTTTTGCTTTGACCTAATATTGTTTTTATAAGTCTTCCTTTTCTTTTATTTGCCATAATTTTATAATTATTTTTCACATAAATACTCAGAGATGAAAAAGACCCGCAATTTGCGGGTCTTTTTCATCAATTTTTCATTAATATTAACCACCAACATCATCAAATGATGCACCAGATGGAGTAATTGTGAAAGTAATTCCAATGAATTCAAGAGAACGTGTTGGTTTTAAGAATATTTCACCAAATAATTCGTTTCTATCTTGAGTTTCAGGAGTATTATTACTATTATCCATTTTAACTCTAAAGTCAGTTAAACCTCTTTCTCTTTTAATACTATCAAGAATTGGATTTACTTTATTTAAAAATTCATCAATTGTTGCTTGGTCATTTTGTTCGAATACAAGTCTGATTGCAATGTTAGCAATAAGAACTTTAATTTGAAGTAATAATCTACGAACATTAATTCTATCAAGAGCACTTAATTTAACCTGAAGAGTTTTTTGTCCAAAAATTGCAGTTCCTGCATCAGCAAAATCAGCTAGTGGATTAATTCTACCTTCATAAAGAATATCACGTGCTTCCAGTGATAACTTATACATTGATTTTCTTGCATTAGTTACACCACGGGTTAAACCAGCAGGTGCAAACCAAGGGAATTTTACATTATCAGTAAATGCCATTGCTCTTACAACTTCACCTGTTGGTGGAATATAAATATTCACGTTGTTTTGAGAATCACGCATTTGAATCCAAGGGAAGTAAGTACACCCATAACTACTATCAATTGCAGAATCATCTAATAAATTAGTGATTTGTGTTGCAACCTCAACATCTTCTTTACCACTTCCACCAACAGTTGGAGTAATACTACCAGCTAATTCTGGTGAGTCAATTATATATAAACTATCGGTTCTTTGTTGTTCAATCATATCAATTGTATTCTGAACCAGTGTTGTTTGGTATGCCCAATTTATACCCGGGGTTGCAAAAAGATTAATTGTTACTTGTTCAGGATTGCTAAAAGTATCAATCGCCATTTCCCATGCTTGGAAGTCATTATCTGGAACAACTAATGGTTGACCCGGAAGACCACTCTGTCTGCCACCTTGCACATAACCATCACCATAAGAACGAGACCTTCTATTTACATCCCAACCATCAAAACCACCAGTAGGAACGAAAGTAAATTTTCTTGTTTTTATACTGTAATATGGATTTGTTGGGTCATCAGTATCGTTGTATGATTTGAAACTTCCTGCACCACCATCAAATTCACCATTAGCACCATAATCAACACCAGTTGCACCAGAGTCCATATGGAAACCATTTGACTTAGTAAAACCACTTGCTGCTTGACCACTATAATAGTTTATAAAATCATAAAAGTCTTGGTTTATTCCATCATTTGTATATGCTGTCTCAGAAATACCAAGATATGTTTTATTTATTTTATCTGTTTCTAAATAACTAGTTTTATAGAAAATTTTTGGTGGAATACCTTCTGTTACAGTATCCTCAGTAACTGCTGAAGTATAATTATTTTGAATAATTCCTTCAAAACCTGCTGGGAATACATCAAGAGGTATGTCGTCAGCCATTTCAGCCATAACATACTTACTTAATAGAGTATATTCACCATCACTTGTACCAATACGTTGACCAACATAACTTGATTGACCCTTTATCATAGTACATTTTGTATATGTCTCTAATACGCTTGGATTTGCATCAGTATCGTAAAAATTACGAATTACTACATCAAATTCTCCAGTATATGGGTCAATATTTGCAATTGTAATTTTAATTTCTTCGTTTGCTGAATTACCATCAGAAATACTAATTAATTTAAACAATCTGTCAACACTATTACCTTTTAATTGAGACACAACCCAAGGTGTTTCAGGTGTTTGGAAAGTTGTTTTGTAATCAGCAAAAATATCAGTACCTTGAGCAGTACCACCGGTAATCATTTGAGTATTAATACCGTAAGCAATTCCGTCTTCATCAAGTTTCTTAATAAGGTCAGGATAAATAGATTGTACCCAAATCATTGTTAATTTGTCTTTTGGAGCATATCCAATAACATTTGGTAAGAAACTACTATCGTTAGGATTTAATGATACTTTATATGTTGCAATATCAGCATCGATGTTTTCTGCAACTAATGCAAATTGACCATATACATCACCAGTAGGATTTAATATAGCATCGATTGTTGTATTACCAGTTATTTTAAGGTAATCAGTAGTAAATTCAGTTTCTGGAACAGAATCAACAAGGGTTCTTGAATCACCTCTACTTCTAATAACAGCCAATACCATGTTTTGGTATTCAGCTAATTCAGGACCTTCAATGATAGTAGTATTACCTGAAACCACACCACTTTGAGTTGCACCAGTATAATTAGTTACCACAAAATATTTTATTGTCATAGTAAGACCAGTTCCGCTTTTAACCCATCCACTTGAATATGTTCCGCTATCACCAATACTACTTAAACTAACACCTAAGAAACTATTATCAGTAAAACCTGAAGTAAAAGGAACACCAGATGACGTAACACCTGTTTGAGTTAAATCAACTCCAGCATCTAATGTTATGTTCCAAGCAGCACCTGCTTGATATCCACTAAGACCAAGAACTCTAGTCACCCAAAGTTGTTGTGCTTCTTCAAGAAATGCATTTGCAACATAAGGTAATTGATATTGAAGATTTCCATCTGGAAATCTTTGGGTGCTTTGCCCACCAAATCTATCGAAGAATTGTGTTTGGTCTTGTATGAAGATTGGTTCGAAGGCGGGACCTTTTAAGGTTTCGCCAGCTAACCCCAAAGTGGTAATTCCCACGTTACGTGTTACATAAGTCAAGTCACGTTCTTTAAATTTCACACCCGGTGAGGTAAATACAAAATCGTTTGCCATGTTATTTATTTATTTATGTTTTTATTATTTTTCTGATTAGGCATTGCCTATTCTTTTCAATAAATACTTAAAAAATATCGAAAAGGTGTTTTTGTGTAATTATTATAGCACCACCACTTTAATCAATAAAGTTAAATTTATTGATTTTTGATTTAAATTTGATTCAATTTAGAAAAATAATAAAATTTTGGAACGAAATTCGACTCAATTTATCAAAAAATTTTTTTAAAAAAATATGAAAAATTAATAAACGTTGAGTTTTTATCATATTAGTATTTATAGGAAATGTTTTAAATATGAATAAATCACAACGAATTTATTTCAGTACTGGTGACACTGGAAATCAAAATCAAGATAAATATATTACAATAAAACTTGAACAAGAAGTTGAAACACTTGAGTTCATGTCTATGAAACTTGGAACTGCTGATGTTTATCAGGATTTTAATTCGGATTATGGTGTATTGGTAGGTAGGGTCATAGCCAATGGTGCTATTGGTATCCCAAATGCTAGAATTAGTGTTTTTATTCCTCTTACTGATGAAGATGCTGAAAATAGTGATATTTATAGTGTTTATCCATATAAAACACCTAGAGATAAAAATAAGGATGGTAAGAGATATAATCTTTTACCACGTGTTTCACAGATAAATACTGAAACTAATCTTCTTACACCAAAACAACCATTTGGTAGTTTTCCTATTAAAGAAGAAATTGTAAGTAATCCACCATTCCTAGCTGTTTATAAGAAATATTATAAATATACTGCACTTACTAATCAAAGTGGTGATTATATGATATTTGGTTTACCAATTGGAACACAAATGATTCATTTAAGTGTTGATATTACTGATATTGGTGAATATAGTATGACACCTGCTGCAATGGTAACTAATTTAGGTTATTCTCCAAACTTTTTTACTGATAATAATAGTAAAATTAAAGGTAGTAATGATTTAAATGATTTACCACACATAGAAACTCAAGAAATAACTGTTGATATTAGACCATTTTGGGGTGATGCTGAGAATTTTGAAATAGGTATTACCCGTCAAGACTTTAGAATACGTTCGGTTCTTACTAATACCTTTACCATATTTGGTAGTGTTTTTACTGATGGGGATAAGAAAATGTGGGGTAAAGGTGGTGCTAAAGACCAAAATTTTCGTGCATATGAAATATATAATGATGGTGCGTGGGAAGATGTTGGGATGATTAATAAAAGAGCAGCCAAGGTAACCGAAAAAATATATTATTATCCACCATCAATTAGCGATGATAGAATTAATTCTAGTGACCTTGCAACAAGAAATGCAGCTATTGATGAAATGTTATTATTAGACCCATCAGAATACTCAGTATATAAAAAGGGTGGTGATTTTGTTGTTATTGTTAGTTGTAATAGAGATAAGGTAATAACCAATGAAGATGGTACACAAACACCAGTTGATGATGATTATGCTGGTGGTTTATTTACTAAGTTCAAAGGTTTTATGACTCTTGAAATAACAGAAGATACTCTTAATTTAAATTGGACATCAAGTGGTGATAAAACCCAATTAAAACCACTTAGACAAATATTGAAATTTCCACAAAAAGCAGATGTTTGTTATAGTGGTGGTAAACCCTATTGTTCTCATACATTTAGATTCGAAAATCTATCTGGTGGTGCTGAAGATAGTGATAAATGGAGATCACAATATTATAATTTTTGTGGTGGGTGTATATATAGTCTTTCTAAGTTTCATTCAATCGTTTTTAATGATTGGGGTGAAAATATTATAAAATGTACAAATAATACTTGTGGATTTGGTGGTGGTGATTATCCTAATTTAGGATGTCATTGTAAAGCAAATTATAATGCAGGTCTTATTTTAACAAGCGATTATAGTTTTACTGGAAATAGTTATTATGGATTATGTCCTAATGGTATAACTTGTAGTAGTGCTGTTAATGGTGTACCATTCTGTATGTTTGGTTCAAACTGGTTAAATATGAGCGTATATTTGCCTCAAACTGGTTGGGTAACTGATGGATATTCTTATTGGTGTGGTCAACGTTCAAATTCACAATTTACTTGGTTAGCTAAAAACCATACTTATTATATGGAAGATAATGACCAACAAATTGCTGGTTGTTATAGCAATACTTGTAGTTTTGCTCGTTCTGATATTAACTGGACAGATTTCATTGAAGTTCCTAAAGAAGATATACTTGCAATGCAAAATGTGAGTAAAAAGGGTTTTGTGGCTAATTCTAGTTGTTCAATATCTACTAATATTGGAGGTCATCAACTTAAAGGTACGTATCGTAATGGTTGTTTTATTCCTACTGGAACAGCAGTTGATTGGGTTAGACCAGCACCAGAAGGTGGCGGTAAAAAGGGTGGCACTTGTAGTTGTTCTACTGATTGTACTACATATTTCTATAAAGGATATGATTCATCAGATGTCATTCAATATATTACTTCATTGGGAATTG
>Ga0307379_10008592_pt1 | contig 13751 bp, 7 predicted proteins | sample UN2MG_FD_202237 | JGI IMG/M metagenome (GOLD analysis project Ga0307379, IMG submission 202237) | Soil microbial communities from Risofladan, Vaasa, Finland - UN-2 | ecosystem: Environmental > Terrestrial > Soil > Coastal area > Acid sulfate soil | place: Finland: Risofladan, Vaasa | collected...
GCGGCTGGATACGCTGGAAGCTCCACTCTCAGTGACAGGCCTGAGCTTTTTTTTGTAATTGGTCCGGGATCAATCACCGAATTTCAAAAGAGGCGCGGATCCAGGGTCTCTTTTCACAGTGAGGCCGGGATACTCTTTTCGCGCAGCAGGGTTGTCCGGATCATAAAGCACCAGACTGTATTTGCCTTCTTTGTATGCCGGAAGGGCCTCTCCGGAACTTCTCAAGGGAAAGGCGTATATCAGGGAGCCCCCGCTCTCATCGTATACGGCTGCACAAACCCTGGTCTGGGCGGGGAACTCGACCCGGGCCAGGAAGCCCACAGGTTCCCTGAGATCCATCTGCTCCTGCGTAAAAGTGACAGGCCAGCCTTTGAACTGGCCGCCGCCCTCCCGGTCCGGCGGCACATTATACGGCCAGCACTCGATCAGGTAAGTCCCGGCTTTTTTGTCAATTCGCACGATCCCGACCCCGTCGCCCTGGCAGAGCCTCACCGAGTCCACATTGACCTCGGGCCTGGAGTTCCATTTTCTCAGGGTCTGGTCGCGGTCGCCCATGAACTGGACATCCGTGGGATTGGCCGCAGCGAGCAGGCAGAACCGGTTGCCGAAACCATCCGTAAATTCGCCGGTACAGCCCTGCGGGTCTGCCAGCGGCCCACTGCCTTGATCCTTTGGATAGAACCAGCGCCAGAATATATTGCCCAGGGCCGGTACGCAGAACTGCACCGGACCGTCCGAAAAGGCATCGAGACCCATGCTCACCAGGGTAGAAAGGTGCTGGTCGCCGCAGACAATCATGGCCCGGGCCTTGCGGAAAGCCTCGAGCGCCCGGTCTCGGCCCCTTTTCGGCCAGCCGCCTGTGTCCGTATCCCGGGTAACGCTCCCCTCCCGGTCTGTCTGCACGGAGGCGTAAGAGCCCTGGCTCAGGACAACTTTCATCGCCGCTTTACGCCAGTCTTTGGCCCACTCCTCGAGGAACTCGAGCTGGCGCTGGCCCAGGAGGCATGCCTCGCTCTCATCCGTGTAGCGGGAGGACTTGAACTTGCGGTCCTCGAGCAGCGCGAAGCTCACGCCGCCATAGGAGAACCCCGTGTAATAGACTCCGATATCGTTCAGTACCGGCGCCGGATCGTAGGGATCCGGGTTGTGGGCACACTGGGTGCGCTCGACCAGGCGCACGAACAGGGGGTCTCTCATGTAGCCCCCGAGCCAGTTTTCGCCTGTCATGTTCAGACGTCCGCCCCAGCCCCAGACATTTCCCTGGTAGATATCGTGGTCATCCACCTGGCACACTGCCGGACGGCGGCGGGTGAGCTCTCCGAACGCCCAGTGCCAGAGATACCACTTGTAAAGGTAATCGAGAACAGGGAAACGGTCGCTTTGCTCGGGTGCAGTGGGCTTTCCCTCATAGATCTGGTCGCCGGTGAAACAGAGCAGGTCGACCTTGAATTTCGAGAGATTATCAACAGTCTCGGCGAAGGGAAACCAGACATTTGCAGGAGTCCAGCGGCCTACCACCGGACCTTTGTCGCTGGGCGCCGGGCCTGAGTCCGCTGTGCGGCCCATCACTCCCATGCCAGTAAAAGCGGCCAGAGAAAAAATTTCTCCGAATCCCGGCTCCCTGGCGATTGTACCCTCGTAGTACCAGGTTTTACCATCCTCGCCGTGATAGACCACGCGGAATGCCTGCTCTGTCTCACTCTTCCAGCCTTCCACGCGGAACTGCGCGGTATAGTCCGGCATCGTAATCCTCGCGCTGTCAGCAATCGCCCAGATGCTATTGCCAGAAGAATCCCCGGTCTTTATCTCCAGGTAAGCTTTCAGAGGCGCAGGATAGCGCTCCTCAGGATTGCCCTGGTAAGCTACAGGGGCAAACTGGGCTGTCATCTTGAGAACACCGCCCGCCATAGTATAGAGTGTACCCATGACAGGGCCGAAAGCTCTTTCCGGCCGGGCGCGCAGCTTGTCGCCCCAGACGCGGAAATTCCGGAAGCGGACCGCGGGATAGCCCACCTGCTCAAGGGAGCTGAACGCAATGGCAAAAGACCCCATTACCTCGCGCCCCGGCCTGCCCGGAAGAACGAGCTGGGCAAGTCTCTCCCCATTTGCAGCATTGAAAAGAACCAGGCGCAGATCATAAGTTCCTTTGCTTGACCCGGGTCCGACCTCGAGCCTGAGCGAGAGCTCGGTGCCGTGAGCAAAGACAATTTCCTTTTTAATCGGTACTCCGGCAAGCTCGGGATATTCCCTGGCCTTGAATTCGCCGCTCATGTCCCGGAATGTCAGTTTCGCTGTGGGGCCGAGCTCCAGGAAAGCCAGAATTCCGCCTCCTTTTCCGGAATTCGAGTGTACCAGGGCCGCAGCCCGCCAGTCAAGAAGGCCCGCGCCTGCGCCAATCAAAAAACCTGCGCGGCAGGCAGATGGAACAGGAACCTCGGATGAGAGATCCACGGAGAGAGTAAAACTTCCGGTTTCAGGGAGCACTTCCCGGGTGATCGCATGCACTGTACGCACCGGGCAGGCCGGATCGCCGTTCGTGGGCCTGAGGTAACCCTCTCTCACCTCCCAGTCCGCCAGGCGGTTGGCCCAGAGGTTGGGCCCCACCCAGCGCATTAAGCGGATATAGTCCCAATTTTCAATCGGCGGCGAGTTCTCTGTCAGTTGAGCTGCCGCGAACCGAGCCGCCGAGGCACTAAGCAGGATAAGACAGATTGATACATTCAGCGCGGCCCTTACTCTCATGGCTGCCTCCGCATGCTGGGCGTTCATTAATCAGACCATAGTATTAGGCGCTTAATGCACCTACATCGACAACAAATTGTCGATGTGAGAATACAGAATACAGAATTCTCCTGAAAAACAAGTTGAGAATGACCTCAGGTCGATCAACTGATTAGATTACAATAAATTTCATATATTTTTGGCTAGAATTTGAAGGCCGGGACAATTTTTAACGGCCCGCTCAGTACCCATCGCCTCCCTGGCGGAATTTCTCTGGATTAAAAAGAAAGGAGCCCGGGGGCAGGGGATATTTCTTGGTAAATTTATGGGTCTCAGGGTCGATCCCGAGGATGCGGGCCATGGTGAGACCCCACATTTTCGCTCTCGATGCTTCGGGAATCTTGTTGGCGTCCAGGAACATCTGGAAGCGCTCGATATTGCCTGGCAGGCCCTCGGGCTGTTCATCCGTGCCGAACACGATGTGCTCGAAAGCGTCCGGCCCTCCCTTGAGCGTATGCGCCGTGGTTTCCCCCTCCTCGGCTTTCCACCACAGGATCTTGCTGAAACGCTCGAGGTCGTTGAGCTTGATCAGCTTGTGCAGAGTGGAGCCTGTGATGTCAAAAAACACATTGGGGCTCCAGCGGCAGACCTCAGCGGCTTCATCATACCAGGGATTGCCGAAATGCGCGCCCTGGATCACTGTGCGGGGACACATTCTGGCTATCAGATCGAGATAGCCCGGGCGCATGCGCATGGTCGACTGGAACACGGGCCTGTCAGTGATACTGCGGCTGGTTATCCCGGTATGGAACAGCATTACCAGGCCGTACTGCTCGCACATCCGGTAAAGCTGATGATATTTGGGATCGTCCCAGTTTTTTTCCGGAGAATGAAACTTCATCCCCACAAAACCGGCCTTGTAAAATTCCTCGATCTCGCGCACGGCGTTCGGGTCATCCGGCCTTACCCGGCCGTAGCCGATAAACACATTCGGATACTCCCGGACTGCGTTCTTGATCAGCTCGAAATCTTCCATGAATGTAAGCACGCAGGCCATGGCGTTGTGCTCGCGGTAGATTTTCACCACCCTCTGCACCCAATCCTGGTCGTGTCCGGCATGGATGTGGGAATCAATGACAAACCTTTTTGCACAGAGGGCCTGTCCGTATGAAAGGACGACCAGCACGATCAGTAAATAAAGGACACGGAACCTTGAGGCTTGCATTTTGCCTCCCTGGGTTGGGGTTTGGAAGGACATTGGAAAGTGAAGAGTTAATGCTAGATCACCGTTGGGATTTTTTCAAGTCTTCTGTCAAGCTCCACAGCCAGATCGGAGTTTTTCTGGATCAGGTTGACTGTCTCAAAAGGGTCCTCCTCCAGGTTGAATATATACTGTTCGCCTTCCTTATCTTTCAGGTATTTCCACTTGCCGGACCTCACGGCCCGGCTTTCTCCGTAGTCCCAGTAAAGAGTTCTTTCCTCTGGCGCACTCTCAGGCTGCAAGAGGTGCTTTGAGATATCGGTTCCATCCAGGTCCGCTGTATCAGCCTGTGCTCCGGCAAGGGATGCGAAAGTGGGGAAGAAGTCCAGGTGCGAGCCCACCTGGCGGCTCACTGCTCCGGCCGGGATCACACCGGGCCAGCGCATCAGGCAGGGAATCCTGATCCCGCCCTCGAAAAGCTCGCCTTTCTCTCCGCGGTATTTACCGTTGTTTCCTCCGTAATCCGGGTCTCCGCCGTTGTCACTGGTGAAAATCACCAGGGTATTCCCGGCCAGGCCCAGATTTTCGAGCGCAGTCAGCACCTCGCCGACCCCGTTGTCCATGCTGACTATCATTGCCGAGTAGATGTTGCGATTCTTGTCCGGCCCGGTGAATCTCGAAACAAGCTCCTCTGGGGCCTGGAGCACATTCGCCTCATTTCCCGGGGCGTCGGTCTTGCCGTAGTGCGGAGAGTTGTGGGCCAGGTTGAGGTAGAAAGGTTGTCCCTTGCTCTGTTCAAGGAAAGAGACCGCTTCCCTGGTAAAAAGCTCGGTTGAGTAGCCCGGCTCCTCGATCAGCTCCTGATTACGGTAAAAACAAGGCTCCCCGCGGTAGCGGTGCGTGAAATAATCAATACACCCCGGGGTGAACCCGTAGAAATAGTCGAAACCATGGTTGGCAGGAAGAAACCGCTTGTTGCCGTGCCCTAAGTGCCACTTGCCGATCAGCGCGGTGGTATAGCCTGCCTCTCTCAGCACCTCGGCGACAGTTGTCTCGCCCTGCTCGATACCGCGCTCCGAGTCTGTCTCCGAGGTAGGCATGAGTGGGCTTGTCAGCTCGTGCCTTGAGCGGTCCGGCATCAGGCCGGTCAATTGGCTGAAACGCGAGGGAGTGCACACCGGGGCGCTGACATAGAAGTCCGTGAAGCGCACGCCCTGCGCGCCGATCGAGTCGATATGGGGGGTGGGGATCTCGCTGCCGTAGCTCGAGAGATCCCCCATGCCGAGGTCATCGGCATTGATCACGAGGATATTGGGCGGGCCTGTCTTTTTCCTTGTGCCGCAGGCCAGCCCGGCAGCGAAAACCGCGCCGAGCGCGGTTCCGCTCACCCGTTTGATAAAGCTGCGGCGGGAGACAGCGCCGGGAAATTTTGACATTTTGGCCCCTGAGATGTGAGAGTTGTCAGGATGATGATGAGAATTTACAAGATTTTTACACGCTTTGCAAACTTAAGGTGCGGCTGATGATTTGTAATACTACAAACAACTCTGGGAGATTGGAAAACATATGTAATTTGAATGATAGAAACCTTTATTGATTTTCATACAGCTATAAATATCAATAGGTTATCATATGGGCGGTTCGTGAACCACCCCTACGGGCCGAATATTATCTTTTTATGCGGGATTTTTTTAAAGGTCTCTACCTGTTCGTGTTCACATCCGCTTTCATGCTCAGGCAGATTTCCGTGAGTCGCCCGGCCAGGGACTGATTTTCCTGGGCCAGGTTGTTTTTCTCCTCCGGGTCCGCGGCCAGGTCCGCAAGGAACACCTCTGGCAGGATGTCCTTGTCTTCAAAGCTTGCGCGGCCGTTCAGGATCAGTTTCCAGTCGCCCTCCCTGAGCGCGAGCTGGTCCCGGATTTCCCAGTAGAGCCGCTTGTGGGGTGTTTTCGCATTGCCCAGGGCCATGGGCAGGATATCGGAGCCGTCGATAACCCTGTCTGCCGGCAGAGGGACGCCGGCGATCCTGAGCAGGGTCGGCAGGATGTCGATTGCGCAGCCGAGCTCGCTGCAGGTCGTGCCGGCAGGGATCCGGCCCGGAAAGCTCAGGATAGCCGGCATGCGGATCCCGCCCTCGCACAGGCCACCTTTGAATCCCCTGAACGGAGCGTTGCTGCCGCCGTGGTAATACTCTCCGGAGCCGTCGTGCAGGCAGCGTTTTTCTATAGTTGCGCCGTTATCGCTCTGGAAATAAATCACCGTGTTCTCGAGCAGGCCCTGGTCTTTGAGAACTCCCATGATCTTGCCGATACTGTCATCCACTGTGGCAACCATGGCTGCCTGCTGCCTGCGGTGGGGCTCGAGGTGTTTGAAGCGCTCGAAATACTCTGGCGGCGCATGCATGGGATAGTGGGGCGAATTATAGGCCACGTACAGGAAAAACGGCTCCGCGCTGTTCTCCCGGATAAAACGCACAGACTCGCGGGTGATAATGTCCGTGAAATAGGTGCCGTTCTCCCAGACCTCCTGGTTGTCCTTCCACAGGTCATGCACCGGGTAGATGCCGCTGCCCATTTCCCAATACATGATATGGGAATAGTAGTCGATACACCCGCTCAGGAACCCGTAGAACTGGTCGAACCCCTGGGCGTTGGGCCGCGATTCCGGAGTCGAGCCCAGGTGCCACTTGCCGAACACTCCCGTGCGGTAGCCCAGTTTCTGGAGCGCTTTGGGGATCGTTATCTCATCCTTGTAAAGTCCCGGTGAGCTGCGGCTGGCGGTGAGTATCCGGTTTACCCCTGTGCGCTGGGGGTATCGTCCGGTGAGGAGCGCGGAGCGCGAGGGTGAGCATACCGGCGAGGCGCTGTACCAGTTGGTGAATCTCACTCCGGAACCTGCCAGGGCGTCTATGTTCGGGGTGGGGAGGTCAGCGGCGCCGTAGCAGCTCAGGTCTCCGATGCCCTGGTCGTCAGTGTAGAAAATAATGAAGTTGGGCTTTTTACCGGCTGCGAAAGTTTCTCTGGGCATGAGAAAACCCGCTGACACAAGCCCTGAACACGAGATACGCAAAAAATCCCGCCGGTTAAGCCTGTGCTGAGGTTTCATCGCTCATATCCTTTGCAAAGATTGGAAAATTCTGGATTGAGATTAAAAGCGTGTTGATTTTTTAACGGTTATAGTCTGAAAAATCGAATAAGGTTGAGGTTGTATCAGAAATACAGGGGAAATTAACACTTGTATAGAGGCGACCGGCCGGTCACATCTGCTTTTATCTTTAAGGCAAACAGTGAGCTGCTCCTCGCCTAGGCTTGACGCGCCTCCTTTTGCCCCTCGGCCTGGTTTACCGGCAGGAGGATCAGGCCGCCGATCAGGAAAAACAGCACCACAGTGGACACTCCCCAGCGCTGACTGTGCGTGAGGCCGGTGACAATCCCAAGGGTAAGCGGCCCAAGGAAAGAGCTGAACTTGCCTGAGAAAGCGAAAAAGCCGAAAAACTCGGCTTCCCTGTCTATAGGCGAGAAGCGGCCCATCAGGGAGCGGCTGGCCGACTGGTTTGGCCCGGCGAAAATCCCGATCACGATTGCCGCCGCCCAGAACCAGAGGACAGATTGAGTGGCTGATGCCACCAGCGCTGCAACGGAAAGGGCGATAAGGCTGACCATTATGGTGGCCTTGGCCCCGACTTTATCATCGAAAAAACCGAAAAGGAACGCCCCGCTGCCAGCTGCTAAATTTAGCACAATGCCGAAAATCAAGATATCTCGCATCTCGAACCCGAAAGTCACCCCGGCGTAAATGCCCCCGAAAGAAAAAATCGTCACCAGCCCGTCATTGTATATCAGGCGCGCCAGGAGGAAACGCAGCAACTGGCGGTAACAGAGCAGGTGAGAAAAGGATCTGGCTAGCTGGATGAAGCTGGATTTGATTATCCCGCGCGCTGCCGGGGGAGAGAGCCTCTTTTTCTCCTTGACAAAGACCAGGAAAGGCAGGCAGAAAACCAGAAACCACAGGGCTGTGAGCAGGTTGGTGGCCCGGATATGGAACCCCTCCCCGCGGCTCGAGCCGAGCCACAGGTTGTCATCCGGCCCCATGGCAATGGCTTTGACAACATTGTCAGCCAGACCGTTTGATGTGGTATAGGTAGTCCAGTTCATTCCGTCAAACTTGCTCACTCCTCCGGTCGTACCGAACCAAAGATTGCCATCCGGGTCTGCGAAAGCGGCCTTGACAACATTATCGGCCAGACCGTTTTTTCTGGTATACGTAGTCCAGCCTGCCCCGTCGAACCTGCTCACTCCGCCCCAGGTAGCGAACCACTTGCCGCCTGCGGAGTCGATGGCTATAGCATAGACATTATTATCAGCCAGGCCGTCCTTTGTGGTATATGCGGTCCAGGCGGCACCGTCAAATTTACTCGCCCCTTCGGTTGTGCCGAACCACAAGTTGCCCTCCGGGTCTACGGCAATAGAATAGACACTGTTATCTGCCAGTTCGGAGGAATCGGTATAGGTTGTCCAGCCAGTCCCGTCAAACCTGCTTACCCCTTGTCCCTCCACTCCGAACTTTTTCCAGGCGGCAAACCACAGGCTGCCATCCCGGTCTACGGCGACAGCCCGGACTCCATTATCGGCCAGGCCGTCCTCTTTGGTGTACGTAATCCAACTGACACCGTCAAACCGGCTGACCCCATTTTCTGTCCCGAACCACTTGTTGCCTTCAGGATCTACAGCTATTGCGTAAACATTGTTGTCAGCCAGTCCGGCGGAATCTGTATAAGTTGTCCAGCCAGTACCGTCGAATTTGCTTACTCCTTTCCCCCAGGTAGCGAACCATAAACTGCCCTCATGGTCTATAGCGATATCATTGACCCAGTTGTCAGCTAGACCATTGTCGGTATTATATCCAGTCCAGGCGGAGCCATTGAACCTGCTCACTCCCCCGGTAGTGCCGAGCCAGGGATCCGGGGTGATGACAAAACCCACCAGGGCGAGTCCCATGCAGACAAGTCCCCCGGCATAACCCATGCCCCAGGCGAATCCCGAGATCCGGCCGATATTCTCAGGAGTGGCGATATCAGGGAGAAAGGAATTGTAAAAGACCATACCCAGCTCGAAAGCCAAGTTGGCCACAACAAAAACGGCGAGGGCCGTATAGACCTGCCCCGGCCGGATGAATGCGAGCACAGCGGTCATAATTACACAGACCAGGGTGGAAAGGGCGAGAAACTTTCTCCGGCTGCCCCGGCGATCGGCCAGGTTTCCCAGCACAGGGGAGCTCAAAGCCACCAGGAGAGCGGTCGCGGTTATGGCGCGGGACCAGTAGACTGTGCCGGTGTTCCCGTCCGGGGCGATTGCCTTGGTGAAATAGGCGCTGTAGATAAAAGTCACTACGAGCGTGGTAAAGGCCGAGTTTCCCCAGTCATAGAGGGAAAAGTTCAAGACTTGAAAGCGGTTGCTAGACATAAGGGTCCCTTTCACGCATCAGCTTGAGCCAGCGCTCAAGCAGCTCTTTTTCCTTGCCTTCAGGAGGGATCGCCGGAAGGAACTCGACTGCCACGCGGCCCAGCCTGAATCCGGGATTCATGCGCGAGAGGAGCTTGCCGGTGCCGCGGATGTGAGCGGGTATTAGAGGGGCCCGGCAGCCCAGGGCGAGCCTGGCGACTCCGGGCTTGGGTTCGTCGACCTTGCCGTCAATTGAACGCTTGCCCTCAGGAAAAAGGCAAAGGGGGAAGCCCAGCCTCAGCAGCTCCTCGGTGTACTGGAGGGACTGGGCGGTTGTTTCCAGGGTTCCGGTTTTGATTATCCGCCCCCGGTAGCACATCAGCGAAAATGGAAAATGGTCGAAAATATCCGCGATTGCCAGGGCGAAAAGACGTTTGCCCACCCTGTAGGGTACCACAGCGTGGATTAACAGCCCATCAAGGTAAGAGACATGGTTCGGAGCAATGATATATGCGCCCTCGCGCGGCAGGTTTTGGATTCCGCTCACCCGTGCACGGAACAACAGGCGCATGGTCAGGTGCAGCTTATAGTGGCCCCAGAACCTGAATAACCTTCCCCAGAGACTCTCTTCCAGATCGACCAGTTCACCCAGTGGAGGGAAAGAGTCTCTCTTTCTCAGGCCTCTGGCTTCCCCAGGCACGCCTCCGGCATAGCTGGCCGCTAAGAATGGGCGAAGGTGGTTAATTGTCAGCACGGTCCCCGCTTCTTCATCGCTCAATGCCAGGCCGAAATGACGTTCGAAAGCGGAGAGGAATTCGAGTTTGGTGAGGGAGTCGAGACCCAGGTCGAGTTCCAGATTTTCTTTCCCGGTGATTTTTCTTTCCCATTTAAGGGTGCGCCGGACAAAAGCCAGCAGCTCGTCTTCGGTCTCTATGGCCTGAATTTCGGTATCTTCTTTTGACTCCGCATGGTCTTTTCCCCGGCCCAGGGTTTCCATAATCTTATAGCGTTTCAGTTTGCCGAGCCGGGTTTTGGGGAAAGGCTCGTCATAAAGCATCACGCGGGTAACCCGCTGGTAGGAGGGGAGGCCTACAGTGAAGTTTTCGATCTCGAATTTGATATCTTCATAGATATTGGTCGTGCGTTTACGCTTCAGAGCCTCGCGGGAGGGCACAACCACCGCAGTGAGATTTTCGCCTTTTTCATCCTCCAGGCGGCAGATACAGACTTCATCGATCAGCTCGCTCCTCGAATAGACTTTTTCCAGCTCTTCCGGATAGATATTCTTGCCTGAGGACATCACGATTATTTCCTTGGACCTGCCGCTGAGGAAAAGGTTACCCTGGGAATCAAAATGGCCGAGATCACCGGTGCGGAACCAGCCTTCGAGAAAGGCTTCCTTTGTGGTTTCCGGGGCATTGAAATAGCCGAGCATCACATTGGGCCCGCGCACGAGCACTTCCGGCTCTTCTATATCCGGGTCCGGGCGCACGAGTTTAATCTCTACGCCCGGCGCAGGCCTGCCCACAGAGCCGAACAACGGTTTTTGAAGTGAATTGACTGTCACGATCGGGGCGGTTTCGCTCAGGCCGTAAGCTTCCAGGATCCTGAAACCGACTCCGGCAAGGTCGCGGTGTATCCCCGGATCGAGACGGGCGCCCCCGCAGGCGAAAAACCTCAAATCCGGCATGCGGCTGTGCACTGAGCGAAAAAGATACCGCCCCGGGCGGAATCCCTGCTCGAGGCCCAGGCTGCCGATCTTGAAAAGAATCCTGAAAAGCATGCGCTGGATGAGCGGTCTTTCAGCCACTGAGGAGAAGATGCGGCGATGGAATACATTGAGCACACCGGGGACAACCGCCATTATCGTGGCGCGCTGCTCTGCTGCGGCGCTCGTAATGTCCTCTCCTTTGAGCGACCGGGGGTAGATAATTGTGGTCCCGATGCAGAGAGGAGTGAGCAGGGTAGCGGTAAAGGGGTATACATGGTGCAGGGGCAGGAGGTTAAGCAACCGGTCCGCGGGACCGATTAATCCTTTTTGGGAGATAAGAGTATCTATGACATTGTGCAGAAGATTTTTTTCGCTGAGCATTACCCCTTTGGGCGTGCTGGTGGAGCCCGAGGTGAAAACAATGGATAATGGCTGGTCTTCCGGTATGGGCACTGCTTTGAATTCGATATTTCCCGGAGAAAAGTCAATTGATTCAAGCTCGATTATCCTTGGCACGCTGCCAGCGAACCGTCCGGCCAGGAAGCGATCGCAGGCTGCAGCCTCCGGCTTAAGGAAAGAGAGGATATTCCGCACTTCGTTATCCGTGATTTCCGGGTCGAGAGGGGTCACAGTGAGCCCCGCCAGATGGATGCCGAGACACGCAGCTCCCCACCCGGGGGAATTAGCGCCCATGAGCACCACTTTGGCCCCAGGCGGCAGATCCATTCGGGCGAGCTTCTCAGCAGTCCGGCAGGCGCCGGTATAGAAGCCGTGGTAGGAGACTGTTAGCGCAGCACCGGATGACAGCTCGATAAAGGCGGGTTTTTCAGGATACCTGGCGGCAGATAAGGCGATCATTTCGGCAAGCTTACCCGTAAGCCCTCCTTTCCCGGCTCTGGGCGTTTAAAAACAAAGTTAATTTAAATTAATGTTGAAACTCGATTTCTACAATATTTCAGGCCTGAAATTTCGCCAGGTAAGTATGTCGTAACAGGTGTGTTGATAAAGAATGGTTCAGAGAGGGCTCGGAATTCAGAAGATAAAAGCAAGGGGATGTCAATAAAAACAAGAGGTAATTTGAGGCTTTGAAATTGACAACAATTTTGAAAGCTAATTCTTGAAAGAAATAAAAATATTCCCTCTGTAATAAAAAGATAAATCTAACTGAATTACAGTCTTTGAATCTTAGAAATCCTCGAATCCCATCTCCCGGGCCAGTTGCTCCACAGTGCGGACCACGATTTCAGCTTCCTTGATTTTAAGCTTGGGGTAAAGGGGCAGGCTCACAGTAGACTCGCCGATAGCCTCGGCGTGCGGGAAATCTCCTTTCTTGCAGCCGAATGACTCGCGGAAGAACTTGAGCAGGTGAATCGGACGGTAGTTGATCGAGACACCGATGCCGCGCGCCTTGATCTGTCTGACAAACTCGGACCTTTTATCCGGAGGGACCAGAATGGTGAAAAGATGACGGGCGTGGCGTGAGCCGCCGGACTCTTTCATGAGCTTTATTCCAGGCACGCAGGAGAGGTTTTTACTGTAAAAGGAAGCGATCCGCTCTTTTTTACGAAGGAGCTTTTCTATCCGCTCGAGCTGCCCCATGAGCAGCGCTGCCTGGATATTGTCCATGTTGTATTTCCAGCCCATTATCCCGATCTCATAGGTCACATCATCCTTGCCGTACCTGTCGGCTGCGGATTTGTCCATTCCGTGATGGCGCATCAGGTGAAGCTTGCGGCACAAATCAGCGCTTTTTGTCGACACTGCTCCCCCCTCGCCGCAGGTAATGCTCTTGGTGGGGTAGAATGAGAAGCAGACAGTATCGCCCAGCTCGCCGACCCGCACGCCATCGCGCCGGGCTTCTATTGCGTGCGCAGCATCTTCCACCACAGCCAGTGAGTGGCGGTCAGCAACACTTCGGATTGCGCGCATATCGCACATCTGCCCGTAGAGGTGCACTGGCAGGACCGCTTTGGTCCTCGATGTTACCGCTTGCTCGATCAAACCCGCATCGAGATTCCCGGTTTCCGGCTCCACATCGACAAACACCGGGGTCGCCCCTGCCTGGATCACCGCCAGCGCGGTGGCGGCAAAAGACATGGGCGTTGTAATGACCTCATCACCGGGTCCAACGCCGAGAGCCGAAAGCGAAAGGTGGAGCGCCGCAGTGCAACTGGTCACGCCGACCACGTGAGGCAGTCCCAGGTAAGCTGCAAATGCGCGCTCGAACTGCTCCACGTTTTTGCCGGTGGTCAGGAACAGCCCGCGCAGGACTCGGGTGACATCCCTCGTTTCGCGGGGGCCGATATTATGCTTAAAAAACTCGATATTTTGCATGGTTGTACTCTGAAAGCTTGTTGAAAAAATGGTTATTGGTAATCGAATGCGTCAGGAACGTAAGGGCGGTTTATGAACCGCCTCTGCAAATTATTGATATAAATAGAGTTAACAATATCTTTTATGCGTTTTTTTATTTTTCTCCAGGGGGAATGGTTAATAATCAATACGCTGCTAAAAGTAGCAATAACGTACAATGCAGGAGATATATAAAGAGCTTAGCCAGAATATTTAAAGGCTGCTGGTTGTAAGAGTAAGGGTCAGATCTTTATCATTTCAGGTGCGCGGCTTGCGTTTACCGGCGGGGGGGGGGGGGGGGTTGAGTGGTTAGGCACCCTGGGGC
>Ga0307379_10008596_pt1 | contig 13748 bp, 9 predicted proteins | sample UN2MG_FD_202237 | JGI IMG/M metagenome (GOLD analysis project Ga0307379, IMG submission 202237) | Soil microbial communities from Risofladan, Vaasa, Finland - UN-2 | ecosystem: Environmental > Terrestrial > Soil > Coastal area > Acid sulfate soil | place: Finland: Risofladan, Vaasa | collected...
GGTGAAGAAGAACCAGATCAGGTTGACGAAGGGCACGAAGCAGAGCCCCACGGCCACCAGTCCGGACGGGTCGGTGCGACGGATCCGCGGGAGCTTGTCGTGCATCAAGTTGAGATGGATCAAGGGGAACAGCCCGACGGTCACGTAGTGCAACAGCAGCAGGCCGACCACGGGGAAGGACGACCGTTTGTGGGGTTTTCCGATGACGGCCAGATGCGACGGGCCGACGAAGGATTTTCCGCAGGACCGGCAGCGCACCAGCGAACCGGCCGCCTGGTCGTTCAGGTGGGCGGGGGTTCGACAGATAGGGCAGGCCACTTGCACGGTTGCTTGGTCCTTTCGTCTCGACCCGGTCGGCGGGGGCGATCCAGGAGTTATGCTCCGGATCATGGACCGCGACAGATCCGCCGTGGTTGCTTCGCCCCCAGGGAAGTCCGACGGCGCCGGCTCGTTTGCCGCATCCCACGGATCGACTGCGATCCCAACTGTTTCTTCGGATGATTCCCGAGGCGGCTTGCGGACCGGGTTGGCGCCGGACGGTCCGAGACTGCCCCGCCGTGCCACCGGCCGTGCGGCCCGATAACTCCTGGACGTCTCGCTCCGGCCGGGAGGCCCGCTTACACCGTGCCCGGGGACTGAGTCGCATCGGGCTGCCGAGTGGAATCCTCGCGGTCGAGCGACTTGACACCCGCGCAAGCGACCGATAGAAGCCCCCGCGATGGCCAAACCGATGATGATCCTTCTGCTGGGGTGTGTGATTTGGGCGGCGGGAAGCGCAATCTCCACGGCTGCTGCGGCGCCGCCCGATCTGGCCAGGGCCATCCCTGTCGACGCCTGGGCCGTTCTCATGTTGCCGGGCGGCCTGTCAGGAGCGCCGCCTGCCGAGGGCCATCCGCAGGGCAGCGGGTTCGAGACAATGGCTGTGCTTTTGGACCAGGCTCGCCGCATGGGCTTGGCGGCGCAGGCCGATGCCGGCACGCGCCTGGTGATGGACGCCCTTGCTTCGCTGCCGGTGATCGTGCGCCATCCCTTGGCGGTTTGTGTGCTGGGTGCCGACGTTCGTCCGTTCGGGGAGGGCGGCTATCGGTTGGCCGATCTCAGAGTCGGGCTGATCGTCCAGACCGGGGGGTGCAACACCGACCTGGAAGCCCGAATCCGGCACCTGCTCCGTTCCCATGTCAACACCGAGAGCGCTACGATCGAGACGATCGGGGAGGCGACCGCCCCGTCGTATCGCTTGACCGACCGCCGGCTTCCCGAATGGGCCCAGATGCAATGGGGTGCCGTGGGTGACTCCTACGTGCTGGCGCTGGGCTCGGGGGTGTTCGACCGAATCGCGGCTGCGATTCGAGGCGCGGGCCAATCGCTGCCGGACGATTCCTGGTTTCGCTCGGCTCACACTCGCTGTCGCGGGGAGACCGCGGTGGTGGAGTGGATGATCCGTTTCGACCGAATCCGCGAACATCTCGAACCGGTCATGGCCGGCCGGCCCGACGAGGTGATCGCCGGGCTCGGGCTGGCCGACGTGCATCGCGGCCTGTGGATGGTCGGGTCGCACGGCCGGGCGGTCGAGGCCAACGTGATGCTCAAACGCGACGGCGCGGATGAGTTCACGCCGATCTGCGTTGTTCCCGAGGAGGCGCGGATCGAAGCGACGATCCCACCCCAGGCCACGCGCTATGCCGCGATCCACTACAGTCCGCGCGAACTGGTGCTCCGATCGCGCGATGCGTATCTGGCCTCCCGTGCTCCGTCTACCCGGGCGGATTGGCTTACGTTGTGGGCCGGGATCGAGGAGGAGACGGGGATCTCAACCGAGAGGGATGTTCTGCAGCAGCTCGGCCGCTGGATTGTCATCCACGATTTTCCCCCGAACCCGTTGTCCATACCGCTGGCCCGGACGGTGCTGGTCGAAATCAGCGGATCTTCGGTGGCGGTGCGGACCGCCCTTGACCGCCTGCTGGAGCGCTACCAGCGGGCTCTGACCGCTGCCGCCAACGGCGCGCCGGGGTGGTTCGATTGGCAGCTTCAACACGACGCCGACGGCGTCTGGTACCTTCGGGCCGGGATCTACGGACCCGCCCTGACCGTCACCGAGCGGTGGATCGTGATCAGCTTTTCACCGGTTGCGGTCCGGCAGAATCTTGCGTATCTCCAGCGCCCGGCCGAGAAGCCGACGACCGCGCCGGCGCCCGAGCGGCCCGCACCATGAGCCGAACGCCATCAGCCACCGGCGACGAGCGCCTGTACACCCTCCGCTTCTTCAAGGTCTTTGGCGGCGTCGTGCTGTTCATGACCGGGGTGGCCCTGCAGTTTCACTTCGGACAGTACATCCAGCATCTCGGGCATGGTGTGGATACGCTGGGAATGGTGCTGGGCATCAGTATGGTGGGCACGTTGCTGATCCGGCTGCACATCGGTCGATGGATCGACCGGTTCGGCTGCAGGCCCATCTGGGTGGTCGGGGCCATGGCGGCCACGCTCGGGGCCGGGGCGATTCAGTTCACCGGGCATCTCTGGCTGATCGTCCTGTTGCGGGCCCTGACCACGATGGCCGCCGCGGCGGTGATGACCACCGTGGCCGTTATCGCCGCCCACGTCGCTCCGCCTCGCAGGCGGGCCGAGTCCCTGGGCAGCATGGGGCTGGGCGGTTTCACCGGCATGATCATCGGGGCGACGTTGGGCGATTACATCTTCTCCGCCCCGATCGAGACGATCCTGCCGTACCGGGTCTTCTTCTCGACCAGCGCCGCGTGCAGTCTGTTGTCCGGGACGGTCCTCCTGCTGATCGCGCTGCCGGCAGGCTGCGGGCCGGCCGGCTCGCACGGGGACGTCACCGCCGGGCCGGGTCCGGCCGGACCGTCCACGCTGCGCGTCATCTGCACTCATTGGCCGGGGACCGTCCTGCTGGTGGGTCTTGTCTTCAGCATGGTCTTCTGTCTGCAGACGAGCTTTCTGGAGCGTCTGGCAGAGGCGCGCGGCTTCTACAACATCAAGGCGTTCTTCCTGACCTACGGCCCGACGGCGATCATCCTTCGCATCGTGTTCCGCCGCGTGCCCGAGCGAATCGGCCGGACGCGCTCCGTGGTCGGCGGCATGCTGCTGCTCGGCACGGGTGTGGCCCTGCTGACGGGCGTCCAGACGCAATGGGGCCTGATCGCCCCCGCGTTGCTCATGGGAGCGGGGCATTGCTTCGTCTTCCCGTCGATGGTCGATCTGGCGGCCGAGCGCCTGCCGGCGGACCGTCGCGGCACGGGGACCTCACTGATCCTGGCCGCCGGCGACCTGGGTATGCTGACGGGGTTCGTGGGCTTGGGTGAGGTGATCGACCGACTCGGCTACGACGCGGCCCTGTGGGCTCTGGTGGCGGCCGTGCTGACCGCGGCGATAGTCTTCGGCGTGAGCCGTCGAGACGCGGTGTTGGGCCGCACGCGGCGCGCCGCCGTCGGACACCCGTGATGGCGCCCGAGCGGAGGCGCGCCGCCGGCCGGCTCCTCTACTTGTCCGGCGCGTCCTTGAACATGCCGATGAGCTGGGAGACGTCGAAGCGCCGCGTCTTGCCGTCCTCCATGAACCGCTCGCGGTTGAACAGTTCGTCGTCGGTGGTTACTTCCGTCATCTCGAGACGGATCGTACCGTCGTACAGGCCGACGTGCTCCAGCATCGCCCAGGCCAGGCCGTATTCCTCCCGGTACGCGATCTGCAGAGCCATGTTGCCCATCAGGGCGGCGGCCTCCTCGTCGTCCTCGAAAGTGAACCCGCTGGCGGTCAGGACGTGCAGGCCCGGCTCGGTCTCGGTGACCGTCACGTTCGTGGCCGCCTGCTCGATCAGGGAGACCAACTGCTCGAAGTCTTCGGCCGTGGCCTTGCCGGTCAACATGTTCTGGAAACTCGCGTGCAGCCTCTCTGTATCAACATCACGCTCTGAAGGCGTCGCGTCATCGTGCGAATGGACTGCCACGCCCTCGTGCGCGTGGACGATCACGGTATGGTGTGCGTCTTCCTCGGCGTGGTGCTCGTCTGCGTCGTCCTCCTCGTGGCCGAAGTGGAGCTCGCTGATGATCTGATCGGACAGTTCTCCTTCCATGAGTCCATCCAGATCCAAAAGCAGGCCGTCGCGAGCCATTTGCTGGAGCCAGCCGGCCATCGGCTGCTCGTTCAGCACCGTCTGGGGAAGACCGTTGATCCGAACGAAGACCCACTCCTGGCCGTGTACCAGACCGACGGCCGTCTCCAGGTCGAGCCCCAACAGCTCCTCCTGCGCCGTCTCGTCTGTGCGCACCCGGGCTTCAACGTAGACGCCCTTCGGCTCTGAAGCGAAGGGTGTGACTTTGCCCTCGGTGCGGTCGAAGACGACAACCGCGCGACCGTCGACACGGATGCCCTCGGCGCCGACATTCTCGAAGCGGACGTCGAAGGCATTGCCCACGGCATCACGCAGGCTGGCGAAGATCGTGGCCGCCTCGACCGTGGTCTGTGGAGTCGGCACGAACAGAACAACCCAGATAGCGATGGTGGCGGCGACGGCCGAGCCGGCGCCGGCCAGTGTCATAAAGCGGTGGTTTCTCATGAATCGTGCTCCTCGATGGATCAACATCGAATAGACCGGTGCCCGTGGGCGCGTCCAGCGCCGGCGCTGCCGGGTCGTCGGTTCGCCCGGCAGCGGCAGGTGTCGGCCGATGGTCCGCAGGTTGCGGTCCAGTGTCGTGTCGATGTCGTTGTGTTGGCTGTTCATGAGTCGATCCCCCTATAAGGGTCCAACTCCCGTAGGTTACGTTGCAGCGCCTGCCGGGCCCGGTACAGTCGGCCCTCGACTGCCCGCACGCTGAGGCCCGTCGCCTCGGCCAGGTCGGCGTGCGTCCGACCCTGAAAGTAGTGGCTGATGATCAACTCCTGCTCCTGAGTCTTCAGGGAGGTCAAGGCCAGCAGGAGCTGGTCTCGAACTTCCTTTCGTTCCAGAACCTTGGGCGGGAGTTCCTCGGTTGCCAGCCGGTCCGCCAGGACCGATGAGAGCCGCGGGTCCGCGATCGGCAGTTGCGCGGGCCGATGCCGTGCCCGCCGCCAGTGGGCCCGGATCAGATTCCGGGCGACCCCCCGGAGCCAGAACTCCACCTGGTCGTCCGGCACACTGGCGGCGCCGTTGCCGGCCTGGAGCCACAGTTGCTGCATCAGGTCGTCGGTCAGGTGCGTATCACCGCCGACGCGCACCACGACATAGCGATACAGGACAGGCGCGTGTCGGTCGAAGGCCGCCTTCATCGTGAAGCACTCGCCGATGGAGGAGGCCACGGCGATTGACAGCGGCGTCGTCACGCCCGACGAGATCATCCAAGAAGCTCCCGGGCTGGATCCATGCCCATTCTGTTAGGGTAAATGCGCAGGTGCGGCGGACCCCATGCGAAAGTTGTCTGGAGTTGTCGCCCATAGGCAGGTGGGCGTTCGGCCGGGTCGGGACGAGGTCCGATCATCGGAGCATGACGTGTCGCGCTGCCGGTGTTTGACCGGTACCGGCGGGCGGGCCACAATGGCCGCCGCTGTGGAATCGCTCATCAGTGTCGGGCAAGCGCAGGAGATGATCCTCGGGTCGGTTCAGCCCGGGCCGACCGTGACGGTGCCGCTGCGCTCAGCGCTGGGGCGAACGCTGGCGGAACGGGTGGTGTGCGACATCGACTTTCCACCCTTTAATCGGGCCATGATGGACGGCTATGCCGTCCGGGCGGCGGACGTGGCCACCGTGCCGGCGGCGTTGCAGGTCGTCGGCCGGGTGGCGGCCGGGGCAGTGGCCGAGCGGGCGGTGGAGCCCGGCGAAGCGATGCAGATCAACACCGGGGCGCCGATTCCGCCCGGCTGCGACGCGGTGGTGCGCGTCGAGGACACCCAGACCGACGGGAATCGGGTCGTCGTCCGGGTCGTGGCGTCCGCGGGTCGATTCGTGGCCCGACGGGGCGAGTACGTGCGGGCCGGAGCTGCCGTGTTGGAGCCGGGTGTCTGCCTGGGAGCCGGGCAGATCGCTATTGCGGCCACAGCCGGCCGCACCAGCCTGTCGGTCTATGAGCGACCGGACGTGGCCATCCTGGTCACCGGGGACGAACTCGTGGAACCCGGCGTGCTGCCGACCGGCGGCCAGATCCGCGACTCGAACCGGTACGTGCTCGACGGGCTGATCGACCGATCGGGCGGCCGCCCGGTAGACTTGGGCCTGGTCCGCGATGACCCCGAGGCGCTGAAGGACAAAATTCGCACAGGCCTGGCTACCGGTTTCCTGTGCATTACCGGCGGCGTCAGCATGGGCGAGTTCGATTTCGTTCCGCAGTGCGTGACCGAGTGCGGGGCCACCGTTCGGTTTCACAAGCTGGCCCTCAAGCCGGGAAAGCCCACACTGTTTGCCACCACCGACGACGGAGCCTGCGTGTTCGGCCTGCCCGGGAACCCGGTCAGTGTGTTCGCGACCTTTTGGTTGCTGGTCCGACCGGCGCTCGCGGTACGGCAGGGCCGACCGCCGGCGGTGCCCCGGCCCGTGGCGGCCAGACTGGAAGGGCGCGTCGGCCCGACGGCGGACCGGCAGACCTACCGCCCGGCCCGGGTTCACCCGCACGTGGACGGTCGGCTTGTGGCCGAGCCCCTGGTCTGGCACGGGTCGGGCGACCCGTTCGGCCTGGCGGTATGCAATGCGATGATCGTGACCGCGCCAGGGTCGCCGGCCCGCGGTCCAGGCGATACCATCGAGGTTCTTTTGATCGAAGTTCCCTGAAACGACGTACAGCCAGGGATGGTGGCGGGTTTGAAAGGGTCTGGAAGATCCAAGTCGAAACGGGAGCGTGGCCGGGGCAAGAAGGCGCCGTCCGCGCCGCCGGCCGGCGAGCCGGACATGCAGTCGCGCTGGGCCATCCTGGGTCTGTTGTGCCTCTCGCTTCTGTTGCAGAGCGTCATCTTCGCGCCGGTGGACATCTGGCCGGCGGCATTCATCTGTCTGCTTCCCTGGTTCATCGTGATCGGCGCCAGTGGCAACGCAACGGTCGTGTATGTGACCAGCTACCTGCTGGGGCTGGCCTTCTTCCTGATCAACGTACGATGGCTGGCCGTCTGCACGCCACCGGGCTGGATCGCCATGTCGATGTATCTGGCGGTGTACTACCCGCTGGTGGCCTGCCCGGTGCGTCACGCCGTTCGGCGACGTCGAATCCCGCTGGCCTTTGTGGCCCCGGTGGTCTGGGTGGGCAGCGAGATGTGCCGGGCCGTGGTGATTTCCGGTTTCCCGTGGTTCTTCATGGGCCACAGCCAATACCGCGTGCTGACCTTGATTCAGATCAGTGATCTGGTCGGTGCCTACGGGGTGAGCTTCCTGGTGGTGGCCGTCAACGGCACCATCGCCGACCTGATTCTGAATCGCCTGCGCGGCAGGTGGAGTGCCGGCTACCGTGGCGTGCGTGGGCTTCGTGCCGGAGTCGCGTTCGCGGTGGTTCTGGTCCTGTTCACCTGCATCTACGGTCAGATCCAGCTTCGGCGCGACACCTCGAGCCCCGGACCGGTCATTGCGGTTCTTCAGGAGGACTTCCCAAACTTCACCGATCCCGAGCGGGACCGCCAGCAGCCCAGCGACGCCGACCGGGCCCGGGCCTACGCGACGCTGTTCGATCGGATCGCTCGGGACGGACACCAGCCTGATCTGTTCCTGCTGCCGGAGTCGCCCTGGTGGATGGCCTTGAACCCGGAGCTGCGCCAGATCGACCCGCAGGATCCGACGGTCGAGCGTTACCTGCGTCTGCTCAGCGCCAACTCGCGGGCCAGCTACGACATGCTCCAGGAGCAGGTGGCGGCCACCGGGGCCTACGTCGTGACCGGCGGGTTCACCGTCATTCCCACGCCGTACGCGGTCCGGGCGGCGGACCTCAAACACAACTCGGCCTACGTCTTTGCGCCGGGTGGTGCGCTGCCGAAGAGGTACGACAAGGTGCACTGCGTGTACTTCGGTGAAGTCGTCCCGTTCCGTTACGGCCGGCTCCGGTTCGTTTATCTATGGCTCGATCCGCTGATGCCGTTTCATCAGGAGGGATACGAGTACTCGCTGACCCCCGGGACGGAGTTCAAGGCCTTCTCGATGACGCCGCGGCGTGATCCGGGACGCACCTACCGTTTCGGCGTGCCGATCTGTTATGAAGACGTGATGCCCTACGTCAGCCGCCGTTTCGTGACCGACCCGGAAAGCGGGCTAAAGCACGTCGACTTCCTGCTGAACATCAGCAACGACGGATGGTTCGTGCACAGCAACGAGCTGCCGCAGCACCTGGCCATCTGCGCCTTTCGGGCCGTCGAGAATCGGGTGGGTATCGCCCGGGCCGTGAACACGGGGATAAGCGGTTTCATCGACGCCGACGGGCGGATTCACGACCTGGTGGAGGTGGACGGCGTGGCCCGCGGCGAGGGCGTTCGCGGATACTCAGTGGCGGCCATCGACGTGGATCGGCGGCACAGTGTCTATTCGTGCATCGGAGACGTTTTCGCGATCGCCTGCGCCGTGCTCGGTCTGCTGACTTACGTGGATTACGTCGCGGTCCGGGCGCTGACCGCCCGGCGGTCCGGCGACGAAAGGGAGGGTGCGGCGTGAAACTGCGGGGCCTGTGGCCGATGCTGGGGGCCTGTGTCCTCCTGGGCGGCTGTGGGGCGGCCAAGCCCCACGCCGATCCGGTCCGCATGCAACAGCTCAAGCAGCGGGCCTTGGAGTGCCTCAGGCGTGGCATCCGCTACGAGTTCCTGCCGGCCGTCCGCGTGCAAGCCATCGAGTCTCTGCAGGACGAGGCGCCCGAGTCGGGCCTGCCCTGGATCCGCCACGCCCTCAACGACGAGCACCCGGCGGTCCGCTTCGCCGCCTGCATGGCCCTGGGGACGCTGCGCGATGACCTCTCCCGCGGACATCTCACCAGGTTGCTCGAAGACCCCGACGACAGCGTTCGGGCGGCGGCCATCTTCGCCCTGCACCGGCTTGGGGACGCACGGCACACGGCCCAACTGGCCGCGTTTCTCAAGGATCACGACGACATGGCGGTGCGCCGTAACGCAGCCCTGATTCTCGGCCGCCTGGGGGAAAAAGGCGCTATTCCCTTGCTGGCCGGCGTGGTCGAGAGTCCCGACGACGGACTGCACGCCCAGGCCCTGGAATCGCTGGCCCTGCTGGGCAACGAGCAGGCCATGCAGCAGTTGACCTTCGCGGCCAGCAGCGGCGACGGCCCGCAGGAGGTGCTCGCACTCAACGCCCTGGCCATGACGCGCGATCCGAGATTCGAGAAGACTTTCCGGTATAAGCTGGAGCACGGGGATTTTACCGAGACACGCCTGGCGGCGGCCCGCGGGCTCGGGGAGCTGGGCTCGGACGGGGGTTTGAAGGAGGCCATGGAAGGTGTCGCCTTCGCTTCGCCACAGAAAAGCCTTGAGATTGACCCGGAGGAGAACCAAATCATGCGGATGCGGGTGATGGCCGCGGTCGCTCTGGCGGCCATCGGTGATCCGGCCGCCTTGCCGGCGCTGACCGAGCGGCTCGAGGACAATTCGGACCCGCGCGTGCAGGTGGCAGCGGCCAAGGCGATCCTGCGGATCATCAGGCGGCGGGAGCGGCAGTCGATGCCCTTCAGACGCCAGGAGAGCGAGCGGCGATAGCGTCCGTCCGAGCGGCTGTCCGCCCGACCATTCTGATTGACGGGTCTCATGCGCTGGTTGACCTTCATCCTTCTGGCGGTTCTGACCGTGAGCCTGCAGGCCACGGTGGCGGGACGCACATCCTGGGCTGGAGCCCGGCCGGATTGGGTCCTGGTGCTGGTGGTCTTCTACGCCCTTCATGCCCGTGCCGACGACGCGATGCCGGCCGGCTGGGTCGCGGGCGCACTGGCGGACCTGATGACCATCGAGCGCTTCGGGTTGCTCGCGGTCTGCTACGGCCTGGCGGCCATCGTGGTGTGTGCGCTGCGCGATTGGGTCTTCACCAGGCATCCACTGACCCAGTTCAGCGCCACGCTGGTGTGTGCGTTGTTGGTGCAGGTGTTGTGGCTGGCATACCGGCTGGTGATCGGTCTGCCCGCCGGGCCGGCGGCCGCGGTATTCGGATCGTGTCTGTACACGGCGCTCTGGGCGCCACCGGTGCACTGGGTGCTGTTGAAGATGCCGCGGCTGCTGGGCATTCACGCTTCGCAGTACGCTTACGCCCGCACGCCGCGGGTCAGGGGGCAGCGTGTTTGAACGTCGGATCAGGACGGTCTTGATCGTTCTGCTGATCGCGGTGGTGATCGTTGTCCTCCGCCTGGGGGACCTGCAGATCCTGCGTGCCGACGATTTTCGCGAGCAGGCGGCCGAGGCCCTGCTGCTGCGCCCGCAAACGCTTCCCTTTGTGCGCGGCAGTATCCTGGATCGGACCGGGCGGAAGCTGGCCAGCGATGAGCCGAGCTGGGACGTCAAGATCGACTATGGCATCCTGGCCAAGGACCCCGGATACCTGGACGCACGGGCCCGCCGGCTTCGCGGGGAACACGCCGCCGCTGCCGAGCTGACCGACGCCCAGTCGCTGGCCGCACTGCACGACGAGATCAGCCGCATGTGGTCGGAACTGGCACAGTTCGGCGGTGAGCCGATCGAGGACATCCGGCTTCGCGCGACGGAAATCCGTGATCGCGTGGCCCGCATCCGGGAGGTGGTGGCTGCACGCCGGGGGTTCGACAGCCCCGTGCGCGAGGAGCGCCTGCCGCACGCCATCCTGACCGGGCTGGACGATCAGCAGCAGATCGCCGCTCGGCGCCTCTTCGGGCGCTACCCGTGGGTCCAGGTCGAGGCCACCGCTCATCGTGTCTACCACGACGCCGAGTGCCTGGGTCACGTGCTGGGCCGCACCGGTCCCGTCGACGCCGAGCAGATGGCGCGCGACCTCCACGCGGACGACGACCTGCGCTGCTACCGCGGCGACGAGACGGTCGGTATCGCGGGTGTCGAGTTCGCGGCCGAGGACCTGTTGCGCGGGCGCCGCGGCCGGTTCCGTGAGGACCGCAGGGGCAACGTGATCGAGGACACGCCGCCGCAACCGGGCGGCGACGTGCATCTGACCGTCCGCTACGACCTGCAGCAGAAGCTCTACGACCTGATCGGCGACGCCCTCCCGAGGCTGCCGTACTCACCCGGCGGCTCGATCGTCGTGCTGGACGTGCCCACGCGCGACGTGCTGGCGATGGTGTCCTATCCGGCCTATGACCCGAACCGGTTTTCCGATATCTACAAGGATCTGCAGGGCGACATGATCCGCATACCGCTGAGCTTCCGCGCGGTGGCCAACCGGTACGCCCCGGGCTCGATCGTCAAGCCCCTGACCTGCCTGACGGGACTGAGCAGCGGCAAGATCACGCTCGACACCCGCTTCGAGTGCACCGGCTATCTGTTTCCCGACAATCCCGAAGCCGGCGCCTCGAAGTGCTGGGCCATCCACGGCACCGGTCAGCGGAAGGCCCACGGGCAGGTCAACGTCGTCGAGGCCCTGGTCGGCAGTTGTAACATTTTCGCCTACCGGGTCGGCATGGCGGTGGGCGTCGATCGCCTGTGCGGCTTCTTTGACACGGTGGGCTTCGGCCACTTCAGCGGAACCGGTTTGCCTGAGGAGAACCGCGGCATCAACCCGACGCCGTCGTGGCTGAATGACCATGCCGGCCGGCCGGTCTATCGGTCTGATCCGCGTCTGTTCGCCATCGGGCAGGGGGAGCTGGCGGCCACCCCCGTCCAGGTGGCCAATCTGATGGCCACCTACGCCGCCGGCACCTACAGCCCTGTCAGGCTCATCCGTGAGAGGGGCGGCGGTCCGGAGTGGCAGCTTCCGGTCACGGCCGAGCACCTGCTGGCCGTCCATCAGGGCCTCTACGGCGTGGTGAATGCACCGTCGGGGACGGCTTACCGAACCACCCATTTCGTGCACGACCGCTACGCGCTGTGCGGCAAGACGGGCTCGGCCACGGCGCAGCCGCGGCCGGTGTCGTACAAGATCACCTATACGGAACCGGGCGGGGAAAGCGTGTCCGCCATTGTGCCGGCCGGAAGCCGGTGCGAGGCCACCGACAAGTTCACCGCTTCGCATCCCCAGGCCGAGCTGGACTGGAGCAAGGTCGTCGTGCACCGGCGCTACCCCGACCGGCCGCCTGCCGGTTCCAAGCATGCCCACGCCTGGTTCGCCGGATACCTGCAGCAGCTCGACTCGGCCGGTCGGCCTCAGTACGACGTCATGCCGCGTATCGCCTTCGCCGTTCTGGTCGAGTACGGCGGCAGCGGCGGGCGGGCCAGCGGGCCGATCGGCCGCGACGTGGCCCGGATTCTGATCGAAACGCTCGGCGACGAGCTGGACCCCGACGCCCCATCCCAGACCTTCGGATCATCCTGATGAAGCAGCGCCTCCACGAGCTGACCCGACCCGCATGGGTGATCGTCGTGGCGGTGGCGGTTCTCTATGGCATCGGGCTGGCCAGCATCTACGCCTCCGAGGCGGCCAGGTCCAGACCGTATTTCACCTACAAACAGCTCGTCTTCCTGCTCGGGTCGCTGGTTTTGACCGTTGTGGTCCTCCGCGTGGGGTTCCGGTGGATTTCGCGGCAGGCGTATGCGATCTTCGCTCTGGCACTGGTCGCATTAATCCCCCTTGCCATTGCGCGGTTTTCCCACTTCGAGTTCGGCGGGCTGGTGCCGGTCGTGCGCGGGGCGTATCGTTGGATTCGTCTGCCGGGGTTCCAGTTACAGCCGTCCGAATTCATGAAGGTCGCGTTCATCCTGGCGCTGGCCTGGTACCTGCGCGACAAGAAGAACTACCGCAACCTGCGCGGGTTGATGGTTCCGTTTGCCGCCTCGATGGTGCCGCTGGTCTTGATCCTGTTGGAGCCGGACCTGGGCTCCGTGCTGCTGATCATGCCTGTGCTGTTCGCCATGCTGTTCGTGGCCGGTGCCCGGCTGCGACACCTGGCACTGGTGGCGGCCATCGGTCTGGCTCTGACGCCGTTGTTCTGGATGAAGATGCGCCCGTATCAGCGGCTGCGCATTACGGCCGTCCTGCTGCAGTCGGATGCCCTACGTACCGACATCGCTCGCAACCCGAACCGATACTGGTTCCTGAACGAGGATGCCGACGCCCTGCGTCGCGAAGCCCGCCAGTGGCAGGTGTCGTCGGGGATGCAGACCGTGCGATCCAAGGCCGCCCTGGGCAGCGGCGGCGCCCTGGGGCAGGGTTGGGGGCATGGGACGTACGTCGAGTACGACTTCCTGCCCGATCGGCACAACGACTTCGTCTTCGCCCTGATCGGTCACCAGTGGGGATTGCTGGGCTGTCTGCTGGTGTTGGCCTGTTACGTGGTGATTATCCTGGCGGGCGCGGTGATCGCGACGGCCTCGAACGATCCGGTGGGACGGCTGTTGGCCGCGGGCGTCGTCGCACTGGTCGCCACGCAGGTCCTGATCAACGTGGGTATGGGCGTCGGCCTGATGCCCGTCACCGGTATGACGCTGCCGTTCGTCAGCTACGGAGGCAGCAGTCTGCTGACCAACTTCATCGCCATCGCCCTGCTGATCAGCGTGGACCAGTACCGGCCGTACCTGTTGACCCGCAAGCCGTTCGACTTCGACGAGACGCCGCTGTCGTTTCCGCCGCCGCGCGAGGACCGCGAGCCCGGCCCGCTTGATCGCCGGGCCGATCGCGGCGACCATGCCGGCCGGCGCCCCGGCCGATGGTCCATCGTCCGACACCG
>Ga0307379_10008597_pt1 | contig 13746 bp, 11 predicted proteins | sample UN2MG_FD_202237 | JGI IMG/M metagenome (GOLD analysis project Ga0307379, IMG submission 202237) | Soil microbial communities from Risofladan, Vaasa, Finland - UN-2 | ecosystem: Environmental > Terrestrial > Soil > Coastal area > Acid sulfate soil | place: Finland: Risofladan, Vaasa | collected...
CTGCATTTAAAAGGAGAATAGCAATGAATCGTTGTGAAAAATGCGGGCTCAGAGCAAGGTATGATAAGAACCCCCGATCTATTTTGAGCCGAATATGGAAGTGGCATATCGGGTGGTGTCCAGGATGGAAGTCTTATATCAGGTCACTGCCGGATGAAGAACGAAAGAAACTGTCAGAGCACTATAGATAGTGTCAAAACTAAACGAGATATTGACATACCTCACCTCATAGACTATACCGCTAATCATTAATTCGCATTTATTTTTATTCAGCTTACACCAGTCTTATAATACCTATGATTAACAAAATTTTTTATGGATGGTGGATCGTACTCGCTTGTTCCCTCATTGGCTTCTATGTGGGCGGTGCTATATTCTATGGTTTTACGGCCTTTTTCGAGCCAATCAGAGAGGAATTTGGTTGGAGCTATACGCAAATATCCTTTGCCGCTAGCCTTCGGGGCTTAGAGATGGGGATCTTTGCCCCCCTTGTGGGTTTTCTCGTCGATCGCTTTGGCTCGAGAAAACTCATCTTTTGGGGAACGATCACCGTTGGATCCGGGCTCATCCTCCTCAGCCGTACCCAGTCTCTTGCCATGTTCTATGGCTCTTTTTTGCTGATTGCATTTGGCGCCGGGGGGTGTGCTATGGTAGTGACCATGGCTGCTGTGGCCAACTGGTTTCATAAGAACGTAGGGATAGCACTCGGTGTGATGGCCTCTGGTGTTGGCGCCAGCGGATTGATGGTTCCCCTCATCGTTCAGCTTATCGGGGTTTCTGGTTGGAGGACTACCGTAATTATTTTAGGATTGGGGATGTGGATCCTGGGAATACCTTTATCCTTTGTTATCCGCAACAGGCCAGAACAATATGGCTATCTTCCGGATGGAATATCACCGAGTGATCGAATGCCAAACCTGGAAAATCAAGACACGGGAGTTAAGGCAGTAGAAATTGGTTTTAAGGAGGCGCTTAAAAAGAGATCATTCTTGTATTTAATCATAGTTGAAGCAATACGGATGATGATTGTTGCAGCAGTTATCATCCATGTCATGCCCTACCTCAGCAGCTTAGGGCTGCCAAGAGTTACTGCTGGGCTTGTTGCAGGCGCTATTCCCCTGTTCAGCATTATCGGAAGGTTCGGCTTCGGCTGGTTAAGCGATGTCTTTGATAAAGGGTATGTTATGGCCTGGTCATTCTGCATTATATCTTTGGGAATGCTGGCTTTTAGTTATGTACAAGTGATATGGGTTGTTTTCGTCTTCCTTCTGCTTTTCTCCCCAGGCTATGGGGGAGGTATGGTTTTAAGAGGGGCGATTCTCCGGGAATACTTTGGAAGAAATTCCTTTGGCAAGATGATCGGAATCACCATGGGATCTGCATCAATAGGAGGGATTATAGGGCCAACTCTCGCTGGGTGGGTATTTGATACAGTGGGAAGCTATCATGTTATCTGGCTTGTTTTTTGTGGGCTTAGTAGCTTGGCAATATACTTGGCATTGAAGATAAAGCGGTGTTCATTGTAAACCTATGCTTATCCCGCTTGCAGTTTGAAGCCTTTCATAACATTCTGCCGATGGTAGGTTTCAGCGGCAGGAATACTTAAATCTTCGACTTTAAAGGCTCTTCACAATATCTTGAAACGTGCCTTCCCTTCCTCAGTCCAAAATTGTAGATTCTGAGGCAATTCTGAAAAGCGATTTTTCTTGACATCCAGATACAACTATTATTCTTATAGGTAAATGTTTTCCCTTCATTAATGGCAATGCTATTAAGAGGCCTCTCATCGCTTTTTTTTGTAACAATGGAGAGCATTAGAGGATATAAATATATTTTTAACAAAGATACTCATTGTATATTTTTTTGTTCTAAAAGAATATCTTCACTTTTCGTGTTCATTGGAAGGATAGTATCAAATCGTATAGTCCGGCCACCAATTTTTTTAACCTTATGGAGAAAGGAGAAAGACTATGAGTTTTTTACAATCCATGAGAAAGCCGATTGCAGGTCTTGTAATTTTGGCCATTAGTGCCTTCAGCATAAGCTGGGCACCGGCCCATGCAGCAATGGTAAGTACGGATGAAATCCTCAAACAGAATAAACAGAATCTTGATCGTGAGCGTCTCACTATACTCCTCGATCGCTCTGAGGTGCGCAAACAGTTAGAGGCCTGGGGAGTAAAAAGTGAAGAAGCGAAGGCATGGATAGATAGCCTCACTGACCGGGAAATTGCGGAAATAGTCGCTCGCATAGACCAAATGCCAGCAGGTGGTAGTGCGTTAGGTATTTTAGTGGGTGGAGCGCTGCTGGTATTTTTCGTCTTGCTGGCAACAGACATTCTCGGTTATACAGACGTATTCCCATTCGTAAAAGGGAAATAAAAAATGCCCGTCCCCGCTATCCGTTGCGGTAAGACGGGCATCACCTTCCTTGTCCTTTTCTTGTCATTGACGGTCAGCTGTGCCCATTTCAGCCATGAGCTGAATTCTCTGTCGTTGTCAGAATTGCCGGGGAGCGTGGAAATACCCTCAGTGCCTTTTTACCCCCAAGAGGCCTATCAGTGCGGCCCGGCAGCTATGGCCATGGTGCTTCAATGGACCAAGGCAAACGTCAGCCCTCAAGATCTTATTCCCAAGGTTTTTGTGCCGGCAAAAAAGGGAAGCTTACAACCCGCCCTTATAAGTGCCGCACGTCGTTATAATCGACTCGCCTATCCCATAAAAGGCGTCGAGGCATTGCTAAAGGAACTGGCCGCAGGCCATCCGGTAATAATCCTGCAAAATCTCGGACTCCAGTGGTTTCCCCGGTGGCATTACTCGGTGCCCATAGGGTATAATATGGCGAAAGCCGTGTTTATCATACACTCAGGGAAGGAAGCGAGGCGGCGCATGAGTTGGACGCTTTTCATGCGAACGTGGAAACGTGCTGATTATTGGGGGCTCGTGGTCCTGCCTTCAGGTCAAATTCCAGCGAGCGCTGATGAGCAATCTTACTTGAGTGCAGTCTTGGGCCTTGAACAGGCCAGGCAATTCAAGGGAGCAGCCGCAGCCTATACTGCCGCCTTAGAGCGCTGGCATTCTAGCCTTGGTGCCCTCATGGGATTGGGCAACTGCCGCTACGCCTTGGGAGATCTCATTGGTGCAGAGCAGGCATTCCGCCATGCAGCCGAAGCCCATCCACGAAGCGGTGCATCATTCAACAACCTAGCACACGTGCTTGCCGAGCAGGGACGATATAATGAGGCACTTCAAATGGCTATCCGTGCTGTAGATATTGGAGGACCGAACAAACCTTTGTACCTCCGAACACTACAGGAAATACGGACTATCGTAAAAACTGAGCCAGAATGATTCGAAAATTATATAAGCTCCCATCTCATTCTTTTAAAGGTAGATGAGAATCATCAGTTTTATCGATGATTAAGATGTCATCAAGAAGATTTTGAAATATTTAGTGCTTTGGGCGACCAAAAGATCGCCCTCATCATGTGCTAATTTACTGCCGAAGTAGTAGATCAATGCAGGATCAGCGAAAGCCCTGCTTTTTTTAAAATCCCATATGCTGTATACTTTTTTATTCTGCTATACGTAACACGTCAGATCGCACATAGAAAACTTTCCAATTCAGTTTGAAGCCTTTCATAAAATTCTGACTCTTGTGGGAATCAACTTTGCCAAGAAATGTGGTTTTTTTAGTATGTCATTAGAGCACATGATAGAGGGTTTCCAGAGCTGATTGTGTGCTAGTGTTGGTCCTGTGAGATGCCTTGACAGCTTGATGCTATGAACATACAATGAGGTAATTAAGCCAACCATAAATGGAGGTAGAAAATGTGGGATTCTTCAAAATGTGACCTATGCGGCGATTGTTTGGGGAAGTGCCGTTATGTCGATTATGACAAAGAGAGGGCCGTCGCTGAAATTACGCTGCTCATGGAGGGCAAAGATGCTGACATACTGAACACGTGTATCACCTGTAATGCGTGTAATGACTACTGCCCTACCGGGGCTGATCCTTCTAACCTTATCTACAGGATGCAGGAAAAAATAGGCACCTGTGCCATAGTAGTAGCTGGTGGACCTGTCCTCGATGAAATGGCCAATGGACTCGAAGGCCGGGGAGAGCCTGGCCAGCTGATAGAGGGTGACCCTGATAAGCCGGTTCTGTCATTGGACAGCTTCGAGTTTCGACAGTTCCCTGAGGGTACCCTTGAAAGCATGCTATTTAAAGGCATGACCGTGGTGAGAGGGGGTGAATACATGTCCCTCGTTGGCCTTGTACATATGGGTGGGGAGAGCTTTGTTGGGAAGTACACCCAGAATGTTATTGATAAGTTGGCAAGCCTGTGTAAGGAGATCGTGTACATGCACAATGAGGGTTTCGTCCTGGCGCACCTGAAGGCCAAGGAGTATGGCATTACCGTGCCCTTCAAGTACATGCACCTGATCGAGTACCTGCGCAACTATCTAAGGGACCACCAGAGTAGCATCACCACCCTGGGCAAGAAGGTCGCCTATCAGGCTAACTGTGCCACCAGATGGCTACCGGAACAAGATGCCTTCTTGGACGAGATCTTCGGGCTCATTGGGGTCGAGCGACCACCCAGGCGGTATGAGCGATTGAACGCCGTCTGCTGCACCGCACCAATTATCAAAACCAACAGAGAGCTGGCCATTGATATTCAGGAGAAAAACATTAAGGACGCTATCGAATGCGGCGCCGATGCCCTCATAACTATCTGTCCAATATGTGACGCAGTGTTGCGGCGACCCACCTCGCAGCTTGGTCTGCCCAAAATTTTTATCACAGACCTTTGTCGTATTGCCCTCGGTGAGAAGTCATGGCCAGATGCATGAGGCACTTGTTCACTCCATCAGCAGCGTATAGCCGGTAATCCTCCAAAAGTAGCTGTTGATGCCGGTCGGTATCCTAAGGGTTTGATTGCTGCTACGCTTGGAAAGAATTGGATGCCCGGAAGAGTTAGTATTGTATTTGTACGGTGTGATTCAATCGGATAGAATCCATTAAACGAATCTGGCCCGCTAGTCAGAGCTTTTTTACTATAGACCTAAATCCCACCATGTAACACCTTCTAATTCACAGAAAGGAAAGGGCACAACCTTCTTTCTTTATCTGCCTGCGTCACCAGAGACAATGGGTGAAGAGGTACAACCAGCAACTGAGATCCTCAAGAGAGGGTGTGATGGGTTTATACAAAAGCCATTTACGTTAGGAGAGGTATCAAAGGCAATACGGGAGGTGGTGGGGGAGAAAAAGAAATAAGATTGAGGCATCCTTTCAAATAAGGTGACAATATCAACATAGTGTGGTTTGTACTGAACTCAAAAAATGATGACCCACATTTTTTCATTATTTTGGATAAAAATCCATACTTCCTCTGCCTGAAAATACTATAAAACCAGATAAATTATTCCATACACTCACCACTCTCATTTTCTTACATTTATAAAGATTTGACCAAAGCCAATACAATCTGATAAGGTTGTGAGTACCGAATGTAATCTTCAATGAAATTTTCTGGATTGTGGATTATGGGAAAAGATCCACACTATTGGTGTGACGAAGCACTTAGAGTAACAGGATTACAGGGTTAGATCCTAGCATTCAACAGCTTTTGCCTTTTTTGACCATATAGTTCAAATTGCTGCTTTTGAGGACTAATAGAGGAGTAATAAGGATGAGTACATTAAAACTAATACTTCTTTTCGTGTTATTTATCCTGTTATCTGTTTCAGTTAGAGTAACCCACGCTGACAGGAGATATGTCTCAGACATGCTTATTATTACCCTCCGCACAGGCCAGAGCCAAGAGTATAAGGTAATAAAAAGCCTAAAAACGGATACCCCTGTCGAGGTGCTTGAAGAAAGCGAGAGTTACCTCAGGGTGCGAACGGATGAAGGCGAAGAGGGATGGGTGGCCAAGCAGTATATAACTCCTGAGGTACCTAAATCCATAATCATTGAAGGATTAAAGGAGGAGATGAGCAAGCTGAATGCAAGGATTGAAGAGCTCGAAAAAGACCAGGCCTCGCTATTGGAACAATTCGAGGTGGCCACACAGAGACATGCTGCAACAGTAGAAGAGTTAGAAAAAAATGCAGGCAATAGCAAGGAAGAGTCTTCGCGCCTTACTATGGAATTGGCGCAGATTACCGAGAAGCACAATACCCTCATCGATCAGTCAAAAAATGTTGTTGATTTAATCAGCGAACAAAAAAAACTTAAGGCAAATAACGTTAGTCTCAATACAAGGGTAGAGCATCTCCAGCAAGAGAATGCAGGCCTCAGGAACACAAGAAGACTCCAATGGTTTCTTGCAGGGGGCGGCGTGCTCTTGATAGGATGGATTGCCGGAAAAGTCTCAAGAAAGAAGAAATATTATTAGATCTATAGTCGCAGCCTTCCTTCTGCCTACTAACGATACCTTGAATAAAGCCCTTTTTAAATCACATTACTGTATGTAATCAACTCATATGATAAGAACTATCAGGTTTTGTTACGTATAGCTGCGATACGTCATAAGACAGACCACCCTTCAGAAAACTTGCCGATACAGCTTGTAGCCTTCGATCCAGGCAGCATAATAACGAGTCAGACATGACATTGAAAGAATAGTGAACATGCCATTTTTTGCGCAAGCCCCCCTTACCTGCCAGGGTACCATGATTTATCCGAATAACGACAATCTCGAGACTTCTGCAACCAAGGTTCCCAGGGACCAGCGGACCAAAACAACAAAAAAGCAGCAGTGGATAATGTTCTTATAACATCCTTTGAAAAAACGAATATTAAACCTTGACGATTTATTGTCATGTGCTATAACAACCGATAAAAGCAGGCAATGATAAACAATAAATTCAATAATATTAAATAGTTATGTTGATTAGCCTAAATCTTCAATCTCCCTATATCATCTATAAAAAATTATCCTTAAAATACAAAACAATTAGGTTTTTATGCAGGCTGTAATATTTCAGGTCTTAGGGGGCCTTGGCCTGTTTATATTTGGCATGAGGATTATGTCCGATGGGCTCAAGAAGGTCGCGGGCAAGAAATTACGTGCTGTTTTAAGTGCTGTATCCTCGAATAGGGTAATAGCATGCGTCACCGGGACAGTAATCACCAGCATAATTCAAAGTTCAAGCGCTACTTCTGTTATGGTGGTTGGTTTTGTTGATGCCGGTCTCCTGACCCTCACACAGGCGGTTGGGGTTATCTTTGGGGCCAATATTGGCACTACGGTCACTGCCCAGTTGATAGCATTTAATATAAATAACTATGCCCTGCCAATCATTGCTATGGGAGTATTGTTACGATTCTTTTTTGCATCAAAAAAATGGCAACAATGGGGAGAGGTCTTAATGGGCTTTGGGATACTCTTCTTTGGGCTGTCTACCATGAAAGCCGGTCTCGCTCCCCTTCGAGGTGAACCTGCATTTATTGCCTTTTTAACAAGGTTTCAGGCCCAAAACCTTCATGAGATCCTTCTCTGTATCTTTGTTAGTACAGCTCTCACTACGGCTATACAGAGTTCGAGTGCCACCGTTGGTATAATTATGGCACTGGCCAGCCAGGGATTACTTAGCTTTGAGGGAAGTGTGGCCCTGATTTTAGGTACAAATATCGGCACCACTGTAACAGCACAACTTGCAGGTATAGGCTCCAATATCAATGCCCGGCAGACAGCTATGGCCCATACCCTCTTTAATGTTTTTGGTGTTATCTTTATCATTTTTATTTTTCCCTATTTTGTAAATGCTGTGGTCTATCTAACTACTCATTTTCTATCTATTGGGCATCCTGATCTTCTTGTGGGGGGCGAGAAACCCTTTATATCCCGGCATATTGCCAATGCTCATACATTTTTTAATGTGATAATTGGAATTATTTTCCTCTTCATTCTTCCGTATCTGGTTAAAGTAGCTATCTGGCTAACTCCCCGCGGAAAGGAGGAACACCTTGATGAGATCTATCATATCAAATATCTGGACAGGCGGTATCTTGATACCCCTGAAGTGGCATTAGTACAGGCAAAACAAGAGATTATCAGGATGGCAGATGAGGCTCAAACCATGTTTGATGAAGTAACTCGCGGGTTAAAGATAAGAAATTCAAAGAAATTGGCTAAATGGAAGGGTCGGGAAGATATGCTGGATAATCTTCAAAAAGAAATCATAGATTTTCTTGTCAAGGTTATGCAACAGAATATCATTGTTGAGGAATCCAAAGAAATAACGACCCTTATGAGGATGACCAATAATATTGAGAGGATTGGTGATGAAATAGAAGACATTGCTGAGGCACTTGAGCGAATGATTGAAGACAAGCTCTATTTCTCGGAGATGGCAATTCAAGATTTTATGACCATATCGTTAGAGTCGAGGAAATTTCTTACCCTTGTTTTTGAAGGAATTAAAGAGGAAAATAGGCAGATCATGCCAGAGGCAGTAAAACTGGTAAACAGTGTCAATCAGATGACCGAGGAAATGAGATTGAGCCACCATGATCGATTAGTCGAGGGAGTATGTGAGATAGACAGGGGTATGATTTTTATTGATATCCTTAATGCCTTTGAGAAGATGGGCGGTAGTTGTTATAATGTGGCGCAGGCAGTAGCAGGTGTTAAATAATAGCAGAGATACGATTTGGCAGATAAAGGATGATCCATGCTCTGCATTGTCTCTTGCAGGAAAATTGGGGATATCTGAACTGCTTGCAACTCTCCTGATACATAGAAATATAACATCAACGGATTCAGCTCAATCCTTTCTTTTTCCAAAACTCGGAGTCTTAAGAGATCCATTCCTTCTCAAGGATATGGATAGGGCAGCTGAGCTGACAAAAAGCTTTATCGTAGAGAAAAAAAAGATAACAATTTATGGCGACTACGATGCAGATGGAATAACTGCCACATCTCTTCTGTATGATTTTTTCTTAAGCCTAAAAATACCAATTTCCTTTTACATTCCACACCGGCTTGAAGAAGGCTACAGCCTTAATGAAAAGGCAGTGAGAGAAATAGCAGAAGATGGTACGGATCTCATTATTACTGTTGACTGCGGTATCAATTCTTTTTCAGAGATTACCTTGGCTCACAAACTTGGGATGGAGGTCATTGTAACAGACCACCATCAACTTCCTTCAGGTTTTAAACCACTCTGTCCCACGATTAATCCTTTGAGGCCTGATTCCTCTTTCCCCTTTAAAGAGCTTTCCGGGGTCGGATTGGCCTTTTATTTAGCTATAGCCATACGATCAAATTTGCGGGACACAGGTTTCTTTCAAGACACAAGCGAGCCTGATTTAAGGGCTTACCTTGGCCTTGTTGCCATTGGCACAATTGCCGACATAGTCCCTTTAATAGAGGAAAATAGGATTCTGGTAAAAAGCGGCCTTACTGTGTTGACAAAAACCCGGAAACCCGGAATCAATGCCTTATTAAGGGTGTCAGGTATAAAGAATAATCAGGCAATAACTACTCGTGACATAGCCTTTAGATTAGCCCCGAGACTTAATGCCATGGGGCGATTAGGACCAGCAACTAGAGCGGTTCATCTCCTTACGACTGATGATGAAACAGAAGCCTTGGCAATAGCCACTCAGATGGATTCCCTTAACGCTCAGAGGCAGAAAATACAAAATGGAATTGTTTTAGAGTGCAGGGAAAAAATTGAGAGAATGAAGGACTTGAAAAGGCATCGAACAATAGTCCTCTCTGACCCGCAATGGCACCGGGGAGTGATAGGTATTGTGGCTTCAAAGATTGTCGATGAATATTATCGTCCAACCTTGCTGTTTACTGATGAAGGAGATGTGCTGAAAGGATCAGGTAGAAGCATAGATGGGTTCGATCTGTATAATGCCCTCTTTGATCTTAGTGATTTATTAATGCAATTCGGTGGTCATGAATATGCAGCAGGAATTATCCTTGAATCAAAAAATATTGAAGCATTTTGCGATAAGTTCGAGGAGCTTGCCAGCAAAAAATTAGATACAAAGGACATGGCTCCGAAAATAGAGGTTGATACCAAATTAGGGCTGGAATCTATTAATCTGCAGACATTAAAAGATATTGAGATGTTATTGCCCTTTGGCCACAAGAATCCCCAACCTATATTCTGGGCTGGTCCTGTAAAGGTTGTCTTTTCCAAAGCGGTAGGGAATGATCATTTGAAACTCACAATACAAGAAAAAGGTATCACCTTTGATTGCATTGCATTTGGTCAGGCTGCATTACATCCTCTGCAGGGAAAAGTAGTGGATATCCTCTTTCATGTGGAGATTAATACATGGCAGGGAACAGAGTCCATTCAATTGGTGATAGTTGATTTACGGCTTAATGAAAAAGTTAAAAGTGCCTAAAGCCCGCCCTGGCGCTATGTGCTTTTAACGACCCATTAGAATTATAGGCCAAGCCTGCCCGCCATATAGCAGGCGGGTCTGGGCCAGGGTTAAAAATTTTGAAAAGGTATAATGGATAAGAAAAACTTTGTGAAAGAGCTTGAAAAACTTTAGCTCACTTTAAATTTTAGGCACTTTAGGCACTTAAATCAGAGTCAGGAAATAACTTGGCAGCCTCTTCAATATCTTCCGGGGAGAATATAAAAAGGGATTTTTCTTCACCTGGGATAGCAGAGCCATAAACATAATTGATATTTATTCCTTCTTTGCCAAATTTTTCTGCCATTTTGGCAAGGGTACCAGGTTTATTATCAATAACCAGGGCAATAACCGGCATCACATCAAAGATGTAATCACCCTTGGCTAAGAGATCAACTGCCTTATCAGTATTATCCACCAAGAGCCTGATAAGGGCAAACTCTGCTGAATCTTTCTTCATTGATCCATAGCTGGCAGCAGAGGCAATCCTTTTAAGGGATTTTCCTCTGGCCCTGAAAAGTTCCTGCACATATTGCGATGCATCCTGAATGGTAAGGGCATCGATATTAATTCCGGCTTGGAACAAGGTTGTGGTAAGTTTTCCTAATTCCCCCGGGACATTCTTTAAAAAAAGTGATATCTCTGTTCTTACCATATGTTAGCCCTCATTTATCTCTCTCCCATGTACCCTTTCAAATATTTAAAAAATTCTGAATCTGTTGAAAGGATAAGAGTGCTTTCTTTATCCATGGTCTCTTTGTAGATATCGAGTGTATTAGTAAAGGAATAGAAATCAGGATCTCGTCCATAGGCCTGGGCATAAATTTTTGTTGACTCGGCATCTGCCTTACCCTTTATTTCCTGGGCCGTTCTATATGCCTCTGATGTGATCCTTTTCATCTCCTTTTCTTTGTCACCTTCTATCTTCCTGGCCTCTCCTTTCCCCTCTGACCGAAACTTCTCAGCTATCTGTTTTCGTTCTGCAATCATCCTGGCATAGACTGATCTTTGCACCTCTTCTACATAATTTAATCTCTTTATCTTGACATCTACCAGCTCTATACCGAATTCGGCCAGCTTTGGTTGTGCCTGCGCCATAATTCCCTTGGTAATTCGAGCCCTCCCTGTTTTGACCTCACCTAAGGGACTTAGTTCCTTTACCTCATCCACTCCCGCCTCACGGATATCCAGTTCTCTGTTGGTCATCCTCACGGTTTCAATTAACGGGTAAGAGGTGATAAAGTTTCTTACGGCTGGATCTATAATATCATCAAGCCTGCCAAGACCAGCGACCACATTGTTGACTGCTTCAAAAAATTTGAGGGGATCAACGATCTTCCACCTTGCAAAGGTGTCTACCCATATAAAGGTCTTATCCAGGGTTGGAATCTGCCCGGGATCCCCATCCCATTCAAGGAGGTTTTTTGGAAAATAGTTTGTAGTATCAATAATAGGAAGCTTAAAGTACAAGCCAGGAGTTATTTTTGGTTTCCCGATAGCCTCGCCAAACCGGGTAACAACCACCTGTTCGGTCTCATCAACAACATAGACTGCCCCAAAGATAATAAAGATGATAATAATGATCACACCATAGATTAATCCCTTTAATTTCATTTCTCAGCCCCCTTCGCCATCCCTAAATTGAGTAAAGGGAGGACATTTTTTTGCTCTGCATCAATGATATATTTGCTTCCCAGTTTTGGAAAAAGATCCTTCAAGGTCTCAAGATATATACGTCTTCGGGTTACATCCTTTGCCTTTGAATACTCAGCATACAGAGAGAGAAATCTGTCTGCATCACCTTTGGCCCTGTTGATCCTGTCAAGGGCATACCCTTCAGCAGCCTTGATAGTCTTTTCTGCATTTCCCTTAGCCGCTGGAATGGCCTTATTATATTCCTCCCTGGCCTGATACACCATCCTCTCCTTTTCTTGAGTTGCCTGATTCACCTCATTAAAGGATGGCTGGACTGGCTCAGGGACATTTGTCTTTTTCATCTCAATGGTGACTACATTTATACCGGTCTCTGCTTCATCTAATTCCTTTTGCAAAAGCACTTTTGCCTGGTCAGCAATTTCCTCCCTCTTACTGATAACCTCATTAATGCTTCTATCTCCCACTACCATTCTCATTGTAGCCTCAGTTAAATCCCTCAAGGTAGAACTTATATTCCTGACCTTGAAGAGATATTTATAGGGATCCTTGATCCTGTACTGGACTATCCAGGGAACCACGGCTACATTGAGATCACCGGTAAGCATGAGGGCCTCATTGAGATAGGTGCTCGATCTGGCATACTGAGTCCTCACACCGGCCTGTATGGTCCTCAGCCCGAATTCTTCCTTGTAGACAAGTCTCACCTTTACCTTTGTTAGTTTTTCTATTCCCCGCGGGAGTTTGAAATGTAGTCCCGGAGTTGTTGTTCTGACATATTTGCCAAACCTCTGTATTACGCCCACCTCATTGACACCAATGGTATAAAAGGATGAGGATAAGATAATTATGATGATTATTGCTCCAATTATAAGCCAGAACCCAGGAAATTTACCCATTAGTCCCTTAAATTTACTAAGGATCTCATCCATTTGGGGAGGATTACCTCCTCGGCCCGTCTTTTGCTTTTGTAGCTTGTCCCAGTCCCAAGGCATAATTTGTCACCTCTTATATAGATTTTATAAGAATGGTAATGGAAAAAAAGAGTTGCGTCAAGAAATAAAATTGGTGATATTTATCATGAATATCTCAAGGACACGAATATGGAGAAGAAAAAAAAATCGACTACCGACTTAAAGAGAAGGCCTCGCAATGTATTGCGGGGGAAAAAAAATAATAATTTTGTGCAGCGTTTATCAGACCATGGCAACCCAACAGGGTGTACCCCTATAAAAGAGGTAATCGATACTATTTTTGCAACATCTGCTCTGCCCATAAATTTTGATGATATGAGGATCTGGAAACTCTGGGATGGTGTGGTTGGTAAAAAAATTGCGGAACATGCCAGACCCTTTTCGATTAAGAAAGGGATATTGCTGGTCATGGTTACTGATAGCATATGGCTTCAGGAGTTAGAGTTCAAGACCGAAGGCATAAAAGAAAGACTTAATAGTAAGCTTCAAAGAAAGGCTATAAAAAAGATACGCTTTCGAGTAGGTATACCGTAAGAAAGGAAGGTAATAAGGGAAAAAGATTGTTTGTAATAACTTAGATTTTTAAAATATGGCCGTGAACAAATAGGGAATAATACCTTTTGTTGCGTGACTGTCGGAAGGACGCTGAAAAGACCAGTCCGTGAGACTCGGAACGAAAGAAAAGGTATCATTCCCTATAAATAGGATTAATCTTTTA
>Ga0307379_10008600_pt1 | contig 13742 bp, 10 predicted proteins | sample UN2MG_FD_202237 | JGI IMG/M metagenome (GOLD analysis project Ga0307379, IMG submission 202237) | Soil microbial communities from Risofladan, Vaasa, Finland - UN-2 | ecosystem: Environmental > Terrestrial > Soil > Coastal area > Acid sulfate soil | place: Finland: Risofladan, Vaasa | collected...
TGCTGTCCCTGAGCTCCCGCATGTAGCGGATCCTCACCGGGTAGCGCTCGCGACCCTCCACGGTGGTCGTCACGCGCCTGCCCCCGATAGCCACTTCAATCACATCCTGAACCTGGCCGATTGTCACTCCATACCTTGCTATAGCCTCGCGGTTGATATCGATCTCCAGGTACGGCTTGCCGACGATGCGGTCCGCGATGACGGTTGTGGGCTCGACACCGGGGACTTCTTTGAGAAAGCGCTCGATTTCCAATCCGACGCGATCGATCGTATCCAGATCGGGCCCTTTAACCTTCACGCCCATCGGGGCGCGCATGCCGCTTTGCAGCATGACAATTCGGGCGGCAATCGGCTGGAGCTTCGGCGCCGACGTCGTGCCTGGAATCTGACCGGCCTTTACGATCTCGTCCCAGATATCATCCGGGCTGTTAATATGGTTCCGCCATTGTCTGAACGGCCTGCCTTCGGAGTCCGGGATAAGCTCGCCGTTCTCGTCGCGGACGAATTGATTCGTCTTTCGATCATACCGGAAGCGAATCGGGTGCCCATCCTTGTCGATGATATATTCGGACTTATAATTGATGACCGTCTCGATCATGGAGATGGGTGCCGGATCGAGCGGCGAGTCCACCCGGCCGAGCTTTCCAACCGCCGATTCGATTTCCGGAATGGAAGCAAACGCAGCATCCTGCTTCTGCAACACATCCAGGCATTCTCCAATGGACGCGTGAGGCATCGTTGTGGGCATATACAGAAACGAACCTTCGTCCAGAGGCGGCATGAATTCCTTGCCGAGACCCGGAAATGCATGCGCCGCCTTCGACCATACCGCATTGGCGCGCAACTGCTGCGGCACGAAGAAAAAGACTCTTCCAAAACCCAGCCAGATCACGCCGCCGAGAATAATCAGCACAGTGGGGATCGACAGAAACAGGACTTTGTGCGCCAGACACCAGGCAAGGATTTGCCCGTAGAATTTCTGGAAGATCTTGAAGAACACCAGCAGCCCGCCGATCATTAAAGCTACGAAGATGATGTTTCGCACCAGACCTTTGGTCGGCCCGAGCGGCAACCAGTGGCTGGTCAGAATAATGCCAACGACAATCACCGCCAGAATGTTGGCAAACACAGGCAGCAGGCCTTCGGCTTTCTTCGGAATTCGGTCTCTGAGCAGATGATAAAATCCGATCGCGCCGATGAGGACTCCGATCCACCAGTTAAGCTGTAAAGCCGCAATGACGGCGGCGACAATCAGGATGGTCCCCAGGATGTATCGCTTAGCCCTTTTAAGCGTCACTTTATTCGTAAAGAGAATATGAGCGGCCGGCGGAAGAATTGTCAGCGCCACGATAATCGAAGCCACAAGTGCGAAGGTTTTGGTAAAAGCCAGCGGTTTGAATAGTTTGCCTTCGGGTCCCGTCATCGTGAAGACCGGCAGAAAACTCACCACCGTCGTGGCAACCGCAGTCAGGACCGCCCCGCCGACTTCCATCGTCGCGGAATAAACAACGTCCAGCGAATTATCATCCGGTCCGGCCTCATTGAGGCGATTGAGGATGTTCTCGCAAATGACAATACCCATATCCACCATGGTACCTATCGCAATCGCGATACCGGACAGCGCCACAACATTCGCATCGACCCGGCCTGCTTTCATCGCGACAAAGCACATCAGCACCGCCAGCGGAAGAAGACCGCTGATGAGCGCCGAACTTCGAAGGTGCATGACAAGGACGATAACGACTAACATCGTGACCAGTATTTCCTCGGTCAGCGCGGTATTCAGCGTGCCCAACGTTTCATAGATGAGACCCGTTCGGTCGTAAAACGGGACAATTGTCACCTGTGAGATTGTCCCGTCGTCCAGCGTCTTTTTGGGCAGGCCGGCGGATATCTGTTCGAGCTTCTTTTTGACGTTTTTGATGGCTTCGAGCGGATTGAAACCGTAGCGGACAACAGCCACGCCGCCCACGGCCTCGGCCCCGCCCTTGTCCAGCGCGCCGCGCCGCAGCGCGGGGCCATACGAAACCTTTGCCAGGTCTTTAATATAGATCGGGACATTCTCGTTGACCTTCACGACGGTCATTTCGATGTCCGATGGAGCCTTGTAAAAACCCAGGCCCCGAATCACATACTCGACCTTGTTAATCTCAATCGTGCGAGCCCCAACGTCGATGTTCGATGCTTTGACCGCCTTGAATATATCACCCAGGGCGACGTTGTGGGCCCGCATCGCATCCGGGTCCACATCGATCTGATACTCCTTGACAAAACCTCCCACCGAAGCAACCTCACTGACACCTTCGGAGCTGAGCAGGCTGTAGCGTACGTACCAGTCCTGCACGGTCCGCAGCTCGTCCTGGTCCCACCCGCCTGCAGGATTGCCGTCCGGGTCCCGGCCTTCGAGCGTGTACCAGAATATCTGCCCCAGAGCGGTCGCATCAGGACCTAGTGTCGGCTTGACACCCTCCGGCACCGTTCCAGCCGGCAGACTGTTGAGCTTCTCCAGAACCCGGCTTCGGGACCAGTAGAAATCGATACTTTCGTCAAAGATTATGTATATGCTGGAAAAGCCGAAAAACGAATAGCTGCGGACCGTTTTGACGCCGGGAATGCCCAGCAGCGATACCGTGAGCGGATACGTAATCTGGTCCTCGACGTCCTGCGGCGAGCGACCCATCCATTCGGAGAACACTATCTGCTGGTTCTCGCCAATATCCGGAATTGCATCGACCGGCACCGGATTGCGGGGCATACCCCACAAGTCCCAGTCGAATGGCGCAACATAAAGGCCAGCGCCCACGACAAGGACAACAAAGAGCCCCACAACCAGCTTGTTCTCAAGACAAAACCGGATCAGCTTGCTCAGTGGACCTGTAGATTGCCCGTTGATGTTTGTCAGTCGCTCGTCCATTGGTCCCTGCGTCTATTCTTATTGTTTGAACTGCGGCAGCTTGGCAACGAACTGCTCGGGAGCTGCTTCGAATTTCTCTTTGCAGGGTTCGCAGCAGAAATACACCTTCTTGCCTTGGTACTCGGTGAAGAGGGCCTTGTTAATCGCTCCGCCCATGACCGGGCAAGTGGTCTGTTCGACGGCCTGGACAACCTGGCTCGCCGCGTCTTCTGCAACATTCGCCGCAGCCGGTGCGGCTGGCGCAGCCGGTGCGGGTTCTGACTTCTTGCAGCCATAGACGAAGACCGATCCGGCAAGCAGCAATCCTGCAAGCAACAACATTGTGATCAACTGTTTCTTTTTCGCGTTCATTTTCTGTCTCCTTAAAAATTAAAATTAGGTTTCCATAATTTCACTTCATTTTGTTATTGCACTTATTGTCTTGACAATTTCGCCGCACTTTAGCATGGAAGCCCCAAAGTAAGGATTTCGTATTTCTTTGTCCGCCTGCAGCCAGTCCGCTCCCTTGTTGTTAAACGCCATCGGGCAATGAATCCCATAGAGCTGCTGAGTTTCAGGAATCCCGAATTGCACGACCACGGCAATCAACTCGTTAGAGAGCGCCTCAAATGCTTTGCGTGCAGCGTCAATGTCGGCGGCGTTTTGTATCGCATTCAGTGCTTTGCTGATCTTGGCGCTGCGAGACATCCACAGATCGTGGGGCTCTGGGCTTAGCAGACTCATATCAACCTGCGACAGTGCTTCTATCGCAGATTTAGCCGTCGTGACGGCAAGGCCCAAATCGTCGCCGGCCAGCGCCTCATGCAGCGCCGAATACTTTTCAACAACACCCCAGAGCTGTTCGCGGAACGCACTCGGTACCTTAATAATTTCGCGCCCCTGTTCGCCGCCCTGTTGATGTTCTGTTGTCGTCCGTACAGGCTCGGCGCTCATCATGCTGGGCTTGGCCTGGATCTGAAGTGCCGAATCAATTTTGAAGTTCCCTTTGGTTACGACAAGCTCGCCCTCGGCCAAACCTTCTTTGACCAGGTAATGCTCCCCGGCCCTTGGGCCGAGAGTCACTTGCCGTCCTTCGAAGGTCGGCTTTTCTTTATCCGGCAGCCGAACATAAACCACGGCGCGGATTCCCGTAATCAAAGGCGCCGATGCCGGAATCACCAGCGGCGCTTCATTGGGCGTATCGACTACGTAGCCGAGCGATTCGGTAGTCACCAGGTCCATGCCGCAGATATCGCAGCTTGCCGCTTCGGCCTTAACCACCGCCGGGTGCATCGGGCAAATCCACTTGCCCGCCATGTCCGGGTCCATAATCCGCCCGCCCATGGCAACCCCGGAGCGAACGGTCGCTCTAACGAACATCCCGGGCTTGAGCCTGCCGGCGGCGTTATCCACATTCACCCGCAGCTTAACGGTTCTTGTCTTGTCGTTTAGTACCGGGTCGATAAAACTGATTTTGCCTTTGAAAACTTCTCCCGGATAAGCCTCGGCGGCAAACTCTACATTCTGGCCGTACCGAATCCAGGCCAAATCCGATTCGTATGCGTCCAGCTTCACCCACAAGCTCGAAAGGTCCGCCACCTGATATATTGGCGTCCCCGTGTTAACGTAGAGCCCTTCGGCGGCGTTCTTATGGATGACGACGCCGCCCATCGGCGAGTAAATCGTGATGTGAGTGACGGGTTTGCCCGAGCTTTCGATTTTGCCGATCTGCTCGTCGTTCAGACCGAGCAGCCGCAGTTTCTCCCTGGACGCATCCAGCGTCGCCAGCGCGGTTCGTGTCATTAGCTCCGATGTCGCGGTCCTGACATTGCCGGCCGCTTTGAGAGCCTGGAGCAGTTCAGCCTGGGCGCTGATGAGTTCGGGACTGTAAAGATCGACCATATGGTCGCCCTTGCTGACCGTAATGCCGGTAAAGTCAACGTAAAGGCGGTCGATTCTGCCCGGCACCCAGGCCGTGATATTTTTCACGCGCGTCTCATCGTAATCGACCTTGCCCACCATGCGAATCTCGGCATCGACAAATTTCCGCTCGACCGCTGTGGTCTCGATCTCCATCAGCTTGATAGCCGCTTGAGAGAAGGAAATCTGCCTCTCGCCGATGTCACCACTATCGGAAGCGACAGGTATTAGATCCATAAAACATATGGGACATTTGCCCGGCTTGGGCTGGTGAATTTGCGGGTGCATCGAGCAAGTCCACCATTGAGCGGCTTCGCTCTGGCCCTCTTCGGAGGCGTGGTCATGCCCGGCGTCCGGCGGAGCCGAAACTCTAAAACCCCTGACCGCGTAGCCAACAACGAAGGCCACTATAATAATCAGTATTACTTTCAGTCCGTCCCAGCCGAAACTTGCTTTTGGCGTCGAGTTCTTCATGTTAACCACCTTCAAATGCTTCCATTTCATACAGATATAGTAGGATTTTTGTTCAGCAATTTACGTATGTCAAGCAAAAATAAGCCTTTTCATAAATTCGACAATCTCTCTGCTTAGGAACCTCGCCGGTTTTATTCGGCTACAACTCAACTCCCACGAGCATTTCCAGCCTGGCCAGTTCCTGTTGATTATCGGTCATGGCCCTTTCATAATATAATTGAAATTCAAGCAGTTTCTGCTGAGAGTTAATCAGGCTCAGAAAATCGATCGTGCCGGCTTTATACGCCGTCTCCGACGCTCCCAGCAGTTCTTCGCCCTTCGGTATCAGGACATCTCCATAGAGTTTTTGCTTCCTGTCACTGTCCTCGAAATCATACAGCGAGCGCTCGGCACGAGCTATTATTGTGTTTTCCGCTTCCTTTTTCTGATGCGATGCTTTCCGGACATTTGCCTTGGCCTGCAGTTCGGCGGCCTTATAACCTTCTCGCCAGATAGGCAGATTCATCGTAAACATAAGAATGATCGGATCTTTTCCGCTGTCACTCATGCCCGGATTCAGGGCGCTTCCCGTATCGGTCCAGCCGACACCCACACCCACATTCGGCCAGAATTTCTTCTGTGCCAGATCGACTCCGTTCTTTGCCGCCTCAAGCTCGAAGTCCAGCGCCTCAAGCTCGGGATTTCTCGCCCGAAGCAATTCGATCATCTTGCCACGGTTTACTTCTGCGGTTCGCAATTCCGCTTTGCGAGGCCACGGCAGCATTTCCAGACTTTGCCTGTTCAGTACGGTGTTGAGACTGGCGACGATCGGTTTTCGCAGTTCCTCAAGCGTCTTCAACCGGTCTTCGAGCCTGGCCAGCTCTATCTGTGCACGAATCACATCAGGATGGCCCGTCGCCGCCGTTATATATTTTGTTCGAGCCACTTCTTCGAAGTGCTGAATCAGTTCGAGATTTTCCTTCGCTATCTCAATCGCCCTCGCCAGGTAGGTGTATTCGTAAAACGCATCCTTAACCTCGGAAAAGAGCTTTAGTTTTGTCGCTTCATATCTTTTCCGGGCAGCTTTGGCAGCGGCAGCGGCGGCATCCGTCCGCGCTTCAATCTCGCCAAACCAGGGAAACGTCTGCATGATTTCCAGCTTGTTCCTCTGAGGACCGACCCTCGTTTCAACCTCCTCGATGAAATACCCATAGGTGAATTTCGGGTCCGGAAGCGATTTCGCCTGGGGGACCTGCTCGACGGCAATCTTCCACTGCTCGAACGCGACCTGAAGGCCGGCATTGTGAAGCGCCGCAAATGCGAGATAATCTTCAAGCTCAACCGGGGCATTGGCATCGCCCGGCAGCTCGGAGGAACCCGCACTATGTGCAAGCATAAGTGAAATTACCATCACAATGAAGACTATTTGTCGTTTCATACTTGGTCCTCCCAAGCCACTATTTCTGCCGGTATCGTCCGGCTTAATTCGACCGAACTATGAATCTGATTCTATTTGCGGCCGCCGATTATGACGCCGCTTCAGACTGTTCTTTTTTATCCTCGGCGCGTCCGATTTATAAGCTTGAGAATTTCATCCAGTTTCTGCTGCTTTTCCTTTTCAGAACTTTCCATTATAGACGTAGTTAAGCAATGCTGAAAGTGCTTTTGCAAAATCTTTTCTTCCACGCTGCCAAGGGCGCCTTTGACGGCATGAATCTGGTTCAAGATGTCAACACAGTATTGACGATCTTCAATCATCCTCTGTACGCCGCGGACCTGCCCTTCAATTCGCCTTAACGCGACTATATTATCCTCGTGATTTGGATTTTGTTCCATCTTTCGTACCTTATATTAACAACTTCAGGCGTATATACCCCCCTGGGGTATGTTGTGTTCGAAAAATTTCCGACTTTTTCACTATGATATTTGTCTAAAAATGAATGTGACGGCCCGGATGGGTTTTCTCCAAAAGCACCTGAGGGATACAAAACTTGCAAAATATGCTGAAAGAGCGTATAAATTAAGCCATCATGGCAAAAGATGTAAGCAAACAAATTGAACGGCTTCGCGAAAAAATTCGCGAGCACGATTACCTTTATTACGTGCTCAATCAGCCGAAAATCGGTGATCGGCAATACGATGAACTCTTCGCCGAGCTAAAATCTCTGGAGCAGGCGAACCCCCAGCTAATCACGTCCGATTCGCCCACTCAACGAGTATCCGGGCAGCCAGTCGATGGTTTTGCCTCCGTCAGGCACGCCGTACCGATGCTGAGTATGGACAACACCTACAACGCCGATGAGCTGAGGGCGTTCGATGATAGAGTAGCAAAGCAGCTCGGCAGCAAGGATTACGATTATGTAATCGAGCTGAAAATCGACGGGCTCGCGATAAGTCTTCGCTACGAAGAAGGCGCCCTTGTCACCGCCGCCACTCGCGGCAACGGCGATGTGGGCGACGACGCCACTGCAAACGTGCGTACAATCAGGGCAGTCCCGCTCGTTTTGCTGGGCGGCAGCAAAATCCCCGCAGTACTCGAAGTCCGCGGCGAAGTCTATATGCCCACAAGTTCTTTCGTCGAGCTCAACAGACTTCGCGCCGAGTCCGGCGAGCCGGCATTCGCCAATCCGCGAAACGCCGCCGCAGGCTCTTTGAAACTGCTGGATGCAAGAACCACCGCCGCGAGGAACCTGTCTTTCTTTGCCTACGCCACCGGCCAGGTTTCCGAGCCGTTGGCTGCAAATCACTACGAGAGCCTCCGGAGATTCAAAGAACTCGGCCTGCCCGTAAATCCGAATATCAAAAATGCAAGAGATATCGACGAAGCCATCGATATCTGTTCCGGCTGGAGCGAGAAGCGGGCGACACTTGATTACCAGATCGACGGCATGGTCATAAAGATCAACCGCTTCGAGCAGCGGGACATCCTCGGTGCTACCGGCCGGGCGCCTCGATGGTGCATCTCCTACAAATTCGCCGCCGAGCAGGCTGAGACGACCGTCGAATCCATAGACGTGCAGGTCGGCAAGAGCGGCATCTTGACACCAGTTGCGAATCTGACGCCGGTGCTTTTGGCAGGGACCACAGTCAAGCGCGCCAGCCTGCACAACTTTGATCAGTTGAAGCGACTCGACGTCCGCTGCGGCGACACAGTCGTGATCGAAAAAGCCGGCGAAATCATTCCGCAGGTCGTACAAGTCAAGATAGAACTCAGACGCCCCGGCGCCAAACCTTTTGAGGTGCCGACGGAATGCCCTGCATGTGGCGGTAAAGTTAAAAAAGACGTTAACGGTGTATATGTACGCTGTAATAATCCAAATTGTGTTGCTAAACTGAAAGAACGCTTGGAATATTTTGTCGGCAAAGGCCAAATGGATATTAGTGATATAGGCCCAGCGTTAATCGATCAACTGGTCGATAAAAAACTAGTCAAAACATTTGCAGACTTTTATATACTTACTATATTTGACCTCGCACCTCTTGAAGGAATGGGAACTAAGAGCGCCGAAAAAGTACTCAATTCCATCAAAAAAAGTAAAACTCAACCTCTCTGGCGATTTATTGCGTCTCTTGGCATTCCAAATGTCGGCGGACTGACATCTCAGATACTCGCGGATAAGTTCGGTTCCCTTGACAAACTAATGAATGCCACATTAAAAGATCTCAAAAAGGAATTAACCGTCGCGGATGATCCTGTAATACCTCGAATCATCTACGATTATTTTCGCAAGGAGGAGAACAAGGAGGTTATTCAGAACATAATCAAAAAAAGTCAGACTCTGCCGCTTTGGCAGTTGATAATTAACCTTCGCATTTCGAAAATCGGCCAAAAGAGAGCGCATGAACTAGCCGATAAATTTGGTTCTCTCGACAAACTCAAGAATGCAACTTTTGAAGAGCTTAAACAAAAATTGTCCGCTAAGGCCGATCCCGTAATACCTAAAAGTATCTACGACTATTTTCACAATAGTGACAATCTCGATGTTATTAAAGCAATGCTCAACGCAGACGTCAAACCCGAACCGCCCAAATCCAAAGTGTCCAACGGCCTTGTGGGGATGACCATTGTCGTTACTGGGACATTGAAAAACTTCACACGCACACAGATCGAGCAAACGATCAAAGACCACGGGGGAAAAACCTCCTCAAGTATAAGTAAAAAAACTACGTTCCTTATTGCCGGAGAGGATGCAGGAAACAAACTCGAAAAAGCTCAAAAACTGGGCGTCGAAGTCATCGACGAGAATGAATTCATCCAGCGTATCAGCCAAAATTCTCCGTCAGGAAAGAAATGATGATTCATGGAAAAAAAGAGTCCAATTGAAATTTTATCTAAAAGCTCCTCCGGTAATCCATATACGGTAAGATTCTACATTGATGAAAACACTATCTCAGCCTTTTGCTCCTGCCCAGCAGGCGAACATCGAAAATTGTGTAAGCATGTAATGCGGATGATCGACGGTGACGATTCCATCCTCTATGATAGTAATCAGAAAATGATTTTAGATGAAATCCTCTCACACTTACAAAAGACAACTATATCCTCACTATTAACCGAATTGAACGAGTCTGAAATACTTCTGAAAAAAGCACAGAAGAATGCAAAAAAAGCAAAGAAAAACCTAGAAAAAATAATTTTACATAAATGAACTCAATAAGTGTTTCCCGTCAGCAGAAGTGGCACAGAATAAGGCAAGGAAACTCGGAGTCGAGGTGATAGACGAAAAGCAGTTTTTGAAAATGATAGAAGAATAGTCACAAAGACGACTTGGCAGATTTACTTTCTTGACAAACAGGACAAATTTTGCTCGAATTAAAATATGGACTCGGCTTAAAAGCAATTGGCCCACCCTCAAAAGGATGCTGTAAGATGAGTATCAAAGACGAGAAGTTTATGGAGATGGCGTTGAGACTGGCCCGGCGGGGTATTAGCTCGGTGGAGCCGAATCCCGCGGTCGGCGCTATCATCATAAAAGCCAATCAGATTATCGGCAGAGGATGGCATAAGAATTTCGGCGGTCCCCATGCAGAAATCAACGCTCTCGAAGACTGCCAGACATTAGGCGTCAGGCCCCAAGGTTCTACGATGTACGTCACTCTCGAACCGTGTTCTCACCATGGCAAAACCGGCCCCTGCACGCAGGCTATCATATCCGCCGGCATATCGAAAGTTTTCGTCGCGATGACCGATCCGTCGGAGCACGCCAACAGCAGAGGCATCGAGCAATTGCGCAAGGCCGGTATCGAGGTGCATACCGGGATTTGTGAAGCTCAGGCGAAATTGCTCAACGCCCCCTTTGTCAAATTCACCACCACCGGCAAGTGCTGGGTGACATTAAAATGGGCTCAGAGCATCGACGGAAAAGTCGCCTGGGCCGACGGAATTGACGACCGAAGGTGGATTTCCAACGAGCAAAGCAGAAGAGACGCGCACAAATTACGCCGGCGAGTCCAGGCAATCTTAGTCGGTATCAATACAATCATCGCTGATGACCCGCTATTGACAGCCCGCCCGAACAAAGGCAGGATAGCCACAAGAATCGTAATGGACAGCTTTCTTAGAATTCCGCCGGACTGCCGGCTTCTCGCATCTCTCGACGAAAGCCCCGTTACAATTTTCACAAGCCAAAAAGCTGTCCATGCAAATCCCCATCTGGCAGAAGAGCTGTCGAACAAAGGTGTCGAACTGCTTGCCTATCCGGACACAGGTCGCTCCAACCTGCATTATCTGCTTGCCGAGCTGGGTAACCGCGGCATTTCTCAATTACTCGTCGAAGGCGGGCCCACCTTATTGACGTCATTCCTGAAGGAGAACCTTGCCGACGAAATCATCGTTTACATCGCGCCGAAGATACTCGGATCGCAGAGCAGCGTCGGCATAACCAAGCCAATGGCTGAACTGTCGGAAGCTGTCGGCCTGCATAACGTTGAAATCGAACGTTTCGGCGATGATGTTTGCTTTCGCGGCCTGACCGAAAAAGCGATGGACGAAATTTCCTTTGACCCTGAGACCAGCTTAGAGGTTTACACGGTTTCGGAACCACTCAATGAATAAGAGGCAAGTAGTCAGACTGGCGATTGAGGGACGCGAGGTCCCGTATGTTCCGTGGCACTGTAATTTTACCGTCGAGGCGGCCGGCAAGCTGCGAAAGCATTTCGGGCAGGCTGATCTGGAGCAGATCCTGGATAACCATTTTGTCAAGCTGGGTCGTGACATAGGTTTTTTTGCCGATCTCGGCAATGACCGTTTCCGCGATGTCTTCGGTGTCGTATGGGACCGCCACGTTGACAAAGACATAGGCGTGGTCGAAGGTCGTATCTTGCCGGAGCCCACACTCCGGGACTACGATTTTCCCGATCCTCTGAACAGCCGTATTTTCGCCGACATTCCCGAGAAACTATCCCGATACGCCGATTGTTTCCGGGTCTTCAAAATCGGTTTTTCGCTGTACGAACGAGCCTGGACGCTGCGCGGGATGGAGAACCTGATGATGGATTTTCTGGACCATCCTGATTTCGTGCGCCGTTTGTTGCGTTCGATAGCCGACTATAACATCGCCCAGTTCACCGAAGCATTGAAATACGATATCGACGCGGTCTATTTCGGCGACGACTGGGGCCAGCAGACGGGCTTACAGATGGGGCCGCGACTCTGGCGGCAGTTCATCTTCCCTGAATTAAAACGGATGTACTCGCTGGTTCGTGACGCCGGCAAATGCGTCTTCATACATTCGTGCGGCAAGGTGGACGAGCTTTTCGATGACCTGATCGATATAGGGCTCAATTGCTTCAATCCGTTCCAGCCCGAGGTTATGGACGTCTTCGACATTCTTAAAAGGTATCGAGGCCGGCTCGCATTCCACGGCGGACTCTCCACGCAGCGAACGCTGCCGTACGGCTCGGTCGAAGACGTAAGCAGCGCAACGAGAAAGCTCCTGGATGCCGGCGCCTGCGGCGGATACGTATTCGCCCCGGCACATGCCGTAGAGGGTGACGTCCCGCTGGAAAATATGCTGGCCTTCATCGATGTCCTCCACTCCCAAACCGGCTACAAGTGACGATAATCCCTCAGTTGCCGGAAAAGCAGCGATTTGCAATGCCGATCCTAACCTGGCTTCAGTAGTGCGGTGTGTTCAGGAACGGTAAACTTCTCTCCTATGGCCAATCTTGACTATAACGATAAGCGAGTCTTTATCTTCGATATAATAGACTATTCGATAATTACCTTGTCGAATGCGGCATCGCTCTTGCCCTGACAGTTTCTGTGAGCCCTGGGGCCTTGGGTCTTTGGCGAGAGACCGAATGCGATTGATGACTTTCCGCAAGTCTTTCCGTGGGATGTCTTCCAACTCTTTCACGGCAGATTTTTTTATGGTTATTCTATATTCTGCCATTTTTCCTGAGCTTCTTCACGACATCTTCAAATGCTAAGCTCGGCTCTTTCTTTCGCTCGTCAAAAGCCGCCAGGTCAATGGAATCCTCGGCCAAAGAAAGCTTTATCGCTTCCTGAACCAATTCCGACATGGAATTCTCTGTCTGGGCTGCTTTTATTCGCAATGCCTGATGCAAATCGGAGTCCAGGTAAATCGTTGTTCTTTTTGTGTTCGTTTTCATATTATCACCTTATCAACATCATAACATTCTGATGTCTTGATGTCAAGATGTTATTTGTATAATCTTCGAATTCTTTTGAAGAAATTCATCGTATCAGCCTGAGAATTTCATCGAGATCGTTCGGTGCCTCGATGGGCGGATTGCTGAACTGCCCCTGTTTGTCTTTGTGGTAGTTGACCGTTCTGTCCGGGTCCTTCAATACATGGCCCGTCAATACGCAGGCGACGCGCTGGCCGGCGTCGATAAGCCCTTCGGCCCGGAGGTGTTTTAAGCCGGCGATTGTCGCCGCCGAGGCCGGCTCGCAACCGAGGCCGTGTTTACCGATAATCGCCTTGGCATCGAGAATCTCTTCGTCCGTCACCGCACGTACGACACCGTCGCAGACATCGATCGCCCGCAGGCATTTTTTCAAATTGACCGGCCGGGATATTTCTATCGCCGAGGCGCAGGTGTGCGGCGAAAAGTTCCGAGCCGTCAAATCGGCGTAATAATCGTCGATGATTGCCTTGTCAACGTGGCCGTCATTCCACGTGAGCTTCCTGTTATTGACCAGGTCGGTCAAAGTCTCGGCGCCGGTCGCGTTAATTATCGCCATCCGCGGCACCTGATCGATCAAGCCCAATTGTTTCAACTCGCTGAAGGCCTTGCCGAATGCGCTGGAGTTGCCCAAATTTCCGCCGGGCACCACAATCCAGTCCGGCATCTCCCAGCCGAGGCCCTCGATGATGCGATACATGATGGTCTTTTGCCCTTCGAGCCGGAACGGGTTTAGTGAATTGAGCAGGTAGAGTCCGAGTTTTTTGCAGACATCCTGGACCTGCCTCATGCAGTCGTCGAAGTCGCCGAGTATTTGAATCGTCTG
>Ga0307379_10008601_pt1 | contig 13740 bp, 11 predicted proteins | sample UN2MG_FD_202237 | JGI IMG/M metagenome (GOLD analysis project Ga0307379, IMG submission 202237) | Soil microbial communities from Risofladan, Vaasa, Finland - UN-2 | ecosystem: Environmental > Terrestrial > Soil > Coastal area > Acid sulfate soil | place: Finland: Risofladan, Vaasa | collected...
ATCATTCTTATCTTCTTTAGTAATTGTATAATATGACCAAGGCTTACCATCGTCAGTTGTAGCAGCTACTAATATCTGAGCATATAGATTATTAATAATTGTTTGCTTACTGTCTCCGAACTGAACTATGTATGATACTTGTTCACCAGAAAATTTATCTTTAATTGAAAGTATATCACCTGAATTAAAACTCGATGGTTCAAAATCAATTACTAAATTACCAGTAGCTGTTAATTCATTCCATGTGATTTCAGCTTTGTCCCAAGTTGTATCAAAGCTACAGTTTTCTAAAATTATAGGATATCCAACTGGTATTCCAGGTTTATCAGGTAATTCTTCTACTGTATCTAAATTTGGAGAAAAATCATTAAAGTATGCTAAAAGAACATCCGCTATTTCAGAAGCTTTAATATTACTTCCTGCTGTTAAATTTGGATCTAATAAATAAGGAGTAGCTGAAGGGAATAAAATATCTTCTACACTTCTTAAGTCTTGGATATAACCTTCATTACTAGGCGATACATTAAAGCATGGATTAATACCTACTTTAATTTTAAATATATTTTGATTATCAGCCCATAATGAAGTTGTAGTTTTTGTAAAGTAATCAGCTTCACCTACAATATCAACAATTTTAGATGTACCACTTAACCATTTCTTTTTAATTATATTCTTTAATCCGAATAATTTAATTAAAACTTCTTCACTTGTAAATTCAAATAATTCCCTTGTTACTGGTAAATCATCTTCATTTTCTTCATCAGTTATTTCATTTAGTCTATAAACTAAAGAAAATAAATTAGTCTTCTTATAAATTTTATTAGGTAATTGAAATGAATTATCATTTAAATCTACATCATTATCATATACATCTAAAACATCAGTCATCTTATATTTACCATAAGCTACAGATTCTTTATCTATATTTAACCAGAACTCTCTAACTTTAATATTATCATAGCCGTAATATTTAATTGCATTAACTAATCCTTTATATGAACCAATGAAAGGAACTATGTTTCTTCCTTCGATTAACATTTCCTTTCTCTTATTATTTAAGATTTCATAGTCAGGTCTAATTTCTTCAATATCGCTATCTCTAAATACTGGAAATTCTTCAGGATCAACATTCATTCCTAATCTTATCAGCTCTGCAGAAAATCTTTCATCTTCTGCTACTGTTTCTCCATAAAATTTAATTTTAGCTATTAATACTCCGGATTCTTTTTCTTCAATTAATAGAGTTCTTTCATAGATATCTTCTAATTCAGAATTTAAAGCTATGTTAATTTGAATAGAAGCATTTGTAATATCATTAGTTATAATTTGACCTGTAACCAGGTCAGCAGCCTGCGATGTATCATAATCTACTTGTATTTCTAATTCTTCAACAACTTGTATTATAGGCTTTTTAGCATTAACTTTAAACTGATACATAAATATATCAGTAGTATTATCATCAACCCATCTAGCATTCCATTTATCACCATCTGTTGTTGTAAATGTAGGGTTACTTATATGAGGTACTCCAAATTTCTTAAGATTACCTGTTGTTAAAAATTCTTCAACAATAAACAAATTCACAGTTTCATATAACCCCACTGATACTTCAGGAATATAAATATCCCCAATCCATGCTGATGTTTCCGTATCGTAATAAAAGTTTAAATCATTACCGGACTTATCATGGAAGCTTAAGAATTTGTAACGTTGATTCATCTTACTTTATATATTCATAGTCTTTGTCTACAGTATAAACTCTCTTTAGTCTAATCCATGTAGTAGCTTTATACATTAAAGCCGTATGGTCATTAATAAACTGAAGGAATTTTTCCACAACTGGGTTCCTAAGAATATAAGGTGAAATTGTTCTTCTTACAATTTCATTATTTTCAGCATATGGAAAAGGTGTATTTAATCGCTCTTCACCTGCGGTTCTAGCAATTTTATATAAACTCTTTTTCTTATACTTAAATAAGTCTTCTGTTATTTGTTCTAAATCCATCTATTAGCCTAATTTTTTTCTATTAGCCGTTTGCACTTGAGTCGTTAATGTTTGCTCAATCTTCTCTTTGAAGTATACTGAAAGCGAAGAAGGCTGTCCTTTAGTTGGATATTCTTGATAATATGTATTATATCTATCTGACCAACCGCCTCTAATAACAGGCAGCTCATTTGAACCTATTATAATATCTCCAAATTCATCTAATCCTAACATAGGATCTTCATTCTCTTTTAGATTTATCTTTGTTTCAATTAATTCTTTATTAAAGAATATAAATCTTTTCTTAGTACCTTCACCTTCTTGTAAGAATGGTGTAGTCGGTTGAATTTTATAAGATTTCTTAATATAATATCCATTTTTAATAGCTGTTTCATTTTCTTCAGATACAAAATAAATATTAACAGAGTCAATGCCTTCGATACCTTCAATTAAAGCAATGATATCACTCTTAGGTATTCTATCTCTTCTCTTTACAGATAAGAAATAATCGTTAAGTTTAGTTCTTATATCTATATTAAGTGCATCTTTATCATAGCCTTCAAAATATCTAAGAACTATATTAATAGCATATTTTTTAATTTCAGGGTCGACAAATTGAATTTCACTTGTAGTTGCCTGTTTACCACTTTCTCTTATAGCTCTTTTTATACCATTCTTTTCTATTGAATCTAAAGTAAATTCATTAGCAGGTATAGTAAAATAATCAACATCAGTTGTAAGTTTTTTACTAACGTCTGGTAATAAAAATAAATAAGTAACATTATCATCATCTAGATAATCATCATCTACAGTATTAAATGCATCTATATAAGAGAATGCATTATATCTAGATAAGAAGTGTTCATAATTTACTGGTCCTGCTAATACAAAACTTTTACTTGCTAAAGGAGCGATAAACTTAGTAAAATTATAATCTTCGCGGTCTGAACCTAATCTAGGAGGAGTAACAACATCTAAAATCATATAATCATTTAAATCTATTTCATCTCCTGTAACTGCAAGTCCAGTGTCCATAAATTCAAATGTAATATCACCTGAATTAGAATTTATAGTACCTAAGCTTCCTGCATTTACTAAATATTGAACTTCAATGATAGAACCATTTTCTGGAACTTTACCAAAATAAGTATTACCAAATATAATATCAATACCTCCTGCTAATCCAGTTCTTACCATACAGCCTTCTGTTTCATTTCCAGCCATATCATATAATGATTCATATTGTTTCCATAACTTACCATTAACAAATACTTTAACATTTACATGATCTGCAGTACCATTAATGTTTAAATTAAATGTTTGCATTAATCTACCAGTACCTATTAATTTCTGCGATTCAAATATACCTTGGTAAATCATAGAATATGTAAATTCTGTACTGTTCTTACTAATTCTAACCTGGTCTGAATTAAATTTTAATGTATAAATTAAATTATTATTATTACATTTAAGTTTGATACCATCGGTTAATATAATATAAGGTCCTGGGAAAACACTTTCTTTTCCAGGTTTAAATTTAAATCTAATTTCACCCATTGCTGCAATGCTTCTAGTTGGATTATGTCCAGCTAATTGTGCATTACCATAAATAGCTTCTATACTACTTGCTGTATAAGGGTGATTTTCCGCTTGTGCATCTTCTAAATAATAAAATAAATGTTCATAATAATTACTTAATACTTTTACCAATTGTCCAAAGGGCGATGCGCTTGAAAATTGACTACTTGCTTTATTATAAACCCTTTGTAAGTAGGTCTTTGTTTCTACAAAAATCTGGTCGCTTGATATAGCTATTTTACTTAAGAAAGATTGTTTACTTGGCATTTTAATATATTATTTAAGAGATCATTATTCCGGCTACAACGTTATCATTTACTATTATATCAATGACACCGATATCTCTTTCCGTTCCTTTATAAAAATTTATACTTACATCGGTTTTAAAAATCTTATGTAAGGGGCAATATGTAATTATTTGATCCCATATAGCTGTCTTAATAGGGGCTGCAGATAAGTTTAAACTATAAATTAAATCTTCAATGTCACATCCTAATTTAAATTCTCCTAGTACATCACCCTTTCTTGTAAATAATAAAAGTTCAATTTGCTCAAGATACTGTTCAAGTATATCTACATTTTCAATTTTATCATTTTGAAATCTTGGGTCTCCGTCTATTTTTAAATAAAGATCTGCCATGTTTTATATTTATTTAAGATGTCATGAAGTAATCTGTACCTTCATCACCTTTTATTTCTTCTTTGATTGCAGTTAATTCTTCTTGTGCATCACTTCTTATCATATCACCATTTAAAGTAATTCTACCAGGTAAGCTATAACCAAATGTCATAATCATTGTACCTAATACTTTTTTATGATAAGCTAACACATATCTATAAAATATCTCATCTGCAAATAAAGCGCAATCGGATATTGTTTCATATACTTCTAAAATTATATGATTACTAGGATCTTCTCCCATAATCTTTAATTTTCTATTAAGACGATTATAATTATAAGATATTTTATTAATTAAAACTTGTCTAGCTAAATCAAAATATTTTTCAGTAATTACATAATACATTAAACTATCACCGTTTGCTGTAGAATAAGGAACACCATATGCACCTCCTACTAGTAGACGCTCCATTGAAAAGTCAGTATCAACAAAACCTGTTTTACCTGATAGCCCAATCATCTGTTCGCCTGCAACACTAAGATTATTAACTGAGAATATTCTACCTGTACCGTCTGGCCTTGAACCTGGTAATTCAAATGATTTAGTTTTCTTATATGTTTCAGAAGATATTACACTTTTATCTATTACATAATAGTTTTCTTGTACAGAATCTTCATAGTGTTTATAGAACCATTCTTTAGCAGTTTCTATTATTCTAATAGATTCTTTCTTAGGTAATTTAATAGGTATCATACAACCACCTGTCAATTCAGAATTAACTTTTCTAATAAGTTCATCCATACATTGACCTGCTTCTAATGCGCCTTCATCATTAATGTCTAACATCTATTCTAGTTTTTATTTTTTCATATTCAACACGTTCAGTACCATCAAACTTAGTCATATTTGTAATTCTACCTTCTCTGAATACTCCACCTGTCATTTTACCATTCATTAATGTTTTCTTTCCGTATACATAACAATCATCTAATGTACATGTAACATTAACATAACAGTTTTCCATTTTAGCACCACTTATTCTACTTTCATTAAAGATGTTGCTATTGTATATTTCTGCGTTTTGTATATCGCATCTAAATATATCACAATCTCTTATTATACCTCTAACTTTACATTCTATTAATTCTACATTTTCAATTTTAAAACAATCTTGTAAGTTAGCATCTTTTATTTGTAATTTATTACTATCTGAATTATAATTTATTATACCATCCTTTAGATTACACTCATTTAATAAATTAAATAGTTTATCTCTTATAACCGGCCAGAAAGTAGTAATTCTTCTATCATCTGAATCTAAATCAACTAAAAATCCTACAGTAGGATAATATCTTTTAAATTCACTGAAAGACAAATAAGCTTTAGATAAATGCTCATATTTTTTAAGTATCTTTCTTAACTGCTCATAATTCTCATCATTTAAAATTGGATCATTAGCTGCACTAAATAATTGTAATATGAAATGGTCTAATAGTTCTAAAAGACTAGTAGTTTTATTTTCATATTTATCTCCTCCTAAATATCTAAATTCTAAGTAGTTTTTAATAAGCTTCTGGAAATTAACTCCATAATATTTTTCACTAGGGAAAATAAAATTATGAGGCTGAACGTCTTTAATATCACTGAATTGATATTTCTCTCTAGGAACTATAAATTTAATTGATTTAGCATATACTAAACCTTCTCTTTTAGGAAATAATTTATAAACAAAGTCTTCGTCAAATTCTAATACAAATTTTAAAACATTCATATGAGATAAAAATGAATCACCACATTTATCAGGGTCAAATGATATATTCATGTGTATACCGCATCTATCCCCAGTTTTACCATTTTCTTTAATCCACTTAAGAACTTTAATCATTATAATTCTGGCATCTTGATAAGGTAATGAACCAGTAACTAATTCTATAAGTTTAGCGCCACCTGACATGTCAGGCTCTACTTTAAAATGATCTGCTGTAGGTTTAAAGTTACTATGTGCCTTAGTTTCTATTGAAATCTTTTTATTTAATTCTCTAGATAATAAAGTAACTGTCTTACTAACATCGTAGTTACTATAGAACTCGAACTCAAAGCCTATCCTGGCTGATAATAAGATATCACTTTTATTAAGATTAAGGTTCATTTCAGACGCTATATTTTATTTATATATTACGGATTTCTGAAGTTATTAAACATAAAAATGGGTTACAGTACAAATGTAACCCATTCTGTTTAGTTTTATATTACTTTAGAGATAAGTATATCTTTTTAGTAGCTGTATCTAATCTGTTGATTTTAACGTCTACTACTGAACCCTCATTAAAGGTGCTATCATTAAATTCACTCTGGTGTAATAGTCCTGATATTCCAGGTTCAATCTCGATGAATACGCCATATTCTTTAATTGATGTAACTTTTCCTTTAACTGTACATGGTACTTTATACTTTTCTTCAATATTATCCCAAGGGTCAGATTTAAATATTTGCGTTAAAATAATCTTCTTATTACTAATAATTTCTTTAACATAAAAATTAATAACTTGACCAGCTTTAATTGATCTGCTTTCAAATAGATGTTTAGTAGTTTCATCTAAGTCTGTAGCTAAAATCATACCAGTTAAACAATCATTAAATTCACAGAAGATTCCATAAGGTGTAGAACCTGTAACAAATCCTGTATATACTTTTTTAGTATCTTCTTTAATTTCTTCTATTTTACCAGGAATTAAAGTATGTAAGTATTCTCTATGAGAAACTACTATATTACTTCTTTCAAAATTTACTGGCATTACTGGAACTGTCTGTCCTAACATAACTTCAAAGTCATGTAATTTATTTACACCTGCTAATGAACCTGGCATAAATGTTTCAATTTCATCAATTAAAACTAAATATCCACCTGGAACTAGTTTTTTGATTGTACCTAAATATGCAACCTTTTTACCAATTGAACCAAATATTTCATCCTGTTTAATTTTATAAACAGCTTGTGTATAAGAAAGATTAATATATTCTCTTTCTCCTAATGTATTGAGAACTTTAGCTTGTATTTTATTACCAGGAACTAGGTAAACTAGATATGAATTGTTTTCTTTGCTTAAATCTATATAAGCGTCCTCTCTGCAGCCAATATCAACTACTGCATATTCTTTATTAGTACTAATTATAGTACCTTCGACAATTACTTCTTTTTGTGGGGATGGATTTAATTTAGCATATGACGCTTCATATAAATCTATTTGTTCTTGAGTATAGCCTAAGTCTAAAGCATTTAGATTATTGAAACTACCTTTTCTTTTAAATTTAAGTTGTTCTCTTTCGACTTCGTCCCATGAAAATTCAACTTCTTGTTTTGTTTGCGCTAATTCAGCAATCATTTTTTAATTTTTAAAGTGTTTATAAATATATTATAGTATTATTATAGTATATATCAGTACATCTAATAAAATACTTAGGAAATTAATGCCGGAGGTGAAGGTGTAGTTGTAACTCCAACTTGCGATGTACCACCTGATGTTGCAACTACTTGTCCCGTTGGTATTATTACCGTTGCTGTTTTGATATACTTATCAACTTCATCTGCTACTATTTTAGAAACTTCATCGGCTAATAAATCTATTACTTGTTTAGCGATAGCATTAGCCCATTCGTTTGAAGTAATTTGTTTTATAACAGCTTCATTATAACCACCTGCAACACCAAAGGCCTGACATTTAGTTTTTATTTTACCTAAGGCATCATAGATATTTTCTGCATTAGCTATTTGAATAGCAAGTGGACCACCATCCAATTTTTTAATAAATTCAGGTTCAAGTAATTTTATTCTTGATTTAATACCTGTTTCTAATACTGTTTTAATTAAAGGCATATTATAATGTTTATTGTGTTTTAACTACTTTACTTAAATGTGCTGGTGTCGATGGATTAATTGGAGGCCCAGTAGGAGAGCCTAAATTTCCAAGATGTTGATGTGTATTAAAATACGTTTGAAATTTATTACCTAAAATAATTTGATCTGTAACATTACTTCCTAGCTTAATACTAGCATTCTGTGAACAATCTAAATGAATCGATTTCTTAGCCGATATTTTTGCATTTTCACATTCTACCTTAACATCCTTCTTTACTTTAATAGTAAGATTACCATCATTCTTTAATTCTACAGTATCACCATTTGGGTTTGTAATAAATACAGACTTATCATTTTTAATATTAATCTGTACTTCTTGATAGTCTAACATTAAACCTTTTTCTTCAGTAAAGAATACTTTAACTCCACCGTCAGTTACTGTATCATATATCAATGAATGTGCATTTTTATATGAGCCTTCAATCTCTGATTTTAATTCATCAGATAAATGTTGAAATCCAAAATAACTAGGCTCATGTATATTACCATTATCAAATATAACACCTACTACAGAATCTATTTTAGGTACAGAATGAAATCCTGAGCCGCTTGCTGAACCTGCAGTCATCATATTACCAGCTTGAGCCCATGGTATAACACTGACATCTAAATTGTCAAATTTACCAAAGACTCTAACTTTAACTCTACCATCTTTATTAGGGTCATCTATATCAACAACCTTTCCTAACCAAATGGTATCTTTTAAATTATCCTCATATAATTCTTGTTCAATGTTAGCCATAATTATTCAAATGCATTTCCTAAATCATTAGGAGTATTATCATTATTAGTTCTACTTACAACAGCATTTATAAGACCTGGTCCTAGTGATTGTACTGAACCTTGTTGAAGTGCACTTCTTACATCATTAGTAAAACCATATACATTACCTAATAATAATCCATTTAATTGACCCTGTGCTAAATTAAATGCTTCAGACTTAGCATTATCTACTAATCTTTTCTTAGATGAATCTGCTCTTTTTTGAACTGCAGATCTTAAGTCATCAGGTGCGGCATCTTCAAATTTATTAACTTTAAAGCTATTATTAGCTTCAACATTAGGTGCTGTAGAACTTACAGTTCCGTCAATAAGAGGATAAAAGTTACCAGGTTCCTCGACTAATTCATATTTAATAGCTATCTTTTGTTTTGCAACACCTGCTGAATCGCCATGTTGCATATTTAATGCAGCAAACGGCGTAGATGATGCATCTGGATCAAATTCACAAAACTTAAGTAACCATAATACATAGGGAGAATTATCGTTTCTATTCATTAGTAATGTACTTTTACCTCCGGGTACTGGATTAGTAACATTAGGTATATTAACTGCCGCAATTTTGTTTTGTAATTCAACATACTTATCAACTTGAAATTTTCTAACTTCTTGTACATAGATATACATCTCAAATTTTCTAAGGTTTTCAGGTACAATTATTCTCTTATATGTTTGGTCATATATTGCCTTTCTATATAAGTCCATTAATAATGTAACCTTTAAATCTATAGATTCTAAACATTCTATCTGTAGTATACTATCATCTCCGCCTTTATACGGATCCTTAAATCCACCATATTTCCACATATTTTCACCGCCTTCGAAAGATTGCCAGTACCATGGCATATTATAATTAATACTTCTAAGACATTCAACAAATTGTTTAAGATAATCTGCTCTTAGAGTTTCACCAATTCTTAGTAAATAATTAACTGCTGTACCTGGGGAATTTTCATCAGTATTCAATAATGGACTATTTAGCCAATCGAACATAAATACAAATCCTAAATATGTAGGGTCATTATATTCGTTCCATCTATTAATACCTTTACCGAAAGAATATACTGGCTTTCTACTCCAAGTATATAAACCATCATCTAGATTAGTAAATTTATTATATTCGTTAAATGCGTTATTTGTTATATCGCCAAAAGCCATATTAAAGTTTATTTAGTTATTTATCATACAGGATTAGGCCATTCGCGTCTAAGCATTGTAAGTCTCTGTGTAATTCCCTGGTCGTTACTATTATAAAGGTATTCTATTTTACCTATTACATACATACCAGTAAGATATTTATTAACTCTAGGTGAGTTTGAATTATTAGTTTTGTCATCACCTTGTTCTAATTTATCTTTGTCATTTTTTTCAAATCCATTCTCTGCAGCTAGTTTTTCTCGACCTTCAGCTATATTTTGCTTCCTTTGATCAGTTTCATATATTATCAAAGGAATCTTCTGATATCTATATAGTGTCATATTAGCATTTTGTAATTCTACCATCATATACAATTTATAAATATCTTGATTATTTTGATAATTATTTATTCTAGAATATTGATAGTTAGTATGTGAATTACCTTTATCATCAACACTTGATTGTCTACCTAAATATTTAAATTTAACTTGTGTCTTATATCTTTCTTCATCATTTCTACCTCTAAGTGGAATTAAATCGTCTGGTAAATTTTCAGTAATACTTGGTTCTATTTTAAAATTTCTATATTCATGTGTATCATCGTCATAATATTGTATAGTTCTAGAATAACCATTTTTTAATGTTATTAAACCTGCGTTATTAATTAAAGAATATCCTGTAATATACCTATTACTACCTGAAGACCCTTTTTCTAAATTAGTTAAAAATAATTTAGAATCTACACCATTATTTACATCAGATTCTTTTTCTTTAGTAAGGTCTTGTAGTGTAGACACTATAGTATCTTCAACTTCTTCATCATATTTTAATTGTTCATTTATATTAACTAGATTTAAATAATAATAAAGGTCTATAAAACTAGTAAAAAAACTATCATCATCTAAATAAGCACTTTCAGTATAATCTTTAATAAATTTAATTCTTGTATCATATGGACATAGCCTTGGCATTTTGTCACTTGTGTGAGTTACATTACTTGCAAATCCAATTTCCATATCAGCTGCAATTTTTTCAAAATGATTAAATGATGTATCTTCAGGATATCCAAAACAATCTTCTGCAAGTAGCCCAGGTATTTTAGCTTTACATTCAAATGTATATGTAAGCTCTTCATTTGATTTACCGTCTGGTGTAGGTGCTTCCATAGAATGTCCTGTATTACTTACAGGAGGAGCATCGACATTTATAATATCAAAATCCATTCTAATAGGTTTAAAAACTTCTTCATCACTAGAACGAATATATAATTGAACAACATCACCGTCTTTAGGATATTGACTTTGACTAAATACGCCTTTGCTATCGCTGACAGTAACGGTCATTGTAGGTAAAAATGTTTCTATTGATAATCTGAATGATAATATTTCATGTTTATAAAAATCATATTCATTTATTCTAATAGCAGGGTATAAATCACCAACTTCTTTACTTAACTTATCTTTATTTGCACTCTTTTGTGAATTATTACCATTACCCTGCCCTGATTCAATATCTGGGATATCAAATGGGTCAACCTTAATTGTCGGCTCTGTAATCGTTAATATGTTTCGAGTAACTGCACCCATAATTATCTATTTCTATTATTAGTAGGAATGTTTGCTCCAAGAACTATTTTACCATCTTTAAATATCTTAACTTTCTCATCTGACTTGAGCATATTAGGTGGTAGATTTTCTTTAGAACCATTAGGCTTTGACGATGATTTCTTTTGAAGAAATTCTTGTCTCTTTTTATCTCCTTCGTTCATTCTCTTTGGGTTAGTAAATTGTTCTCTTGCTGCTGCATTAATTTTAGGTGTTTTAACTACAAATCTTTCAGCTGCATTTTTATCTGGTATATCTAATACCATACCTGCTTTGATTGAAAGTGGATTACTAATCGCATTCATCTTTAATATTAAATCCCATAAATTATCAGCACTGTAATATTTCATTGAAATTAAATCAGGTCTCATTTCTTCATTTATAGTAACTGTATGTATATTAATAATTTTAATACCATCCTTTAAAACAATTCCAGGTATCATCATACGAATCTTATCTTCGCCAAGTTTATCATCATAAACTTTAATTTTATATTTAAGGCTGTTTATCATTATCCTGATGTATATTTTACTAGACTATCAAATAAACCAGACATACCATCTCTTGATGCTCCAAATCTAGCCTTCATATATTCATTACCGTCTTGGTATTTATCCCTTATATCATCTGCTGCTGTTTCATTCCAATTTGGACCCATTAAAGAATTTGATATTTTATTTTTACTTCCTCCTCCTGAGCCGGTACCCGTTCCATCTTTTTGTATAGATCTATCATCAAGTTCTTTACCGTTACCAGATATTCTTCTAGGTTCTTTACCTGCTGTATTAAGAACGTCAGCGAATCCTTCCGGTACTTGATATAATCTACCTCTACCTGCGTTGAACATAGATTCAATATCTGATTTATCTCTAGGTCTACCTGGCTTTAAAGTCATAGTAACTTCTAGTATACTAGGAAAATCATCTTTTCCTAATGGACCTGTTAATTTCATTTTAGTATCTTGTAATGTTAGATTACCAATCATTGCAATAGGATTTAATGGATTACCAATAGTAACATGCCATTGACCTGTCGGTTCACCAGACAATAATGCTTGTATTGCTTGAGCACCCTGTGGGGAATTTAAATTTTCACCTAACCATCCTCCTAACATATCACCTGCAATATCTCCTAATCCACCTAAAACACTTTCTAATGTGAATCCTCCGCCGCCGTCTCCGAATGCGTTTTTCATTAAACCACCAACATCATTTACAACAGTTTTTAAATATCCGCCAACATCACCTGATTCTAATAATTTTCTATCACCTAACGGAGAACCGAAGTTACCACTCCCAAGGAATCTATGTCCTCCTCCCCACCAAGGTGCATTACTATAAGTTAATACTAATATATTAGCCATTATATCTAATAAAGCCATTTTAGGATTTAAAGTATTAACAGCCCTTAGATCATATTCAAATTTTAAAGTAAATTCATGTGTAAATTCTAAGCCTTGACCTTTTATAGTCATATTCTTTATTACATTTAAAGGACCTTCTATATAGTTTGGATAAGTTTCCTTTAATCCATCGAATCCAGCATTTAAACTTTGTTCTTGTCCCTTTGCTGTATTTGTTCCGCTGCCTACAGTTGCTGTAGATGATATAGCTGAACCTAATCCAAAACCAGTTGTACCTATACCGAGTACTTTACTACCTTGTATACCATTTGCTTTTGATTGAGCAACTTGCATACTTGATTCAATATCTTCCCATTTATATTTAAAATTTAAATTTAATATTTCTTCTAATTTATTTCCACTAGCTTCACTCATATAAGTAACAGCTCTTGCTAAATCAAATTGAGAATTATCAATAAATTGTTTTGTTTTACCATCATAAGCCTTAGCATCCCATATGTTATCAGCAACAGGTGATGCAAATCTTCTAACTGTTATCATATAGTTGTTTGTTATACGACCATAATATTTACAATATAAAAAATCTGACCATGCATATTGCATACCTGCGCCTACAGGACCTTTAGCATTCTGATCATTAAAAAATTGTATGATATTACTTGCAGTAGGATTTCTAGCTTTAATATATTGATCGTCAGTTGAAAATATATTTTCTGGATTATCATTATAATCTATTGCATTTAAATTTTGACCATTTA
>Ga0307379_10008602_pt1 | contig 13740 bp, 9 predicted proteins | sample UN2MG_FD_202237 | JGI IMG/M metagenome (GOLD analysis project Ga0307379, IMG submission 202237) | Soil microbial communities from Risofladan, Vaasa, Finland - UN-2 | ecosystem: Environmental > Terrestrial > Soil > Coastal area > Acid sulfate soil | place: Finland: Risofladan, Vaasa | collected...
CGGCTCGTGTCGGCGCAGGTGTGCCAATCGTTGATGGCGGTGTCGTACTGGAGCCCAGGGTCGGCGCACTCCCATGCTGCGGTTGCGATCTTGCGTAAGATGTCGGACGCCGACTTCTTGAACTCCTTTCCGGTGGTGCGCCATCGAGTAGCGTAGTCCTCACCGGACATGGCTTTCTTCATGAAGTCGTCGGTGACGCGGACCGAGTTGTTGGCGTTCTGCCCGCTGACCGTGCGATACGCCTCCCCGTTGAAGTCGGACGAGTAGCCGGCGCGGATAAGCGCCTTGGCCTTCTCCTCCTCGCGCGACTTCCACGAGATGAACTCCTCGATGTCTGGGTGGTCAACGTCGAGGCTGACCATCTTCGCCGCGCGACGCGTTGTCCCCCCGCTCTTGATCGCACCGGCCGCGCGATCGAACACCTCCAAGAACGACATCATCCCTGACGACGTGCCACCGTTGCTGAGTGGCTCACCTTTCGCACGGAGCGCGGAGAAGTTGGCCCCCGCGCCGCTGCCGTGCTTGAAGATACGCGCCTCACGCTGGACGTGAGCGGTGATGTCCATCAGATCGTCCTTGATGGACTGAATGAAACACGCGCTCACCTGTGGGTTGGCATAGGTGTCGAGTGCCGGAACGATGTCCTTGGACGACTCTGACCAGCGCCAGCTTCCGGCGCCATCACCCTTGATTCCGTAAGCCTCGGAGTGCCCACAGTTGAACCAGACGGGGCTGTTGAACGCCGCGCGCTGAGTGATGAGCAGGAAGGCAAGCTCGTCGCGGAGCACGGACGCGCCGTTTACGGTCACGTAGCCCTGCCGCAGCGCGGCCTCGGAAACGGCTAGCGCAACCCGACTGACCATCTGCCGCACGCTCGTCTCGTGCCCCGTGACTGGCACCCCCGCCTTGCGAAAGTACTTAGAGACTGCGATGTCTGTCGCGAGTTGACTCCACTCGGCCGGAGCCTCCACGCCGCGAAGCTCGAAAACAACACTCCCATCGCTATCACGAATGACGGCGTCCCTCAGTTCGTAGGTGATCTCGTCCAGCGGGTCACAGCCGGCTGTCGTGAAGTTGCGCGAGATGTGTAGTGGTGCCTGCGTAGCAGCCTGCTGCATCGTTAATCCCCGAATAGTTGTGTAGACGACGAGAGCGGCTGAGTTAGAACCCAGCCGCCCAACGCCCAAGACGTATTGACGCGCCCAGTATAAGCGCGACCAGCGGCAGACCGAAAGCAACTAACACCGTGACTGTGAAGCCCAGCGCGAGGACTCTGCTGTCCTGCTCATCAATCCGCTTCTTGGACTCCTCCTCAGCGAACTCGGCCCTGACCGCGTCCTCAATCTCCGAACGAAGGCGCACCTCCGCCAAATTGGGCCTGTCGACCACGGACTAATCCTCCAGCAGACGTGGTTGCGGCGTCTCCATCCAGGGACCGAGGTTGGCGCTCTCCAGCGCCTGGTCCAGCGTCATCGAGGGCTCCGGGTCTAGGCCGAGACACCATCGCGTCGCGACAAGCTGCGCCCGGAAGAGCTTCACGTCTTCCTCGGCCGCTAGCAGCGCGTCCAAGAGGGGCTCGGGGACCTCTTCCTCCGCCTGCTCGTGCTCGTCGACCTCAGCCTGTCGCTCTGTGACGATGGTTTGGGCCTCCGCGAGCGAGGTTTGCTTGGCCCGAGCAGCAGCGAGGCGGGCCGACCACGGACGATCCGTGTGACCCTCGGGGACATCCGACGAAGCGATGCCCCCAGTGGCGGGTGACGCCGATCGCGACGGGCCCGCGCCCGCAATGACCTTCATGCCGACCTCGATCATCCAGTCCTTCTTGAGGATGGACTTGCCGCCAGACCAAAGCGGCCCGTCTTCACCACGGCCGAAGGCTTCCGCCAGCTTCCCGACCGTGTCGAGCCCCAGACGCATGAGCTTCCGCTCAATCGCGTCATCGCTGAACCCGAGAACTTCGATCCCAGTGTCGTCTCGGGACGGATTGTCGGCTCCTTGCGGCTGCGTCGCCTCGGGTGGCGCCTGCGGCATCGGAGGAGCAGCGGAGACCGCCGCAGCGCGGCTATTGGCGTCCGCCAAGGACTGGTCAGCAGCCGCAAGTTGCGATGTCAGTGTCTGCACCTGCGTGCGAAGCTGCACTAGCTCCTCGGAATCCGCCGCGACTTGCTCCGCTGGGGGCTGTCCGAACAAAGGGAAGTCCTCTGCGAAGTCATCGGCCGCCTGCTGCTGTTGCTCGGGCGTGAATGGCGACCCAAAGGTTGCCTGGCCGCCGTTAATGACGATGCACGTCACGTTGTGTTGTCGCGCGGCGGCGACAAGGTCGTTCATCAAATTCAAGAGACTCTCCTATGCTCGCAGTTGCTTGCGGATGGCCTCGATGCGAGCCTCCGCCTGTTTTCTTGACTCGTCGATGTAGGTCGCGCGGCGTTTGTTCGCCTCTTTGGTCTTGGCGCGGGAAACCGTTAGCGATTCGCTCTGTCCCACGGTGACAGCTTCGTCTAGCGGGATACCCTCTGCCTTAGCGGCGTCGTAGGTGTCCGCCGTCATCTTGGCTAGTGCCGCAAGCTGCCGCTTGGGCAGCAACTTCGCCAACTTGTCGATGTCGTGGACCTTGAAAGAGCGGCGACGGGTGAAGCTGGTGTCCCCGGCGTCGCACTTGTGCTTCCGAGCACCGATCTCCGACATCACCAAGAGGATGCGGTCCTTGCGGACCTCAAGCATCTCGTCCAACGCGTCCCTGCGGTCCTTAATGATCGCGTATTCGTTGATGAGTTGGTCCAGGTCTTCGTTCGACTTGTCGGTATCGGGCATGTTGGCCTCCTAGCAGGGGGCGAGCCTCGCATACGTCAGTAGCCCCGTCAAGTCAAAGGTAACGGCGAGCGTACTCCGCCAACAAAAGCGACTCAGCTTTGTCAGACGATGGCGTTCTAGCCTTCGGCTTACGCGCGTCCTTCAGGTCCACGCTGGGAAACAGGCTGCCAGCCAGCGCAATCGCCTTGGCCTTGGCTTGCTTCTTGCGCTCGGCCGCAGTGGACGCGGCTACGACGGCCTTGATGCCCATACGCTTCTTCCACGTCTGGGGTGCGACCATCTGAAACGACAGCCCAGCCGCCGTCAGCGCCATCCGCCAGAGCATGAAGCCCTGTCCGATGCTGAAGTTCGACTTGCCGCCTTGCCCCGGATACGGTTGTTGCTTCTCCAGCAGCACGAGCGCGGTCTTTGGGATGGTCTGGACGAGCGCCCAGCATGCAGGAAGGTCGTACGCTTGCGACGAACCCTTGCCCGTGGGCACGGTCGGGATTGGGCACGTCCAAACGCCGTCGTATCCGTCGGCGAGGACGCCCGCTAGGTAGCCGGTCTGTCCTGGGTCTATTCCTACGAAGCGGCACGGGCGCTCATTGGGCCGCACAAGCGCAGGCTTGCGGCGCACGACCGTTGACGCGTCGTGAGCGAACCCGTCGAGCATGGAATCTAGCGCGCTAGTCATCCAGTCGGGACAATTCAGCGTGTAGATCGGAGAACGCCTCACCCAACCCGAACTCCGGCATCTTCTCCAGTAGCCTATTGAAGCTGCGGTTGAGAATTCCGATTAGCCTTGTCCCCTCGGGACGGCCCTGCATAGCGATAATGCTGTGGCCGACACCCGCCAGGATACGATCGACCAGCTTAGCGATGATGCTGGGGTTCATGCTAGGTCGCGAGGTCTCCATGTCGAGCACGCGAGCCACGTCGAATAGCTTGAGGTTGCTGAACGGTGCGGTATCGAAGTGCGTGTGGTTCTTGATGGCGTCGGCGCCCTCCACAAGCTGTCCCTTTGGGGTCATCAACGCCTTCTTCTGCGGGGGGCCCGCTCCGTTGTCATCGGTGAGCCCTTAAACGGGTCGCGCTCGCGCGCAGTAGCCGTCGGGGACGCCCTCCCAAGGCCGGCTTCTTTCTTCATCTCGGTGAGGCGGCGCACCATGCTATCGCGCTTTCCAAGAATTTGCCGTCGCCTGACGACATCGTTGAGGTCTTCTGCGATTCGCACAAAGATGTAGTGCCGACAGTTGGTCAAACAAGGCGTGGAGCCGTCTCTGGGAACTGCCGGGATCGAGTCCTTCGGAAACGGGCTCCGCTCCATCATGTATTCGCACCCCTCGCAGACGTTGGGGTCATCATCCTTGCGTGGCCCTCGCCAGTAGAAGAGCGCTCGGTCGGGCATGGCCTGGATGCGGGCGGCCTCGTACATGAATCGAAGCGACTTGGTGTAAGCCTCTAGGCGTCCCTGGAGGTTAGGCGCGCGGTTGTCCTCGATGTCCTCAAGCAAGTGATGGAAGTAACCAATCTCCTCACGCACCGCCGAACGAAACCACTTCTCCTCCTCGCGGTACAGGGTCGACTCGCCGTATAGGTTGTCCAGACCTGACGCGCGGCGCCCAACCTCTCGCACGCTCTCGTAAGACGTGCGGAACAGCTTGGCGGACCTGGCGCGTGCATCCGACTTGGAGAGATCACCGCGAATGAACTCGTCCGTGATCTCCCGCAAGCCCTTGCGATGTCCTTCGTAGACACGGCTGAGCGCGCGGGGGGCGTTCTTGCTGGCCGCCCTGATGGCGTTCTGCACGTCGTTGGGGGCCAGGCCGCGCAAGGTCCGGTCCCGCTCGCCTACGTTGGCTTTCATGAGTGCGGAGCCGATGGCCTTGCCCTCAGTCAGGCCGAGGGGAAGCCCAGCGAATGGATCCCAGATCATCCCGCTAGGAATTCCTGGGTCACCCTCGACCAGAATCAACCGAGTAGCATCGATCGTTTGCAGCGTGGGCATGGAACCCCCCTTCGGTACCAGACCCGGCACTTCGCGCAGAAGGTATCGTGTGTGGATGTCTTAACCGCGCTGGTCTTCTTGTCTTCGACGGCGTCGGTCATGAGTCGAAGATACGCCCACTGCCCATGAGGTTGTTCACGACGGACATCCTGGCCTCACGGCGCTCCCTGCGAATGCGAGCAGCCGCTTCGTCGCATCTCGACACAATCCTCGTGTCGAGATCCTGCGTATCGGTCATGATGCTTGGGGCAGAGGACTTCTTGGACGCATCGGATGCGTTGCGCCACTCGACGAGAGCCATGCCCCCGCTCAACTCATGGGTGCTGGAGAGTCCGCCGAGCACGCTCCGACTTCCTACCTGGTAGGGCTTGTCGCTCGGGTCTGGTAGTCGCTCGCGGACAGCTTCCGTGAGGGCCTTCAGGTTAGGGGGAGCGGCCCCGCGCTTTCCGTTCCCGTTCATCGCGCGCTCGAAAGCCATTCCACCGGAGCTAGCGCCGTCGTCAACCCCGCCGCCGCTGCCCTTGAACATCTGCTCGACTACATCCTTGGGGAAGTGCCCGTACGTCGTCAGGACGAACGGAACCCAGAAGTCCTGATCGAACTGGTTGTCCTGTCCGAGCCGTAGAGCCCGCTCAAGGCGGTCCAGCTTCATCTGCATTACCTCGTGCCGCTCCATCTCAAGGATCGGAGACACAGGGGCCATATGCAGCGTGAAGGAATGCGCGTCCTTTGTCGGGTCTAGACCTTGATACGCCATGTCGATCATGCAAAGGCGCACGGTCTCTTGCAGATACGACCGCTGGAGGCGCGCGGCACGCTTGGCGAAGGGCTGGTGCTGACGTGATAGGGACTGCTCCGGGTTGTAGCGCCCCTCCGAGGAACCGATGAACCCGTGCGGGAAGCCGACGCCGTTGGCAAGCTGCCGGAAGAACAGGTCTACATCGCGGAGCAAGTCATTCTGGTTGGTCGCGGGGAAGTTCTCAACGCTGGTCGAGTTGTTCGGGCCGCGCGGCATCACAAAGTCGAGCCCGTCATCTGGCGGTAGCCCAGTGCTCTGGAAGCTAGAGCCCCCAAGCATGCCTCCGCCGGACGGGTTGAGGTGCCACTCGCGGTGCATGCGCCGCTTGAGGTCTTCGATGAACCAGTGCGCGTCGTCGTGGGACATTCCGACGGTGTCGACGAGCAGCATGAGCCGGTCAGGGCGCCGAAGTAGCCGCTGCATGACGACCTGGTCAAGCATCAACTGTAGTTCACGCCAAGTGATCCGGGCGGGCCATAGGAAGCTGGCCTGCGCGCCGTAGATGTCCGTAAGGTCCCGCGCGGGCAATCGGTAGTGAAGAACCTTGTAGTACGGGACGGCGTTCGTCTCCGCCTTGTTTGGGTTTCCTCGGTCGTCACTGGGGGCGAACCCGGTGAGGCGCCCAATGTCGTCCTCGATCCGGGCCACCGCCCAGGGGTCGTACGCCTTGAGGGCGATGACGCCTTGCCCGCGAGAGCCCGCGACGTGGGTGAGCACGTCACCGTCCCGCGCAAGCTGCCTCATCGTCGGGAACGCCTTGGCGTCTACGCCAACACGGTCAAGACATCGAGTGACAATTTGCTTCACGTCGCTGTTGTCGGCGGTGGGCCAAACGATGCGCCCGTGCTCCGGGTCAAGCTGCGCGGCGTCTTCGCCGAAGGCGTCAAGGACGCCAGAGATCACCGGGTCGTGGTCCATCTCCCGGTAGCTCTCGTACAACTCGACGCGGGACTCCTCCTGCGCGTAGAGCCCGAGCGCCTTGTGGATCGCTTGCGATTGACCAGCGGCGCGGAGCGGGTCAGGGTCGACCGGGAACTTGCTCTTGCTAGACCGCCGGTCAGGCAGTCGCTCAAGGCCCTGGATCCTTCGGAGGTTCCTCCAAGGGTGCATCACCATTTCGGTGAGTGACTCTCGTCTGCGTTGATCCGACATGCTGCCGAGTCTAGCCGTAGATCGCGGTGACCGAAACCGTGGCCCTCTGGGATCCCTTGTTGTCGATCAGGATGTCTGACACCGGGACGTTGGAGGCGAAGGTCCCAATCTGTCCTGGGAGGACGATGAATCCGGCCGCCTTCGGGAACAGGAACGGCCCGACTGGGACGCCACCAGTGTTGAGCGTGACCTCGACCTGCGCCACGTCGCAAGTGATGACCAGGAGCGCCAACGGGCTCGGAGCAGCGACGGGTCCGCCGAGATTGATTGGGAGCGCGAGCGTCTTCGCCTCTGCGGAATCGACCTGAGCGCTGAGTTGCTGATGCCCGGCCTGGGCCTCCAGCAGATACGCGAGCGTGATCGGCGTCAGCGCTCCTTGCTTCGTGGCGCCAGACAGCGCGCCAGACAGCGTCGCGCAGATTGGGTTGTTGCTCATCGTCGTCTACTCCTTGGGCATGTATCGGGACACGATACCTTGTTGCAAGAAGCGCCCGAAGCGTTTCTTGACCATCGCCTGCCCCGACGTTGTCAGTTGTGGATTGTCCCCCGGTGCTACCTCGTCAAGCAAGCACGTATACGCGGCGCCGACAACGCCATCAGCAACGTCCTTGCTGCCTTGGGTTCCGTCAGGATTCCGCACGCGGTGGTCGACCTTGTCGCGATCGACGTTGTGTTCAAGCCCGGCGAGTTCGTTGAAGAGCGTCACGCGACGAAGTGCCTCGTCAACGCTCCCCCACCGCGCGGGCGTGTAGCCTTGCGGGTACGGCAAGGACAAGCGCGCCTCGTTCATCACCTGTCGCACGAGCTTGTAGGGCTTCGCTGTGCGGTCGACCGACAGTGGCTCGGTTTGGAAGCCCTTGTCTCGGAGACGTTGCAGCGTCTCGATGCTTTGCCAACCGTCGGCCGTCACGCGACGGATCCAGAATCCAATGCGCCGCAGCCAGTCGATGAACTGGCGGACCTTCTTGAAGTCGACGGGCTCCCCGCGCGGGCCGGCATCGAGGCGGACGTAGAAGTCGACCTCTACATCCTTGACGATCCACGACTCGCCGACCTCCGCTTTGTCGTACTCGTTGTCCCGCTCGTGCTTGTGGTCCTCGACGTGGAACCGCGCCGGGTGGACCATTGCGATGCCGTACCAGTCGCGGCCCTGTCCGCCCTTGGCGGGGTCGAGGTGAATGTATCGAGGTGACTCCGGGTGACGAATTGGAGATCGCTTTCCCATGAAGACGTTCGTCACGCGCTGGTGCTGGAAGATGTTCGCCAAGCGGAAGTCCCCGCCCTGGTTCTCAAAACACGGCACGGTCTGCGCCGTGCAAGGATGCACGAGACTCTCGTCGAAGCACGACTCGATGACTTGTCGTCGCGGGAAGAACGGCGTGAACGTGTTGCTCGGGCAGTCGGCTTGCAACCGGAGGGCGCCATGAATGTCATCGCGGAAGCGCTTGTAGTGATTGACGGGCACCAAGATCGTGAGCGACTCCTCGGGAACGTCGGCGGCGTCGATCTTCGTGACCGTCCACGATCCGTCTTGGTTCGCCTGCGCGCGGTCTAGGATGCGCGGGTCGCTCGTCTCGCTCCCACGGAACACGCGGAAGGCGGGCACCTTCCCGATCATGGTCTCTGCGAGGTGCGGCGCTCCCGCGCGAGCCTGGTCAGTCGCCAGCCGTTGGTAGGGCTTGGGCGATCCTCGCTCCCAACGGGGTCCTCGATCGACAAGGACGTGGGCGTTCCCATCCACGTTCTTGATTCGCTGCTCAAGGAAGTCCGCCGCCGTTCGCGTCTGAGAGATGAAGATGGCGATCCCAGGGATGTCGCTGTGCTCGTCGAGGAAGCGAGACTCCAAACGCGAAGAGCACTCGACGACGATGTCGTGCGCGTCCTCGCTCGTGGCCTGCCCGTGATCGAAGTGGTTCAACTCATCAGCCGCGACGGCGAATAGCGAGAGCCCGAGGACGTGCCACGACTTCGATGAAGTCGAGATCAGGATGCGTTTGTCGCCGTGCGCGAACTCGACGTTCTCCTTACCGAAGGGCGAGCGCGGGAACACGTCCTTGAAGTACGGCATGTTGTCGATGAGTTGGTCACGGATCAAGTAGAAGCCCGTGTTCGCCAACTGCTTCTTCGTCACCATGTAGAGCCCGAACACGATCTGCGTCCTGGGCGCCAAGCCATAGAACATCGACGGGTTGCGGAGGCACGAGAGGCGCGTGAGCTTGAACAGCATCATCGCCATAGCTACAGATGTCTTCCCGCGACCTTGGGCGCCAGTCAGAATACACTCGCTGATCCGCGTGCCCGGCCCGCAGGCTTGGCGAATCACGTCGGTCCAGCCGGGGTAAATGTCGAAGCCGGTTCCTCCCATGTAGTCGCTGTGGGTCAGGAAGGTGTCGATGTCCGGCGGGACTCGATCGTAGTCAACCGCGTAGAGCGCCTTGAGAGCTTCTGAGTCCGAGATCATCGACCCGAACTTGTCGAGGAAGAACATCCTTCCTTGGGGAGTGAGTCTGTCGAACATCTCAGAGGAGCCTTTTCCTACTCCTGCTAAGACACGATGTATCAACTCCTCTTGGGGTCCATTTCCAGCCACCTGGGCTCCCGTCTTCCTGTGACGTATTGTGTCACTACCTCTTAACGATGACTCGTCTTATTACCTGTCACCGTGGGCAGGTTCACCTGTTAATCCTTTTGACAGTAGTTACTTAAATAACGTAGGGGAAATTCGTTTTTGCCCCCTGTGGGCCGCAAGCGCTTGCGGGATCCTAGCACCCCCTCAGCGCGCGGTGTGGGTCGAAAGGACGGTGCCCTTGGGACGGGCGGCGTCTTGCAGGACTGCCCGCTCTCGCTGGCCCCCGCGACCGCCCTTGGCTTTCTTGGCGAGAGAGGTGGCGTCCTTGGCTAGACCCCTAGCTCGTCGGCTTAGGTCATCCAATTCTAAGGGCTTGGCTTGGGCTCCTCCTTCTTTCGTCCGTCATCGACAAGGATGGCATTCCGATCGTCATAGAGCACGAGCCCATCCGCAGGGTTGGCGTCAATCACACCGTCATAGCCAAGCTCCTTCACGTTGAGCGTGAGGATCCGCGCGAACATCGGATTGTCGATCTTGTCCCAAGGGTTCACGCCAAGATCGGTTTTGATCTTCGTCATCTCAGGGCCTTTGGCGTCGAGTAGCTTCAAACCCGGCTTGAGCTTGAATGTCATCACGACACCTTTACCTCCCCGGACTTGGTCGGCGAAGTACTGCGCGGTCCCCTGCTCCCAGGTCAGATAAAGCCCCTCGCCCCAGAGACCCAGGCCAGTGCCCTTGTTCTTACCGACGCCAGCCGCGCCGCGATACCAGACCTTGTTTCGCTGTAGGTGACGGTCGATCCACGACGCGTTCTTAGGCGTCCGCGCCTCATCGAGTCCGACCGCCTCCGCCAAACCCCCATCATCGTGATCGGCCACGACCACGGCGGGGAAGCTGGCGACACCGACCAAGTGCAGGGCCCCGAGACGGTGCGCCCCCTCAAGGACGTAGGGGCCTTTCTTATCTACGACAACGATCAGCGGCGTGATCCATTTGTTCTGACCGATCAGCGCCGCGAGCTTCTTGACCTTCGCGATGTCGTTAGCTGCATAGAACAGATCATGAGGAGCAGTGTCAAGTTGTGACATTGGGATCTCACGAACACCAGAGAGAACGGCGTAGTCATCCAACGTCGCCCCGATGGAGCCCATGTTCGACGCGGGGCCTCGCACCTCCAACCCGCTGACGCGGCTTCCAGCGCGTGGGTAGCGCCAAGTCTTGCCGGTCGCCTCGGAGACGGACTCCGTGACGCCCTCACGCCGCGCCCACTTGAGGAGGAACGAGATGGCCTGGTTGGAGGAGCGGTCGAGCTTCTTGCCGGCGCGAGCTTGCTGGGCGGCGAAGCGGACCTCGGCGACTAGCCCGAGTGGTGATGTGCCCTGCCCAGAACGTGACCCGCCGACATACGGGAATGGCACCGGGACCTTCTCCTCCAGCACACGCAGCATCGCGTCGTCGTAGAGCATCGTCTGGTGACGTTCGTCGCCTGGCGTGTTCCAGCCTGCGTCGGGGCCGTAGAGAGTCCGCGCCATGAGCTTTTTCAGCGCCATGATCGCGTCGAGCTTGTTAGCCCACGTCTTGAACTCAAAGCGAACACCGGGGAACGCCTCTTTGGCCCAGCCAGTGACCTCAGCGCGGGCGCGCAATCCCCAGGCGCCCTTGAGCTTCTCGACGAACGCCGCAAGCGCTCGCTCCCAGATAGCGGCGTCGTCGCTCAGCGCCTTCGCGCCAAAGCCTCCGACCTCGATCCCGTAATTGCCCATGATCTGGTTGAGAACATCCTTCATGCGAACGGACCACCCCTTGGGGTCGTCGCCCTCGCGCAATCGCCGCAGCATGGAGGAGAGGAAGTCCCCACCGGACTCTGGCCCGTCTAGGAGCTTCTCGATGGCGTCAGCCAGCGGGGCGTTCTTCTCGGCCTGGACCTTCACGCGCTGCGCTTCAGCGCGGCCGGTTGGCTCGACGTAGATGGGGCCGGTCTCGGCCGCTCGCTCCCAGGTAACTTTTGCCGTGTCCATTAGCGGGGCGGCCTCGCCCTCGGAGTCTCCCTTTCGACCCGGCTGCGCCTTGGCCGTCAACCGCGCCTTGATCCCGTATCCGTCGAGGACAAACCCACGGAAGGAATAGCGGCGCTTCTCCGCCGTCCGAGTCCCGAAGCCCTTTATCAACTCGGCCCACCCGATGAAGATGTGCTTGCTCGGGTCGTATCCTTGGCGCCCTCCCCAGGCGCGAACGTCCGCGCTCGGCATCGAGCGCGCGGCGTCGAGGAGATAACTCCCCTGGCGCTCGGACTTCCACAGTCCATCGTTTGACTTCGCCAGGCCGTTGAGGCTCCTGGCTATGTCGTCAGGAGCGAGCGCCTCGGACAGCGTCTCGGAAATGCCCGCCGTCCAGTTGCGCCGGTACTCCTGCGGGTTGACGTAGCCGACGCGCTCATAGTCGAAGCCGTAGAGGACGCACGCCTTCTGCGGGGATGGGAACTTGCCGCGCACGAGGAAGTAGGCAACCTGCCCGACGATCTCCGAGAAGAGCGCAGCGTGCGCAGCCTTGGGCGCGACCTTGGCGTGTCGGTTGAACGTGCCGATCTCACCGCGAAGCGAGAAGTCGTGCTTGCCGCCGATGTGGACGATGTAGTCGTGGACTGCGCGGAGCTTCCAGTTGTCCTCTGGGCTCCACCCGCTGGGGAGGTTGGACGAGAACCCCTTGCTCACGTACATCACGCCCTCCTCGGAGACGCGCTTCGTCATGTCGGCCGCATTCGCGTAGGGCTCGTCATCGTCAACGAAGACGATGTCAACGCGCGACTTCAGTTGCTTGTACATATGCCGGGCGTGTTTGAGCAGCGCCGCATACGATGCCTTAGCCGCCGGGTCATGCACGGGTCTCGCGTCGTAAGCGTCCGCGACCTCCTTGGCGTAGTCGGTGAAGTTGACGAGCATCAGGCGCTCGTTGACAGCGCCCGCATAGCCCATCTCGATCAACTCACCGCGCGGAGTGTCGCTAGTGGACTCCTTGCATCCCTTCTTGCGGTTGGTATCGAAACTCACAGCGCGGAGGTTGCCCTTGCCGTTGCCGCCGCCTTTGGAGAGGGGGCGCTTGTGATCGACCTCGCGCTTGTCGCCCTTCTTGAGGCCCATCAAGTTGCGCGCCTGGTTGCGCTTGGACCGGTTGGCCCGCTGCTCGGGCTTCGCGTGATAGTTCTTGTACTCCTTCTTGTAGTCGCGCTCCTCTCGCATGCCCGCGCCGGACATCAGCATCTCGACGGGGACGGTGACCTCGCGCATCGTTGACTCGTTTGCACGCACAAGCTCACCCTGTGGGGGAGAGTACGCCCGTGTGTCCCAGAACTTCCCTTGCTCGGCCTTAAACTCCTCCTCGTAGACCCACTCGACCTTGTATCGCTTGAGGACACCTAGCGCCCTCATGCGCTCCAGCACATAAGCGCGATGCGCAAGCGGGTACTCGTGCTTGCGGATGGCGATGGAATCCTCACGCGTAGCACCCGGCGCTGGGTTGAAGAAGTCCATCTTCCCGCCCTTGGGGTAGTAATTCTTGTAGAGCTTCCACGTTTTCTCTGGGATGCGAGACGTAAGCAAGCGCAGCGTCGAGCCGGCAGGAATCTTGATGGAGTCGCTCTTGCTGACCCACTCACCCTCTTCTCCGTAGATGCGCGCAGTGATCTCCGCGACCTCCGTCAGGAGCTTGAGCCAGTGCGCGTGGTCCCAAGTGGACATCTCCTTGGCGACTATCTTCCAGTAATAGCTCCGGTCAGAGACGCCCGGCTTCGTCTTGATCGCACCCTTGTTGACGATCTTGAGCGTGGCGTCCATGAAGTCGCGGACGTTGTCAACCTTGCCCACCGCATCGAAGTCAGAGGCAATGTAGGAACCGATACCGGCGTACTCCCACTCGTTAATCAGATCCCGATAGCGAGCATCGGCTCTCTTCTTGATTGCCTGGAGCACGTAGTCAAACATCACTCGGGCAGCGTGTGCGCGAGCGCGGTTAGGTTCCGAGGAAGCCTGAACGATGCGCTTCATTGCCGCCATGTCGTTCGACAGCAGGTAGTGGATGTTACCGTACAACATCCGTGTGAGCTTGTTTTCGCGCATCAACGCCTGGCCCGGCATGACGAGCACGGCGTCGCGAGCCACGCCAAGGAACTGCGCTTCGATAGCCCCTTGGTCGCTGATCCCGCGAACACCGAACAGCTTGCCCGCCGCGAGGGACTTCCACGCCAGCACGTCACCGTGCTTTTCACTGGAGCCCAGATAGAACACGACGCGGAAGTTCTTAGGAATGTCCTTGAGGACAAAGCTGCGCTCGGTAAGGCGCTCCTCGTCGATGGATTCGCGAAGCCCGATCACGTCGACCTGCGCCTTGTCGAAGACTATGAACTCGTTCGCCTTGTCGATCGAA
>Ga0307379_10008603_pt1 | contig 13734 bp, 15 predicted proteins | sample UN2MG_FD_202237 | JGI IMG/M metagenome (GOLD analysis project Ga0307379, IMG submission 202237) | Soil microbial communities from Risofladan, Vaasa, Finland - UN-2 | ecosystem: Environmental > Terrestrial > Soil > Coastal area > Acid sulfate soil | place: Finland: Risofladan, Vaasa | collected...
GATCTCCGCCCAGGCGGCGTCCGACCTGGCCCAGTCGCAGGCCAATCTGGCCAAGGCCGACGAGGACCGCAGCGACGCCCTGGTCAATCGCGTCAAGGCCATGGCCGAGGCCGGGAAGGTCCAGGATTCTCGGGGCCTGGAGGTCCTGGATCGGGCCATCAAGCTCGGCGAACTCCAAGCCAATATGCAGCAGGCCCGCCAGCAGCAGGGCGTACGAGGAGGTAAGAAATGAGACATACACGCGGAATTCTCACTAGAGAGACCGGGGCCATGACCCGCGTCAATCCCCTGGCCGCCGGCCTGATGGCCCAAGCCATGGCCAGCCGCCGGCACGTGGGCGGGCAGCGGACGGTCCTGAATCAGGACGTGTGGGACCGACTGTCTCCAAAGGCCAAGGCCCGGGTCGAGGCGTGTCTGGCCGACGCGGCCGAACAGCTTAAGTGTTCCAAGAGCGACTTGCTCTGGTCGATGGACCGGCGCGGCGTGGTCTCTATCAAGAAGAGGGAACAGATATGTCTGACGACGTCGTAGAGGACTTTCTGGAGAAGTGGCATCGGCGAAACCCGGGCTTTACGGGCGAGGTGCAACTGCACTTCAAGCAGGGGCTACTGAAGGGTATCAAGACGATCCAGAGTCACCACGACGTACTGGTGCCGAAGGAACAGAAGGAACATTTTGGGAGGCCGGTGTAAGTAACGACAACTGATTGAGAGTCGCCGGACACGCTGAAAACATGGCCCCGGCCGCGATAGCCAACCGCTATCGGGCCGGGTTTTTTTATGCGCGTGGGGCACGGGTGACACGGGCGTTGAGTTGTTCTCGCCGCCGGAGAAGGCCCGCCACCGGGGCCGTTAAAGCCGCACGCACAAGAGAAGGATTTACCAATGCCGACAGACGAAGAGATTTTACAGACGGGCGAAGTACCAGAGGCTCAGGCCGCCGCTGAGTCGGACACGGGCGAAGTACAAGAGACGCCGATCGAGACTCCCGCCGCCGGGGAGCCGATTCAGGACGCAGCCCAGCAAGGACAGTTGGACGCCCTGAAGGAAGAGCGCGCGAAACGCCAGGCCGCCGAACAGCAGTTGCAGCAGTACCAGCAGATGCTGATTCAGCAGCAGGCAATGCAGCAGGCCGTAGCGCCGCAACAGCCTCGACCCCAGGAGCCGGACGTACTCCAGCGGTATGGAATCGATCCAAACGATCTCTACACCGAAGACGGAGTGCGGAAGATATTCGGCGGGATCGACAACCTCGTTAAACAGAGGATGGACGCGGTACGGCAAGAATTCCAAACCCAACAATTTCACACCCAACACAGTGACTTCAACACCCTGGTAGGCAGCCAGGGTCCTATGGGTTTCCAGTATGCAGAACCGATGAAACGGGCTTTGCAGGATAACCCCGGACTCGAACAGGAACTGCTCTCGATTACCGATCCGATCGTCCAGCGTCAGAGTGCGTATCGTTACGCCCAAATGACGAAGCGACTCATCGACGCCGAGGCCGGCAGTTCCACGTCCCGTGACATCGCGGCCACCGTGCAGGCCCGCACAGCCCCCATGAGTCCGGCAGCCGTCGGCGGGGGAGGTGCCTTCAAGGCTGCCCGGGAGGTCGGAGAGATGTCGGACGCGGAGTTCGAGCGACAGGACCGGGCCGCCGCCTCCGGGTGACATTAAGAAAGGAGCCAGGCAATGGCCACAGAGAAAAACGTGATGACGACCGCGAGGATCGATCATCCCATTGGTATCTATTTCATCAATCGCTACCTGCGCAGCGCCATGGCGAAGGAAGTTCACCTCCAGTTCGGCCAGGAATATGCCATTCCGGCCGGCGCCGGTGATACGGCCAAGTGGCGGCGCTTCGCCAATCCCACGGCCCAGACCACACCCATCGGTGAGGTGAACGAGCCGGGCCCCGTGATGATGACCAAGACGGACCTCACGCAGAAGTTGCGGAACTACGGGGCCCACATCAAGCCGACGACCTGGCTGGATCTGACCGGTATCTCGTCCGATAAGCGCGAGCGAACGATGTGGCTCGGCAAGCAGCGGGGTCTGACCCTGGACACCCTCTGCCGGAACGTCGTCGCCGCCGGCGCCTCGTCCACGACCGCTACCAGCGGTACGGCCACGGCCACGGACCTGAACAAAGACGACCTGGAGACGATCGTCTCGAACCTGCTGGGTGAGAACGCCGAGATGATCGAGTCCCCCATTAAGGCCGGACCCAATCAGGGTACGTCGCCGATTCGGGATGCGTTCATTGTGATTATGCACACCGATCTGCGGGAGGCCCTGGAGAAGATGGCCGGGTTCAAGCACTTCACGACCTACGCCAGCTACACCGGCATCTATCAGGGCGAGTGGGGTGCCGTCGGCAATCTGCGGTTCATTCTGACGACCAATGCGTATACGGCCTCGACGAACTACTACGTCACCGTCCTGGCCCAGAACGCATTCGGCAACGTCAAACTCCCGGCCGCCGACCGGCAGTTGATCTTCCATCCGCCCAGTGTCGCCGGCGGGCCCCTGGAACTGTTCAGTACCTACGGCTGGAAGCTGCCGTACGCCTGCCGAATCCTCAATGAGAACTACGTCCACACGCTGGTCTGCACGAAGCCCTCGTAGCGGCCTTCTGACCTGAAAGGAGACATACAATGCCTCAAATTGTGACTGCCCACTGGACCTGTGACGGCGCGATCATCTACGTGCCCCTCGGGTTCACCCCGAGCTACCTCATGCTGGTGGATGTCAATACCAGTACCAACATCATTCTCTACCACTGGTTCAGTGCGATGGAGACCGATCAGGCCACCGGCTACCAGGAAGGCTTCAGTGTCGCCGAAGGCGTTACGGCCCTACTGGCCGACGCCGGCGGGATTACCGCCTACGACTCCGAAGCGGCGTCCCCGACGGTAACGACCTGGACGACCGCCGTTTCTACGGCGGCCACGGCCAAGACGGCCACGGCGGACGGAACGTTCGTCAAACCGGCGACGACCTCCAAGGGCGATAAGAGCGCCATCTTCGAGTGCGTGACCGCCGGGACCGGGTCGGCGACCGAGCCCAGTTGGGACGATGATGCCCCCGCCACCGGCGATCAGCTTACCGACAACTCGACCGTCTGGGAGCGGGTCAACGAGCCCCTGGTCCGCAAGGGCTACGAGGGTATCTGTATCGCCGCCGCCCTGATGACCGACTCGCGCGAGATGTTCGCCCTGGCCATTCAGGCCGACCGTGATTTCGATCTCGGCGACGTTGACGGCTGGACCGACGGGATCGCGCCGCCGGATGTGTCCCTGTAGCAATAACTGAAATGCAACCCTCATCAGGAGTAATCCAATGAGTTTGTCTCAAACCGATCTTGTCATGATGGAATTCTCGGAACTCAAGAAAGTCGCCGAGCGCTATCAGGTCAAGACAGCGGGCCAGAGCCGCGAGCAAGTGCTGGAGGCCATCCAGTTCGCGGCTATCAAAAAGGAAGAAGACCTCCGGCACAAAGTCACGGAAACCAAGCGGGCAGCGGAACTGCTGAGACTCGGAATCGAGGTGAAGGGCCAAAAGCGACCCTCCGCCGAGGACGTGGCCATTCTGGCCAGTAAGAAGGTTCGCGTCGTGTTCCTCAATCGTGAGGACGGGGGCGGGCCGGACGAGGCCGGGGCCGACGTCGTATTCCAGAAGGGCAGTTTCCGCTTCCACTTGTTCGACGGCCTGGAGCACATTCTACCCGAATGCCTCCTGGTCGAGAGTATAGACGAGATTCCTGAGATCCAAGAGAAAGTCGTGGCCTTCTTCGCCGCGACCGGGATGAAGGTACAGAAGGCCACGGAGGTCGCTAAGGGCGTCCTCCAACGGCTTTCCCTACCGATCAGTTGCAAGAACCCCGTCTACGAAGATCGCAAAACGCAGAACGGGGAGACCGTCTCATCTATCGTGCGATGGTATCCCCGTTTTGCATTCACTGTAAGCAGACAACCGGTGCCGGAGAACGCAGAATTCGGGCCGGTCGAAAGTGAGGTGCTGAATGTCTAAATCGAAGGAACGTATTATTACCCGCGAGGAGTGCGACACGCCGGACGAGGTCTGCGCCTGGCTCAATGCGCTGTTGCAGGAACTTGAGGGTGCCAAACTGAGAATCACTACCCTGGAGGCACTTGCTGCTAAGGCCCGGGACACGAAAAAGAAAGGGGGCGCAGTATGAAACGATTCGCCCTAATGCTGATTGTTTTATTGTGGAGCGGCAGCGCCTTCGCCGCTTATACCCCCAGTGACATCACCTACGATGCCGTGTCCAATCCGACGACGCTCTCGGCCATGCTGCGCGACCTGTTCGCCAACTATCAAGGGACGAGCGTCCTGTTCGATCCGCAGACTACGGCTCCTACGGTCTCGGAGGGCAAACTGTATTACAACGACACGTCCAACGCCTTGTACCTCTATACCGGGTCCGGTTGGGAGTTGGTGGATACCGAGGGCGGCACGTCGCTGGACGCAGCCTACAATCTGGGCTCGGCGATTACCGTCGACGGCGACGCCATTACCCTAACGACCGGGGCGGCCGTAAACAACTCGGTCCTGTCGCTGGTCGGGGGCGAGACCAGTAACAACAACGACACCTTTACGATCACCCACGCCGGGACCGGCGACGCCATCTCCATTAACGGCGCCTCGACCGGCAATCTGATCTACGACGAGGACGGCAACTTCACCGTCTCCAGTGCGGGCGTGATGTCGTTCGTCGGCGGGGATACGACGGGTGATTTCGGGATCACCGGCTCTGCCGCCAATATCAACTTCGATGTGAGTCGAGACCAGTTGTCCTTCGCCGACAATGCCGTTCTGGGTATTGGTGGTGCAGACGACGCGGCCGGCGACTTCACGTTCACGTTCGATACCACGAATCTGGTAGTGGAATCGGCGGCCGGCGACGATGCCATTACGTTCGGTGCCACGACGAACTTCGATCTTATCGTTCACGGCGCTACGGCCACCAACGAGATCACGTTCGATACGGACGACGCCGCTCTGGAGTGCATCTTCGACGGCTTCGACCTGCGCCTGAACGACGATGACTACATCATCTTTGGTGACGGCGCTACGGACTCGTTCACGGCCAAATTCGATGAGACGACTGATAATCTCCAGGTCGTTGCAACCACCGCGAACGATGCCGTTCAGTTCGGTGACGCCACCACGAATACCGACGTTCTATTCATCGGATCGGCCGGCACGACCTCCACAAACAGAGTCCACTACAATGCGTCCGGTGATACCAATCTCGGCGAGTGGAACTTTGGTGCCGACGATTACGGGGTAGACGTGCAGTTCTTCGGGGCTACGGCCTCTCAGGTTGTAACCTGGGATCAGAGCGCCGATGCCTGGTACTTCGGGGCCGACGCCGAGGGCGTAGACGTTCACTTCCGAGGCGATACCACGCTCAAGCAGGCGTGGTGGGACGAGAGCGGTAACGAATGGTTCTTCGGTGATACCGGGTACGGTATCGACGTGTCGCTCTATGCCGCAACAGCGGGCGATCTTATCCTCTGGGACGCCTCCGACGAGCAGTTGGAGTGGGTGGGGTCCGGGGCATTGTTTGACGACGACTCCGACATCTTCATTGGCAGCGATAAGGACTTTTCCATTACGTCAGATACGGCGAAGGAATTGGACATCCTGGCGGTGACGACCGACGAATCCAGTGTTATCAACTTCGGAGCGACCACCTCGGGCGTAGACGTTCGGCTGTGGGGTGCTACGGGTGCCGGGGTTGCGTTGTTTGACGCATCGGCAGACGCGGTACTGTTCGAGCAGTATGACATCGCACTCGGCGACGGCGACAAGATCCTGTTGGGCGATACGTTGGGCACGGGCGACTTTGTGATTTCCAGTACCAGTGCCGTTCTTACCGTCGCCCAGGTCGCGGCCGATACCGGGACCATCGTATTTGGTGCTAGTGGCACCGACGTGCCGATTACGTGGAATGGCGAAACGGCGGGCGATTACGTTCAGTTTAACGTCGATCAAGTCGTAGTCGAAGATATCAAAATCACAATCATGGACGACACCCAACTTGCGTTTGGTGACGGCAATGATGTGACGATTGAGTACGACGAAAACGGGACCGACGAGCTTGAGATCACTGGCAACGTCAGAGTTGCAGGCAATCTTGGCTATAAGATGGAGGTCACGACTGATATCGACAACCGCGTTCTGACGGCCGAAGAATCCGGCGGCACCTTTAACAACTGGGGCGATACCGACGGCACGATATTTACGTTACCAACGGCGGCGCCAGGGCTCGTCTTCACGTTCATCGACGCCGAAGCGGCGACCACCGAGGATGTTTATATCCTGGCCAATACCTCCGACAAGATCCAGGGGGGAACGGCAGCCCAATACTACAACTGCTACGACGATACCGCGTTCTCGCACGTCACGCTTCTGGCGATTGACGCAGAAAACTGGGTGGTAATAGCGTCAGGTGGTACGTGGACGGCGGACGCCGATATGACCTCTCCATAGCAATCGTTCGACTACCGGCCGGGGGTACGGTTCGTCCTGCCCCCGGCTTTAAGGATGCGAGATGAGTTGGACACTGAGCGATATTCGCACGAAGCTCCGGGCCCTGACCGGGCGCAGTACGACGGGTGAACTCTCGAACGCGGCGGCTCTGGTCTTTATCAACGACTACTACTGCGTTGACTTCCCGGTAGCGGTGCAACTGGACCAACTGGACGATACCTGGAGCCAGGCCCTGGCGGCCACCGACGACGGGGAGTACGCGGTGGACGATGGTATCATTGATATCACCGAACCTGTCATGCTCAACGGCGATGAAGAATTACTGGTCTACTACGATCAGGCTTCGTTCTGGCGCACGTACCCCTCGGACGAGGATACGACTTCGGCCCCGACCCTGGTAGTCGGGACGACGACCGCTTCTTCGGTTCGCAATGCGGCCTGCACCTACGAGGTGGGCGGCAATCAATACTCCCTGGCGGCCGGGGAGACGGCCCTATCGGGCGATGCCGTACCGGAAGACTTGTTCGGGGCCTGGATGCTGTCGGTCGATGCCGACGGTGATATCACGATTACAGCCGCCTCCGCCAATTCTACAGGCTATGCGACGCCCGCCCTGGCCATTGAGGGCATCCCCACCGCCGACGTCACCGACGCCGTCCTGGGCTTCGTAACGGCCATCTGTTCGTCCGGGGCATTCACGCCGGGAACCACTGAACTGAATACGGGAGCTAACGTCACCGCGACGTTTACCGATGGCCATCCGGGTCTTCGGGCCCGGCCCATGGCCATACTCCTGAGTCTCAATAGCGGCACGGCCTACGTCCGGCCCAAGCCGGATGATGCCTACCAAGTAACGAGTCAGGCCGTCTTACAACGACCGACGGCACTCAGCGCCGATACCGATACGCCCCTGGATGAGTCGTGGGGCCTGGCGATTGCACTGGGGGCCGCGATAAAATTCCTGGCGTCGAAGGAGGCCGAAGCGGAGCGAATCGCAGAGTTGTCCAACGGGCTCGGCCTTCAATCGACGCCGGGATGCCTGAACTACGAACTGATGATGATCCGACGCAAACAACTTCTCAATCAGAAGCCCGAAATCGAAAGGTGCTGGTGAGCCATGCAAATCATTGACGGCAGTACGAAACATCCCCTACCGGCGAAAGTCATCTGTACGCAGAAGACTTGGATAACGGGCGCCGGTAATGCGGCCCAGACGGAGACCGCCTACGGCCTGACCGGGAAGCTGGTGCGAGTGGATGTGATTATCTCCTCGGTAACGAACAATCCTACCGTGGTCGTAACCTTCCGGGACCAGAACAGTTGCATCATTATCCCGGACGCCCTGTGCGCCGCCCTGGCCGACGGCACCAACCATATCCTGCTGACCGAGAGCAATAAGTCCACGATGGACGCCGACTTCGATCCGGTAATGCTGTGCGATAGCGATATCACGGTGAGTATGGACCCCAGCGCCGACGCCGGCGGCACCTCGCAGACCCTGGCCGTGCAAGTGATTTTCTACCTGGAGTAAGCCATGAAACGCATACTGATCCTGATCCTGATCTGTGCCGGTGTCGCCGGGGCCGCCTGGGACCCGACCAAGCCGGCCGATACCCGCGACTGGGACCTGCGCGACGACGATACCCGCGCCAACTTCGCGGCCCTGGGCACTATGCTCGGGATCTCCACCGGCGCCACCACCGACGCGAACGTGGTGCCGACGTTCAACGTCCAGGCGTTTGGGGCTGACCCCACCGGCTTGACGGATTCTACCACCGCGATTCAGGCGGCCACCGACGCCGCCACGACGGCCAAGGGCACTACGTTTTTCCCGCCCGGCAGTTACCTGATCTCCAGTGCCATCGAATATGACCATTACGCGACATTCGTCGGAGAGCGGTTTGGGTCCATCCTCATTCAGGAGACCGACGACGAACCGTTCTTTGAGAATGAGGACGGCGCGACAGTCAATTCTGCTAATTGGAAGGGCCTGATCTTCGCCCCGACCGGAACGGGCACGACGGCCATCTTGAACGACGGCCAATACCTGGCTTATGGCGTGATCGAGCAGTGTGATTTCCGCAAAGAATTGGGGGTAGGGCTCGATTTCGTGGCGGCGGCCATGAGTATTCGCGACTGCCAATTCGGCTTTCTCGGCACCGCCGGGACGTCGTGGCAGGCTATCAACTTTGACGGCAGTCCTACCAAGGTCACGTTCGCCACCCTGATCGAGAGGTGCGGGTTCTATGGTACTAACGTCATTACCAAGGGCGCTATCTACGTCGACGAAGCCAACAGCCTCCAGTTCACCAGTTGCGTGTTCGAGGGATTATCGAGTCCGTCCCATTTCCTTATGGGCGTTAAGTCGGCGAAGTTCCTATCCTGTAACTGGGAGAATATCGACCCCGGCACAACCCATGATGCGCCGGTGGAGGTAGCCAAGAACGTAGTTGGCGACTCGGGCTCCTATGCCATCTTTGAAAACTGCAAGTTCCAGAACAACCATGACACCGACGTCTGGAACTCCGTCGCTTACGTAGGCGCGGCGTGTCTCGCCTCCTTCGACGTATGCTACGGCTCGCTGGGCAGCGGCTACTACACGTCGGCCTCGGCCGGTAACGACCTGAACATTGGCTATCTACTTGACAATCAGTGCGTCTCGTACGAGGGCGATTTGGATCATGGTTCCCTGTACCTCGGCGTGGGCGCGCCGGGCATCGTGAGTCCGTACGGCGGCTTGACCGTCGGCGGCGCCGCCACGTCCGCTGGGTCGGTGGCCTTCCTGGAGGATAGCGATAACGGGGCCAACGCCATTACCCTGATCGGCCCGGCCGCGACCGGCGACGATACCCTGGTCCTGCCGACTTCTACGGAGATCGCGGCAGGCGGATACCTCTATACGTCCACCCTCGGCGTTATCACTACGGAATATCCGTCTATCCGGACCTCGATCTATACCATCAATGTGGACGCAGCCGACGAGACCGACGACTACCAACTCGACAATACCGCCGTAAATAAGACCGAGCAGGTCGTTACCATTACCGGGGGCGTCCCGGCCTACGCCGAACTGGTCTCCGTGCAACTACGCTGTATCGAGGTCGTTTCCGGTTCGTCGACGATGTCGATCGACGTGGGCACGAGTTCCGGAGGCGGCGAGATAAACGCGACATACAATGCCGACTCAGCCAACGACATTACCGGAACGGCGGCAGCGGCAGGACCTGAACTCCAAGCCACCAACGCCGCCCGGAGCGTCTACGTCAACTTCACGCCCGAAGACAACTGGTCGACCCTGACCACCGGTCGCTGGGCTCTGATGCTGACCTATATCGATTATGGCGCTGTGTATACCAGCGGCAGTCCCTAGGAGTGTAAATGCCCCGCTACGAGACTAAACTGATCGCCGACTTTAAGACCGGCTACCACACGGCCCGCGAGCCGTGGCTGGCGCCGAAGGACGCCTTCCCCGTCCTACTGGACGCCCGGGTCGATCGCGGCTATCTCCAGAAGCGGCTCGGGTACATTGAATTGGCCGATACCGGGGCCGGTCTGCCGATCATGGGCTTGCACTCCTACATGCGCTACGGGCATCCGAACTACCTCGTCGTCGATTCGGCCCGAGTCTATAAGTACCTGCCCTATGACGAGAGCCTGACGGACCTGTCCGAGGCCGACACGTTCAACGGTGGCCCGTTCGATTTCTTCTGGTTCCAGAACTGGCGGGACAAGTGCTATTTCTGCAACGGGGTAGACCTGCCCTACGTCTACGATGCCCCGGCCGATACCCTGGCCAGCCTGGTTACGATCGACGACGCCGAGACGGACATCCAGATCAATTCGTGCCAAATGATCTTCCGGTACAAGGGCCGCCTCCTGTTCTTCGGCTGCACGATCGCGGGCAAGTGGATGCCGCGCCGACTCTATTACAGTGAGGTCAATACCGAGCACGTCCGGAGTACCAACTACGTCGACGGGGACATGGAAGACGTGTTCGTTTCCGGCTGCTACGTCAATGGCATTCCCACCCTGTTCGGGCATGAAGGGTTCGTTGCCGGCGTGACCTATACCGGCAATTCGGATACCCCGTTCGCCCTGGCCGAGTTGGAGCATGGCAGCGGCACCCTCGGCCCGCTCCAGGCCCCCCAGTACCAGCGCACCATCTTAAAGGTCGGGCAGGAGGGCCTGTTCACGTGGGACGGATATCAGTCCCGGCGCATCGGCCCGCAGATCCGGGACTTCGTCTCTGATATCAGTAATTTCAATGCGGCCCTCATGCAGGCGACGATGCGCCGCGACCGGGCTATTGCCTACCTCGCCTACCCGAACGACGGCAGCGACGAGAACGATCGCATTCTGGAGTTCAATATCGACGATGGCAACTTCGCCATCCACCGCATCAGCGCCCATTGCCTGCTGGGTACGACCGGCCACATCGTCCCGGAGATCGACTTCATTACCGACTACGTCGGCGATCCGGACGACGGTGATATCGATCGACGCGACTCGCACGTATTTCGCCATCCGACCTATAAGGCAATGACCTTGATGGGCGGGCACACGGGCGTCCTGTCCCTCCTCAATAATGGCACCGACGACGACGGAACGGATATCACTCCGGAGGTCTGGACGGTGGCCATCAATCCGTATGCCCCTGCCGGGCGCAAGGTCAAATTCGGCGGCTGTCGCATCCTGGTCGGGACCAGTTCGACGGACTCCTGTACCGTCTCGTTCTACAAGGACCTCTCCAGTACGGCGTACAAGACGGCGACCCTGGCCGCCGACGGCTCCGGCGATAAGCATTGGGTGGAACTGTTTCCGGACGGCGAGATGGGCAACTTCTTCCGCCTCTCGTTTACCGGGGCGGGGATGCCGGACATTCACGCCATCGAAGTCGATCTGGCCCCGGCCGGCAAACTGGACGGCGGCAGCGCCGCCAGCATAGTCACCCTCGACGCCACCTGGGCGGCATCAACGGTATGGCGCATGATCCAGAACGAGGACACGGAACTAGAGACCCAGAAACTGATCGCCGGGGTCTGGACGACAGTGGAGGTAACGGACGCCTAATGCCCCTGGACCGACTCCAAGAAGCTCAAGCGATACCTTACGACCGCGACGCCATTGTGGCCGGCGGCGAGAAGGCGGCCGATTATTTCCGGGAATTGACTACTATCCTGGCCCAGGACCAGTTGCAGACGGTGCGCCGGTATCTGAACGCCTTCCTGGAGACCAATACCGTCGATTACATCTACTTCGCCCAGCCGCATCCGGAGACGGGCCTGTACCCGGCCGGGACGTGGCGTATTGGGGTCAGCGATACCGGCTCGTTCGTGCGCCAGAAGTACGTTGACGATGTGTGGACAACGATACTGGAGGACGATGCCTAATGGCTGGCAAGGCCCATGTTGTCGTCCTGACGAACGCGGCCCTCGTTCTGCCCCTGGCCTATGAGTGGCAGAATGAGTCTCACGGCAAGGCCCTGGGTGTCACGGTGGACGCGCGGTACGGCCTGGCCGATCTCGCCCGGCGCATGACCGACCCGTCGTGCGTCGTTCTGGGCTTAGTGACAGACGACGAGGTTCACGGGTTCATGTCGCTCCAGGAGTTCGCCAGTCCCCTGGGGCCCGAGCGCATGATGAACGAGCACTTTTTCTACGTCGGGGCCAAGCATCGGGGCATCGGCAGTATGCGCTTACTGAAGGCCGCCCGGGAAGTGACCAAGCAACGCGGATGTTCGCACCTGCTGTTGAACGCCTCGCACGTGGCGGCGGAAAAGCCTGACCGGGTATGCAAACTATACGAGAAGATCGGGGCCAAGCCCTTTGAGACGACTATGATTGTAGAGGTGTAATATGGCATGTTTTGGTGGACCCATCGCTCCGGATTCGCACGCACAGTGGACTAAAGCACAGAACCAGCTAGTCTACCCCATGGTTTCTGCTATGGGCCAGGGACTCTTTGGCGAGGAGTTCAAGATATCGGAACTGGGAAATAAGATACCTAAAGGCTACCAGTACCCCGGTATCGACCAGATGAGAGATCCCTTCGCCTATGCTGGGAAGTTCTCGGCCGGGCCCTCGGATTTGCAGAATCAATACTTCGGGGCCGCCCCGCAAGTAGCCCAGCAGCAGTTGGGCCAACTCGGCCAGATCGGCAGCGGTCAGACCCAGATGAACTTTGCCAATCGGTTCGCCCAGGACGTGATTACCCCGCAGGTCATGGAGCGATTCGCGGGGATGGGCACCGAGAACAGCGGGGGCGCGATGAAGGGCCTGACGCGGGAGTTGGGCAACTACGGACTCAATGCCATGTCGCAGGCGGTGCCGCAACAGATGCAGGCCCTGAACCAGATGAGCGGTGCGATGGGGGGTCTCGGGGCCGCCGGGGCCGAACAGCAGAACCTTGCCCAGCAGCAGTTGCTCGGTCAGTTCCAAGAGATGCAGGCCCAGAACCCGTTCAATTCGCCCACGATGCAGCAGGCCATGAACATACTCGGATTCCGGACGACTCCCCAGGCCCAGCCGGCGGGGATGGGGTACTCGGCCCTGGCGGGCCTGATCGGCAATCCGGCCGTCCAGGGCGCCGCCGGTATGGGTCTCGATGCGGCGGGCATGGCGCTTAGCGGGATAGGAAGCGCAGTAGGCAGTGGCGCCTCGGCGGTCGGAAGCGGCCTGTCATCTCTTATGTCGGCGCTCGGCTCTCTGTCCGACGAACGACTCAAGGAGAACATCGTTCCCATCGAGAACTGCCTGGCGAAAATCCAGGCCCTGACAACCTACACCTATAACTTCAAGGGCACGGACGAGTCGCGCGTCGGCCTGATCGCCCAGGAAGTCGAGAAGGTCCTGCCGGAGGCCGTTATCGAGGTCGACGGCTATAAGGCCGTCGATTTGTACGCCATCCTGTCTCTCCTGGTCGGGGCCGTGCGCGAGTTGACTGAGAAACGAGGTGCAGCATGATCGATTCCAGATTGGACCCACTGGGCTACGCCCTCGGCCAAGGGGCCGGTGGGGCGATAGGTTTCCTGATGGAAAAGAGCGACGAGGAGAAATGGAAAGCCTACATGGCCGCCCAGCAGCAGGGCCAGCAGGGGCCCCCGGCCCCGCAGATGTCCACGAACGAGATGATCTCTCCGGCCCTGGGCAACTTCCAAAGCCAGTCGCCGCTCGGCCAGCCTCCGGCCGGTAGTGGCGGGATGAACTTCGGCCAA
>Ga0307379_10008605_pt1 | contig 13733 bp, 14 predicted proteins | sample UN2MG_FD_202237 | JGI IMG/M metagenome (GOLD analysis project Ga0307379, IMG submission 202237) | Soil microbial communities from Risofladan, Vaasa, Finland - UN-2 | ecosystem: Environmental > Terrestrial > Soil > Coastal area > Acid sulfate soil | place: Finland: Risofladan, Vaasa | collected...
TATTCCGGCTAATTTTCCGATAATTTCTCCTTTAATTTTGAAATCCCGTAAAAATCCTATTAAATCTTCACGAGCATTTTCCGAAATAACTCCCACACGGAAAACATTATTACCCTCAGGGATAACCCAAATAAAAAAAGGAATACCTTCTCGAAGATGTACCTGAGTGATTTTGCTACAGAGCAAATCATCTTCTGCTTTTATTCTATATTGAACTCCCAAATAGTATTTTATATAACCTTTTTTTTTATCATTTGCACAATTATTATCCACGAAATTTATATATTTTCTCACCCGGGAATTTGCTCCATCAGCTCCAACCACTAAATCGGCGTAAATATCCTCAAGATCAGTCTTAAGTATATAACCAGACCCTTCCTTATTTATCTCTATTAACTTTTTTCCGCATTCTACCTCCAAGCCCTGGCTTAAATTTTTATCAAACTTCTCACGATCAATTACATAAGCTACGCCTTCTCTCTTGATTTGAAAATTATCATCTCTGTAGAAAACCAAGGCTCCATTAATTTGATTAATAATAGAGCTTTCAAAGAGAGGAAGCAGGGTATTTTCAAAAACCTGTCTTCCTACAAGCCCGGCACACCTAACTGGTTTTCCCACCTCTCGATGCTCTTCAATTATCCTGATTTTAAAACCATATTTCTTCAACAATTGGGCAGTATAGCATCCTGTAGGACCTGCACCGACAATAACTATTTCCATATAAATTTCCCAAATTCCTCTATTTTATTATATATTAAATATGCTTTACACTAAATATATCTTCTACAAATATATTAAAAAGTCCTTCTTTTTTAATAATTTTCTGCTTAGATTTCAGATCCTGGCACTTTTCTTTTAAAAAGTTAACCAAAGGTGCCTGGCACCTTTGGGAAACTTTTTTCATTTTACCAGCTCACAAGCGATTTTTGCAGCTACCCGAGCATTATTTTTTAGCAGCTCAATATTAGCTTTCAGGCTTTTACCTCCGGTTAATTCTTTTATCTTGTTCAATAAATAAGGAGTTAGCCTCTTTCCTTTGACTCCTTCCTTCTCTGCCGCCCTAACAGCCTCTTCTATCTTTTCATTCATGTACTCCATTGAAATAGCGTATTCCTCCGGAATGGGATTAGCAATAATCATTCCCCCTCCTAATCCTAAATCCTCCATAACTCTTATTATCTTCGCCGCCTCCACCTCATCATTTACCACATAATCAACCTTTAGTCCGCTTTCCCGACAATAAAAAGCAGGCAGCTCTTCACTCCCAAATCCGATAACTGGAACTCCCATAGTCTCCAGATATTCCTTGGTTAAAGGTAAATCAAGTATTGCCTTTGCCCCGCTGCACATTACCACCACCGGTGTTCGTACTAATTCCTGCAAATCTGCCGATATATCAAAAGTCTTCTCTGCTCCCCGATGTACTCCCCCTATGCCGCCAGTTGCAAAGACCTTTATTCCGGCCCTCTCCGCCACCATCATAGTTGCCGCTACCGTAGTAGCCCCATTTAAACCCTTTGCTACTATCACTGCCAAATCTCGCCTGCTAGCTTTTAAAATATCTTTAGAAGTTGCCATAAATTCCAATTCGCCTCTCGTCAATCCTATTTTTATCTTCCCCTCAATTATTGCAATAGTAGCAGGTACAACTCCATATCCACATATAATCTCTTCCATTTCCTCAGCCACCTCTAAATTTTCCGGATAAGGAAATCCATGAGATATTAAAGTTGATTCTAAAGCCACTACCGGCTTGCCTTCCTCTAGAGCCTCTTTTACTTCATCTTTAAAATCAAAATATCTTTCTCTATTCGTATTTATACTCGCACTTATACTCATAATTAATTTATAATAACCTTTCTCTCTTTCCTTCTTCTTCTTTCTCCTCTTCTATCCTGCTTTTCAATAACCCTTCTCTTAAATCTCTCCTAACTGCTTCTTTGGTGGAAATAGTCAGAGCCGCAGCCCGCAAGCCAAATTTCGCTGCCACCTTCAAAGGATACCCTTTATAAATTCCATAAACCAGGCCAGCCACCAGCGCATCTCCAGCCCCGGTTACATCCACTACCTTGCTTTTATAGGGCGCCATAAAAAACTTACTCGGTTCATCCTGTCCTCCCTCACTTGAATCACCAGCACCTCCATAATAGACATATATTCCTCTTTTTCCTAAAGTGACAATCACCTTCTTAACTCCTCTGTGTTTCAATTCCTCTACTGCCCTCACCAAACCCATATTTTGACGGCCACCCATCTCTGCTTCTAAGATTGATTCCAGCTCATCCTCATTCGGAGTTATATAATCAATATGCCATTTTCCGCTTCCATCCAGAACATTCCTTAACTTCTTAGCCTTCTCCACCGATACCGGCTCCACTAAAATAGGTACCCTAACCTTATTGCACAGGTCCACCACATATTCGATACTCTGCTCCGGTATATTAGTATCCATCACCACTATCTTGCTCTCTTTAATCAAATAAGCCTTTGACCTCAGATACTCCACTGTAATCTCATCTAATATCTGCATATCCGAGACCGCTACCTCCATCTCGCCTTTCTTGTCTAATATAGCCAGATAAATTCCGGTAGGATGCTCTCCCGAAATTAACATCTGCTCCATTTTAACTCCGGCCTTCCCGGTCTCCTCTAAAATCCTTATCCCCTCTCCATCATCTCCTACTGCACTCAATAAAGTAACCGGCACATTAAGCAATGCCAGATTATGGGCAATATTCCTTCCCACTCCTCCCGAATCAACATTTATCTTACCCGGGTTGGAGGTATGTCTTTCCAGCACCTCCCCAATAGGCCTACCCCTCAAATCAATATTAGCTCCACCTACCACTACTACCCCGCCAACTACCTCTCGTCTATCACTTAATCTCGGAGAACTTAAAACTTCCTCTCTTATTCTGGTTATTACCATTTTTAAAAACCTACTCTAAAGCCGATAATATTTTTTTTATTATACCACAAACTTGCCTCTTTCAAACCGAACTTGCCAAAAAGTTAACCAAAGGTGCCTGGCACCTTTGGTTAACTTTTATAATAAAAAAACGCAGAAACTCCAACATTTTCTACGTTTTGACCTCGCTCCATTTGGTTTTTCACTAAATACTAACGACTATTTTACTATTTCAGCATATCCCTATTCGGCTTATAACTCGGCACAACCTCCTGCAGCTTCCGAACTATCCCTTCCGAATCAATCTCCTTCGCCAGCACTTCCAACTCCTTAATATCTTTCTCCAACTTCTCCTCATCAACTTCTTCAACCTTAGCAATAAAAATCTTTTCGTGCCCGCTCTTTCCTAGTACTCCGCTTCTCTCCTCTTCTGTCAGCAATTCTTCAAACAACTTTTCTCCCGGCCTTAATCCTACAATCTTTATCTCTATATCCTCACCTACTTCAAACCCAGACAAATGGATTAATTCTTTAACCAGATTCAATACCTTTATTGGCTCTCCCATATCCAGCACAAATACTTCGCCACCTCTCCCCAGCGCTCCGGCCTGAATTACTAATTGACTCGCCTCTAGTAAAGTCATAAAATACCTCTTTACTTCTCTATCAGTTACCGTAACTGGACCCCCCAAGCTAATCTGCTTTTTAAACATAGGGATTGCACTACCATTACTTTCTAAAACATTTCCAAAACGAACCGCTACAAATTTAGTCTTACTTCTTTTCCCTAAATCCTTTACGATCATTTCTGCTACTCGTTTACTTGCTCCCATTACGCTGGTAGGATTAATGGCTTTATCACTAGAAATCATTACAACTCTTTCCGCTCCATACCTCTCTGCCAGCTCTGTTACATTTTTAGTTCCGATAATATTATTCCTAATCGCTTCATCGGGATGGTATTCCATCATCGGGACATGTTTATGAGCTGCTGCATGAAAAACCACTTCCGGCTTATACTTTCCAAATATCCTTTCCATTTTTTCTCTATCTCTAATATCAGCTACCACTAACTCAATCCCCACTCCAGGCCATTTTCCTTCGAGTTCAAAATTTATGTGGAAAAGACCATTTTCACTATGGTCTAATAAAATCAAGCTCTTCGGCCCAAATCTACAAATTTGTCTGGCCAGCTCTCCCCCAATCGAGCCTCCCCCTCCGGTCACCATCACTCTCTTATCTTTTAAATATCCTGAAATTTCTTCCAAATTTAAATCCACCGGTTCTCTTCCCAATAAATCTTCAATCCTGATATTCCTGATCCGAGAAACACTTACTTTTCCATCTACTAACTCATACAATCCGGGTAAGGTCTTTATCTTCACTTTCTTACTTTTTATATTATCTATAATTCGCCTGATCTCTTTACCACTTGCTGAAGGGATAGCAATAATTACTGTATCAATCTTTTCCTTCTGGATAATACTATCGATTTTTTCAATACTATTTAACACTTTTTTATTATGAATACTCTTCCCTATCTTCTCTTTATCATCATCCACAAAACCAACTAACTCACCCAAATCAGGCCGCCTAATTATCTCACGTGAAATAATCTCTCCGGCATCTCCCGCCCCTACGATTAATATCCGTTCTTCTCCTTTTTTAAAACGAATCCTTTTTTCACAATATAACCTCCAGAGCAATCTGCTTCCACCTATTAAAGTTAGACTAAAAAACCAGGTCAAAACTATTAGGGTTCGAGGAAGGAAAAAACCTTTTCTAATATTTAAACACAAAATCGAAATAAATAAACTTACAGTAATAATTCCAATTATTAATAATATATCCCCGGTACTGATGTATCTCCATATTCTTTTATATAACTTAAAAATTATTGCAAACAAAAGGAAAGATAAGGATAAATAAATAAATGCCTCTTGGTAAAGGTAAAATCTCGCCCAAAATTCTTCTCCAAATCTTAGTAAAATAGAAACAATTAAAGCAATGTTTATAAAGAATAAATCCAAAATAGTCCAAAAACTTATACTAAAAATTCTTTTCATTATCTTTTCTCAAATCCTTCTTTCAACTTCTCCACCACATAATCTATCTGCTCTTCCTGTAAATTATTAAAAAACGGTAAGGCAATCGTCCTTCCCGCTACATCCTCGGTAACCGGAAAATTTCCTTCCTTATAACCAAACATCTTCCGATAAAATGGCTGCAGGTGAATCGGGGTAAAATAAGGCTTACATTGAACTCCTTCTTCGTTCAAATATTTAATAACTCCTTCTCTGTCTATCCCTCTTCCCAACCTGACAACATAAACAAACCAGCCCATTCTGCTTACATAAGGAGCAATATAAGGAACCTGCACTTCCTCTACTTTCGCTAACTTTTCCCCATACATCTCCGCAACCTTTTCCCTCTTCTCTAAAATCTGCTCAATCCGCTCCATCTGAGAACAACCTAAAGCTGCGCTCAATTCATCCATCCGATAATTATAGCCCAATCTTTCATGGTCCAGCCATTCTCCGCTTTCCCCTCTGCCTTGGCTCCGCATACTCCTCGCCAACCCAGCTAACTCTTCCTCATCAGTAAGCAGAACCCCACCTTCTCCGGTGGTAATTTGCTTATTAGGATAAAAAGCAAAGACTCCAGCTTCACCAAAAGAACCACATTTTTTGCCTTTATATTCCGACCCTAAAGCTTCTGCCGAATCTTCTATCAAAAGCAAATTATATTTCTTTCCAATCTCTTTAAATCTATCCCAATCTGCCGGCTGCCCAAAAGCATCTACCACTAACAAAGCCTTTACTTTTGCCAATTCTTCCCTACTCAAACTCTCTAATTTTTCCTCAACTTTATCGGCATCCAAGTTCAAAGTCCCTTCCTCAATATCCACAAATAAAGGTCTGGCTCTCTCAAATAAAATACAGTTACTCGATGCAATAAAACTAAAAGGAGTAGTCATTACCTTATCGCCTTCTCCAATCCCTAAACCTCTAATTATCAAATGCAACGCACTCGTTCCACTATTCACTGCCACAGCATACCTTGTCCCCGCATAACTACCCATCCTCTCCTCAAATTTCACCACTTTAGGTCCAATACTTAAATACCTGGTCTTCATAACTCCCACAACAGCTTCAATATCCTTTTCTAAAATATCCGGACTGGACAAAGGCACTTTTTCCATGATATTTAACTCCTCTCGGGAAAAGGGGACAAGCTACTATTTTCTATAGGCCTCTTTTAATTTCTTAAAAAAGTCCCCTTTTTATTTTAACTATTCAATTTCTTTATTACTCTCTCCAAAGATTCTGAATCACATACATTATATACTTTTGCCTTTGGTAATATCTGCTTGATCAGTTTTTTTAACACGTTTCCCGGGCCAACTTCTATAAAATAATTAATTCCTTCTGAATTTATCCTTTTAATAATATCTACCCACTTTACCGGATGAGTCACCTGTTCTATCAAGGCATCTTTTATCTCTTCTTTAGTTCTTACATAATCAGCCGTTACATTACAAATTACTGGTATTTGTGGATCTTGTATATTTACATTTTCTATATAGCAGGCTAAATTTTCTTTTGCTTTTCCCATTAAAGAGGAATGAAAAGGAGCACTCACTTTTAAGGGAACTATATTTGCCTCTTCCTCTTCTTCTCCTAATATTAATAATTTCTCGATTGCCTCATTCTGACCAGAAACTACAATCTGATAAGGAGAATTATAATTGGCTATCTCTATGATTCCAAACTTAGAAACCTTTTTAATTAACTCTTCTATTTTATCTTTCTTTAAGCTAATAATTGCAGCCATAGAGCCAGTACCAAGAGGGGTAGCAGTTTGCATATATTGCCCTCTTTTTCTGGTTAATTTAACTGCTTCTTTAAATTCAATTGATGATGCAGCTACCAAAGCAGAATATTCTCCTAAACTGTGGCCAGCTACTACACCAGGATTAATATTATTCTTTTGAAGCAGTTTATATAAAATTATGCTCATAGTTAACACTGCCGGTTGGGCATTTATGGTTTTAGTTAATTCTTCTTCCGGACCTTCTAAACATAACTTCTTTAAATCAATTCCCTCATCTTTAAGTGCTATATTAGCCCCGTTGAATAATTCTTCTGCTACTTTATAATCCTCTATTAGATCTTTTCCCATTCCAACTTCTTGCGAGCCCTGGCCAGGGAAGACAAAAGCAAATTGTGGCATTATTTTTACACCAAAATCCTTCTTATTTTTAATTTAATTAAATGGTTAAATCGCCTTACCTGGAACTCCAAAAACCATTTTATTCGCCGGAACATCTCTCATAACTACTGAATTAGCACTTACTTTCGATTTATATCCCACTCTTTTATGTGGTATTACTGTTGAATGAGTACCTAAAAATACCTCATCCTCTAAAATAACAAATCCACTTAGTGTAGCATAAGGAGATAAAATACAATAGTTACCAACTTTCGCATCATGCCCACAAGAGGAATAAATATTCAACATAACAAAATTATTTAATTGGACATTATCACTAATTGTAACAAAAGGACAAATAATGACTCCTTCTCCAATTTTTGCTGTATTTGCTACAATTGCACCCGGATGAATTAAAGTAAGAAATTTTGCACCTCTTCTTTTAAACCTTACAATCAAACTCTTCTTTATATCAATATCGCCTACTGCAAAAAGAAATCTATCTTGATTTTTAATCTCGTAATTATCTAAATTTCCAATTATACTGATATCTATATTATAATTATCTAAAATTCTAGGATTATCATCAAGAAATCCTTTTATGGTATATTGGTCTTTGGGAAACGAATCTTTTGCCCACAAATAAACCTCTCTACCAAATCCCCCTGCACCTATAATTATAATATCATACATTATGATTTCCACCTCGGATTCTAATTAATATTAAACTTTTTATCTTGCACTATATCCACCATCAATAATTAAATTAGTCCCAGTTATCCATCTTGCAGCATCCGAAAGTAAATAAGCGCAAGCATACGCAATATCATTTGGTTTTCCCAACCCTAATGGATGCATATCTATGACTGATTTCTTGGACTCCTTTGGAAGGCTTTCAAACATCTTATTTGACATCTCTGTTTCCACTACCCCAGGAAGAATACAATTAACCCTGATATTTTTCTTAGCCAATTCTAATGCCATTGCCTTTGCTCCTGAAATTAATGCTCCTTTTGAACTACAATATCCAACTTTCCCAGCTTGTCCTAATATCCCCATCACCGATGATATAAACACAAAGCTTGCACCATTCTCATCTAAATATTTTTTCTTAGAAATAATTCTAGCCAATTCGAATCCTGATATTACATTTATCGCAAACATATTTTCATAATAAGAAGAAGTCATGCTTCTCAAAGGCAAAGTCATTTCTGTTCCAGCTGAATGCACAAACCCAGATATTTTACCCATCTTTTCTCTAATTGTATTAATAATGTCCTCTAATCTATCATAATTTGTAATATTTTGAGAAATAAAAAGATGATTTCCTTTGTTTAAACGATTAAAAGTTTCTTCCAGTCTTTCTCTGTTTCTGGCAATTAAAATAATATTGGCTGCAAGTTGGCTGAAAGTTATGGCACATTGTCTACCAATACCAGAAGAAGCACCAGTAACAATAATATTCTTATTTTTTAAATCAAAAATAGAATCCATTACTGAACTCCTTTTTTAAAATATATTATTTAATCAAAATGCTTTTTACCGATTAATTCCATTAAACTACTAACTGTTGTAACTTTTATAAAATCTGATGACGGAATTTGTTTGCCAAAATTCTTATCAATCATAGCGATAATAGATAATACGCTTAAAGAGTCGTATTCTTCTAAATCTTTTAAATTGGTCTCTAAGGTAATCTCTTGATCCTTATCTTCAATTTCTAATGCATCTTTTAATTCATCTATGAACTCCCTTTTTTTCATCCGGTCTTTCTCCTTATTATTTTTCAAATTATAAAATGACTATTGTTCCGCCCCAAGAATAACCTACTCCGAAACCCACTAAAAGAACCTTATCTCCCCTTTTAATCAGTTTATTATCTAACGCATCTTTTATAGCTATAGGAATAGTAGCAGAAACAGTGTTGCCGGTATGTAATAAATTTAAATAAAACTTCTCTTTGGGAATATTTATTTTTTTTCTGAGATATTCATTCATATACTTATTAGCTTGATGAAAGATTACATAATCCAAATCATCTAAAGTAATATTATTTTTTGCTAATATTTCATCCACTACCTTAGGAATGGCCTTAATGGTAAAATTAAAAATCTCTGGACCATTCATATAAAGATTATTGTCTGTTCTTATGCTGCCAGAACCATCATCAATCTCCTTAGCATTAACATCATATCTATTTCTCAATCCTCCATTAGGTACAATAAGATCCTCATATCCACTTCCATCTGTGCCCAAAACAAATTCTCCTATCTGTTCCTCTTCTGATTTTTCTATAATGATAGCAGCTGCAGCATCTCCAAAAATTGTTTTATTCCCTTTATCTTTAGGATGAATATGTTTGGTATAAGTTTCTGAGGTAATCAATAGAATATTTTTAGCAATATTAGAATTTATTAGAGATTTTGCCACCGCCAGACCATAAATAAAACCGGAGCACCCTAAATTGTAATCAAATGCGCCAATATTTGTTTTAAGCCCAAGCCTGTCCTGTAAAATACAAGCTCCGGAAGGTAGATAGTATTCCGGGCTTTGAGTGCACAAAAGAAGAAAATCTATTTTATCTTTATCGTAATTTTTTAATATTTTCTTCCCAGCTTCTAATGCTAAATCAAGGGCTGTTTCATCTTCTTTTACAATATGCCTTTCTTTTATTCCTACTTTTTTTTCAATTTTTTCTGATGACCAATCGGAAAATTGTTTTGCTAAATCATCATTGGTAATAATAGTTTTAGGTAGATAGTATTCTATATTTAAAATCTTTACACTCATATCTGGCTCCAATCTTTTGTCTAACTAATCATAGTTATTTCCTTAAAATATGTAAAAATATTTTATATCAAAAAAGCTAATTATTTTTTCGTCAAGATGGTTTAATTCCTTTAGTTTATTTCTAAAGAACCTTATCCCCTTTAACCAACCTTGAGTTCTTAGCCTGCCTTTGTAGTGGCTCCTCCATCAATTATCAGAGTTGTTCCTGTAATCCACCTGGCGGCATCACTTAATAAAAAGGCTACTGTTTTAGCCACATCTATGGGATCTCCCGGTCCCAGTGGATGGTTCTCTATAACATTCTCTACGCGTTCACTGGTAAGCGCTTGCGTTGCTTTATCGGTTAATTCGGTTCTAACCCACCCTGGTGATATAGTATTAAACCTGATATTCCACTGTGCATACTCCTGTGCCAATGCCTTAACACTAATATTAAGAGCACTTTTTGTAGCAGAGTAAATCGACAAGCCTTTTACAGAAAAATCACCTGATATAGATGAAATGGCTACAATACTTGCCCCATCAGGATCTACATTTTTTTTCCTTACAAATTCTTTTGACAGCAGCATAAAGGAATAATAATTGATCTTCATCATCTCATCTAGATCAGTTAGGCTCATATTTCTTAATGGTATTAGTTTTGAAAAACCTGCACAATGAACGAAACCGGATACACGACTACCATTCTCAAAAATACGATTAAACAGATGACTGTATTCAGAAAAACTGGTTAAATCAAAAGCAATGTCGGCATGGCCTTGTCCATCTAAACTATAAATGGTATCCCTTAGTCTCTCTTCATTGCGTGCTATTATTATAAGCTTGGCTCCCAACTTACTTAAAAGAATAGCTGTCTCTCTTCCTATACCACTGGAAGCGCCAGTGACTATAATGGTTTTTCCGGTTAGATCAATTAGGTTAATCATCTGAATCCACCTTTATAAAAATGAATGAACAATGTACTGCCTTTAGGTTTTTATCCTTCTGTATAATATTCATTGGAGTACGTGATATCCGGTATAGTTATATGTTCGAGCGTTAAATCCATTACTCCCCAGGATAAACCGACTCCAAAACCTGAAGTTAAAAGACGTATCCTGCCGGTCTCTGCCTCGCTTTTTATCTTATCAACAATCAATAACGGTATTGAAGACCCATTACAATTACCGAATTTTTCAACATTAATGAGTGTTTTCTCTAAGGGGAATTCTATTTTTTTTGCTACCTTTTCAACTATTAACTTGTTAGGTTGATGCAATACCAAGTAGTCAAACATCTCATTATCCAGTTTGTAGTGCTTCAAAAATTCTTTTATAGTTTTCGGTACGTTGGTGATTGAAAACTGAAAAATATCAAGTCCATTCATAAAATTATGATAATCAGATCTCATAATGCCATCATCATGCAAGTAAAGTTCTTTTTTGGCAGTGTAGGCATTTCTAGAAGCTCCCGCAGGTGTATAAAGACTTTTAAATCTACTGCCATCAGTCTTTAAAGAATACTTTATACTGCTATTAACCTCTGGGTCATATTCCAAAGCAATGGCAGAGCCGGCAGATCCATGCAACAATATTGACGAGTGATCTTCCGGTGAAACGTATCTACTTCCAGCATCTCCAATTAAAACCAAGATTCTGTTAATATCGTTATTTGACATCATTAAGGAACCAAAAAAAGTTCCATAGATAAATGCTGAACAGCCTAAATTCACGTCAAAGGCAGCGCAATATTCAGAAAGCCGAAGCCTGTATTGCAGGATGCACGCTGTTGATGGCTTTCTATAGTCAGGCGACTGGGTAATAAAAATCAAGCCTTTAATGGTATCTTTATCCCAGTTTAGTTTTTCTATCAATCTCTCTGCAGCTGTATACGCCAAATCAGATGCGCATTGCTCTTCTATTGCTACATATTTTGTATTTATTCCGGTCATTTTGATAACTTTGTCAACGAGATCCTTTCCGAATTTTTCATAATAATAAGTATTTAAAACTTTATTATCCGGCAGACAACAGGATATTCCTTTTATTGCTACATTTTTTAATTCTCCGATAGCCATATCTTCACTCCCCAAAGAAACAATTTATCAATTTATTTAGAAACTAACTCGTATAAGTCAGCAAGGGTTTTACAAGCCTTAAGCTGATCCGCATTTACTTCTTTCCCATATTCTTCATCTAACATGGACATGATAGAGATATACCCCATAGAATCCCACTCTTTAAATTCTTCCAGTTCTTCATTTATATCAAATTCATCTTTGATATCTAAGGCTTCTTTAAATTTCTCAATAAATTCATTCACAGTTTTTTACCCTCCATTTTTTAGTATACTATTTTTGCCGGATTCCCAAATACCGTGCAACCATCCTTTACATTTTTTAGAACAACTGCTCCCGCTCCAACAATCGCTTCCTTTCCAATGGTAATGCCAGGGATCAATATAGCGCCTGTGCCAATAAAGGATTTAGTGTTGACAACTACATTGCCAGAAATTGCCGTAAATGGCATTACACTAACAAAGTCTTTAATAATGACATCATGACCTATGGTACACAATCCATTAAACAAGCAAAAATTTCCGATGTAAATACCAGCAGTAAAACCAGATGGACTAGTAATGATATTTCCATACCCCATTTCAATATCTTTTCCCATTATAGCCTTAGGATGAATAATATTAGGAAAATTCAAATGATAGTTTATTATTTGCTGATATACTTTAAATCTTGCATTTGAATCACCTATGGCTATCACACAATTAATATTTTTATTTTTTTCAAACCAGGAATCATCACCTAAAACTTCATAGCCATATTTTACTTCACCTATATCTTGTATATCAATATAACCCAGTAAATTCCATTTTGATTTCTCTTGATTAATTCGCTCAATTAAAAAGGCAATTTCTCTGGCAAATCCTCCGGAACCTCTTATTACAATATCCTCCATACTGTATTCCACCTCAATATAAATTAATTCCTCTTTAATAATTTAATGGTGCGTTGCAGATAATTTTATATTTGTAGGGGGCACGATCCATCGTGCCATCTACTTGCCTTCTAAATATCCCCTATTGACACCATCTTTCCCATAAATTCCTTCTTTCTTAAAAATAACTACCCAGATAGTTCTAAACAATATTTTTACATCCAACCATAATGACCAATGGTCAATATACCAGATATCTAATTTTATCCTCTCCGGCCAGGTCAATTTATTTCTGCCATTAATCAAGGCCCATCCGGTGATTCCTGGTTTCACTTCTAATCTTCGCCTATGTTCCTTAGAATATTGATTAACCTGTTCTATTAAAGTAGGCCGAGGGCCTACCATACTCATTTCCCCCTTAAAAACATTTATTAATTGAGGTAATTCATCTATCCCCCATCTTAAATGTTTTCCTACTCGTGTTATCCTACTATCATCTTTTGCTATCCCATAGCCTAAGCCCATTTTTTCGGCGTTTTCTACCATGGTCCTTAACTTAAAAGCTTTAAATATTTTCCCATCTTTGCCTGCCCTCTCCTGAGTAAAAAACACCGGTCCCTTAGAATCAAGTTTAACAAACATTCCAATGATAGCAAAAATGGGCAACAACACAATCAAGGCTATACCACTTGCCAATATATCAAATATTCGCTTTATTATAAGGGGAAATTTTTTTCTATTTATTATTAAAACCTCCTATGTTTAAATCGAAAAAAATCAATTTAATCTTTTTAAGCCATACGATTATTTTTTCTTTTATTCAAAATGTTTGCTAATAATTTGATAGGTCCTTTCTACGCTTAAATTTTCTTTTAAAAATTTTCTTCCGTTTT
>Ga0307379_10008606_pt1 | contig 13733 bp, 10 predicted proteins | sample UN2MG_FD_202237 | JGI IMG/M metagenome (GOLD analysis project Ga0307379, IMG submission 202237) | Soil microbial communities from Risofladan, Vaasa, Finland - UN-2 | ecosystem: Environmental > Terrestrial > Soil > Coastal area > Acid sulfate soil | place: Finland: Risofladan, Vaasa | collected...
GAAAAAATTAAACATCACCTCGGGGAAGATCTTAAAGGAAAAACAATTGCCATTTTAGGCCTTGCCTTCAAACAGAATACGGATGATATTCGTGAATCTTCCTCAATTGATATCATAAAAATATTAGTCAAAGAAGGGACTAAAATAAAATGCTTTGACCCTCTGGCCATGGAAAATGCCAAAAAGATTCTCCCTGATTTAACTTATTGTCAGGATGAATACGAGACCGCCCAGGGTAGTGATGCTTTAGTCATTGCTACCGAATGGAATCAATTCCGTAATTTAGACTTGCTTAAAATAAAAAAACTTTTAAAAAATCCCATCTTCATTGACCTTAGAAACCTCTACGAACCTGCCACTCTAAAATCCTTAGGCTTTATCTATGAAGGAGTAGGGAGAAAATAAGAAATCATAAAAATGGAGAGTAAATTTATGTCTGAAATTATGACAACCTATGAACCGGATAATTCCCTAAAAAAGGGATACTTATCCATATTTCGTGAAATATATAATGAATTCAAAAAAAACAGATGGCTGACCTACCAATTATTCAAAAGAGATTTTTTTGCCCTCTATAAGCAATCATTTATCGGCGTATTATGGGCGTTTATTATACCACTGGTCAGTGTGGGTACATTTATATTGTTAAATCGTTCCGGAATATTTTCCATCGGGGATATCAATGTGCCATATCCCATTTATGCCATACTTGGAATGGCCTTCTGGCAATTATTTTCCACCGGCCTAATTACCAGTTCAAATTCACTGGTAAAAGCCGGTTCAATGATAGTTAAAATAAACTTTTCTAAAAAATCATTAGTTATTGCCTCCGCCGGTCAGTCAATCGTATCCTTCCTGATTCAGATTACCTTGGTCATCATATTATTCATTTATTATAAGATTGCCCCAAGTACAGCTATACTGCTTATTCCACTATTTATGATTCCCATCATGTTATTAACTCTTGGACTTGGTTTTATTTTTTCACTCCTAAACGGGATTGTGAGAGATATCGGAAATATACTCTCAATTCTAATGACATTCTTAATGTTTTTAACCCCCATTTTATATGCTAAACCGTCAATAGGGATACTTGCACGAATCACTAATTATAATCCATTATATTATTTGACTTCTGCTCCAAGAGAACTCGTATTGACCGGAGTCATTACCGAATGGAAAGGTTTTTTAATTTCAAGCATTATATCAGTTATTATTTTTATAATCTGTTTAGTAGTTTTTCATCTTACCGAAACCAGAGTGGCAGAGAGGATTTAAAATGGATAAAGATTTTGCTATAAAAGTAGACAATGTTTCAAAAAAATATTGTAAGTCTCTAAAAAGGTCGATGCTCTATGGTGTTAAAGATATTGCCAGAAATACCTTTGGCTTAAGTTCTCATTCAGATAAATTAAGAAAAAACGAATTTTGGGCGGTTGATGATATTTCCCTTGAAGTAAAAAAAGGAGAAACCCTGGGTATCATCGGCCCCAATGGTTCCGGAAAAACAACGCTGCTAAAAATGCTAAACGGTATTTTCTGGCCGGACAAAGGTAAAATTTCTATTAAAGGCAAAGTAGGCGCGCTTATTGAGGTAGGCGCAGGATTTCATCCTTTACTTACCGGTCGGGAGAACATCTACATCAATGCAGCTATATTAGGAATGACTAAAGAAGAAACAGATAAAAAATTTGACGCTATTGTTGAATTCGCAGACATTGGGGATTTTTTAGACGTTCCGGTAAAGCATTATTCCAGCGGGATGTTTGTAAGATTGGGATTTGCCGTTGCAGTGCATTGTGAACCGGATATTTTATTGGTAGATGAAGTGCTGGCAGTGGGAGATAAAGATTTCGGAATAAAATGTTATCAAAAAATGCATGAGATTAAGAAGAGAGGTACTACTATTATTCTTGTATCGCACAATGAATACACAATTCGTGAGCAGACCCAGAATTGTTTATATATCAATAACGGAAAGATGAAATTTTTAGGTCCTAGTGAAGAGGGTATAAGTATTTATATAAAAGAAATGTTTGAAAAGAAAGCGAGAAATTCTCCAGTGGAGGAAATTGGTAAACCTCAATTACCAAAGAAAGCCGAAATAGCTTCTCTTAAGTTTTTTGATAAAACTTTGAATGAAATATCATTTATTGAGTCAGGACAGGAACTTAATATTGTGCTCGAATGTATAATGCGAGAAAAATTGAATAATCCTATATTTGGTGTTAATTTCTACGATAATAGCGGATTCATGTATTGTGTAAATAGCAATTATGAAAATGTTATCTTTGAGAAAATCTTACCTAGGAAGATTAGGATAAAAATTAATATTCCTCATTTCCATCTGCCCACAAATAATTATCTTTGTTCTGCTATCATAGCTGAAGAAAGTATTAGCAACTTAATAGACTGGCATAATATGGCTTACAGATTCGTAGTGGGAAGAGCAAGGAATGCTCGTGGGTCAATAAAACTACCAACAAAATGGGAAGTGGAAAAGTTATGAATATTAAGATGTTCATACCGAAACCTATTAAACAAATTTTAAAACCAATCTATTATAAAATAAAGGGGATACCGCAAAAGTCATGGGTAGAACTAGACCAAAGATGGATAGCTGTTCAAAAGAAATTGTCAGAATCAAAAAAGATAATAGATCTGGGTTGCGGGGATAATCCCGTTCAAGGTGCTACTGTTGGGGTTGATTTATTTATTAAATCTAAAGAGAGAGCGTTTGGAGTTAGACCAGAAATTAATATCCAGAAAATGAGGGAGAGAGGTATAACTTTTGTCAATGCTAGGATTGATTTAACTCTTCCATTCAAGGATAAAGAATTTGATTTCGCATACAGTCATCACGTTTTTGAGCATTTAGAAGAACCTACTACAGCTTGCGAAGAAATGATGCGAATTGCTAAATCCGGTGTAATTATTGCTCCATCAATATTTGCGGAATTGATATTTGGCAGACCTTATCATAGATGGTTAATAATGGAACGCGGTAGTACGGTCTTTTTTTTCAAAAAAAGACCGTTTGAAGATAGGCCTTTTGGTGAGCATCCTAAATGGGATAAAACAAAAGGAAAGTGGGTAGCAGAGAAAGATACGAATCCTTTTGATATTCTTTTGAATGATGGTGGATGGTATAGGGGGGAAAGAAAAATGCCCCGGCTTACTAATGTTTTAAGGGAATACTGGTATTCTCATTCTCCAGTAATGGAGGTTATATTTTTATGGGAAGGAAGCTTTAAATACAATATCTATGAATAATAAAAAAATAAAATTAGTAGTAATTCCAAGTGATCCATTAGAAGCATATAAAAGCAATGGAATTGAATCGTGGTTAGAGGATTATTACAATCCATTGCACTTTTTTGATGAAGTGTATTTATTATCACCTTTAGAAAAAGAGGAAAGGTATGAATTTAGTATGAATATAATACCCACTACGCCAAAACAATTTAAAAATCGCATAAGGGAATTAAATATAGATGTAATAAGGGCTTATGGTGGGTACTGGGCTTGTGATATGGCATGCAAGAATAAGGTAAGTGTTATTCCAGTTGTGGTCTCAGTTCATGATACAAATCTGGAGCATTTACATAATTCAATAAGAAAAGCCGATGTGGTTTTTTGTGTATCAGAGGCGGTGAAGGAACTCGTCTTAACAAAATTCAAGAAGCAAGATAGGGTATGGATACTTCCAAACAGAGTAAATTTTGATACGATGTATCCCCATTCTGAAAATGAAACAAGAGATTTAGACAACAAATACCCATTTAAATACAAAATACTGCATGTTGGCAGAAAAGCTAAACAGAAAAACCTTGATACCTTAATAAAGGCTTTAAAAATATTAGGCAAGAGATATTGCCTATTAGCTGTTGGAAAAGGTGAAATAGACGAATATGTAAAATTAGCAGAAGAACAGAGTGTAATAAAACAATGTTATTTTATAAAATCGATTGATAATGAAGAGCTTGCTCGGTATTATTCTTGGGTGGATTGTATGTGTACACCAAGTAGATGGGAAGGATTTGGCATAATATTTATAGAGGCACTTGCATGTGAATCAATAGTTGTAACCTCTGATATTGCTCCTATGAATGAATATATTAAACACAGAGAAAATGGGCTTCTTGTCAAAGATTATGAAAATCCAGAGGCCCTTGCTGAGATGATTAAAGTAGCGTGTAATAACAAACAACTGAAAGAGAATCTTAGGAAAAATGCCAGAAAGAGCGTTGAGCGATTTGAGAAGGGCAGAATTGATAAAATTGAATTTGATTACTATAAAAAGATATTAGCCATGAAGTATGACGGGGAATTTAATTTGTCATTCTGGGAAAGAATATTTCAATAGAGAAAGTAGGGACAATGACAAGAAGAGTTTTGTTAAATAGATTGTTGAAACAAAAAAATAATATTATCTCCAGTTACAATAAAGCACTTAATTGGATTAAAAACAATACCATCCCTGAGCAAGGAATTATAGTTAGTTCCCAAAAAAGAGTTCCATATCTGGAAGTAACAGGATATATGATCCCTACTCTTATTGATTGCGGTGAATACAACCTTGCTGAGCAATATGCCGAATTCCTCTCTTATATGCAACGCCCCAATGGAGCGTTTGCTGGACCCGACGGGAAGGAATATATTTTTGATTCTGGTCAGGCTTTGCGAGGATTATTAAGGGCTTCCCAGCATTGGGATAGATTTAGACCTTTTGCCTTGAAACCAGCGGATTATCTCATATCCTCTGTTAAAAAGGATGGCCAAATACCGTCTATTTATGGAGAAGAGATTTCTGAATACGTGCATGTTTTTATGTTGCCCACTCTTGTTGAAACAGCTCACATTCTTAATAAACCAGAATATCTTGAGATAGCCAAGAAATCACTTACTTATTATAAAAATGCTCCAGATATTTTAAATGATAATCGTTTAACGCATTTTCTTGCATATATCATAGATGGCTTTATCGATATGGGTGAAGCAGATTTTGTTCGTCCTCTTGTAAAAGAGATATTTTCTTCTCAGAAAAAAAATGGAAGTATTCCCGCATTCCCAAATGTCAAGTGGACTTGCAGTGTGGGAACTGCTCAATTTGCTATTATCGGATACAAACTGGGAATGTATGAGGAGGCGAACAAGGCAATAAATTATTTGTGCAAAATTCAGAATCCTTCAGGAGGATTCTATGGAAGTTATGGAATTGGGGCAGACTATTTCCCTGATGAAGAAATAAGTTGGGCAAATAAATTTTTTTTAGATGCTATCAACCTTAAAATACAATCTTTTTTTAATGGCCATGCGGATATTTTCCCCAAAGAGGTATCTCCCAATGATATAAGATTAAAAGCTGTTCTTGCTCATTTAGGTAATCTTGAGAATAAGAAAATATTGGATGCAGGTTGTGGTAAAGGACGTTTTGCAGTAAAAATCAAAAATCTTTATCCTTCCTGCGAAGTTCATGGTGTGGACATTTCGGCAGAACTTTTAAAAGAAGTTTTGGGTTCAATAATTAAAAAGAAAGGGAGTATCTTGAATTTACCTTATGAATCAGAGACTTTTGATGGGATTTTTTGTATTGAAGTTTTGGAGCATACCATCCGAACGGAAAAGGCAATAGAAGAACTGTGTCGTGTGCTAAAAGATAACGGTAGAATCATTATTATTGACAAAAATATTGAAAAATTAGGTAAGATGGAAATTACCGATTTTGAACAGTGGTTTGATAAAGATAAAGTTAAAAACATTCTTGAAAAACATTGTTGGGATGTACAAGTTAAAGAAATCAGTTATGATACTCATATAGCAGATGGTTTGTTTTTAGCATGGACAGGAATAAAAGGTTCGAATGTTTTGAGTAACAAGGAATGGTATGACTTAATGATTGGCAAGAAATCTGTCCATGATTTGGCTAATAAGATTAGAAATAATCAATTTCCCATCTGGTGTAAACCTCTTTCCCAACACTCTTCACCCGGCGATTCCATGCTGGAGTTGGGAAGTGGCACGGGGGAACTTTCTGCAATTCTTAGTATTCATGGTAGAATTCCCCATCTTTTGGATTTTTCTGCAGAGAGCATAGATTATGCAAAAGCTCTTTTCAAAGAGTTAGGCAATAAGGGATATTTCTATGGTACGGATATTTTAGAAGGGATACCAATGGAGACAAACTCAGTAGATTGGGTCTGGAGCAGCGGACTTCTTGAGCATTTCTCTGACGATCAAATAATAGAAATACTTAAAGAATCAGTTCGGGTTTGTAAAAAAGGAGTTATGAGTCTAGTTCCAAATGCAAGTTCAATTTTTTATAGGATTGGAAAGTTCAAGATGGAACAAGAAGGGACATGGCTTTATGGCAAAGAGATACCAAAGTTTACGATGGAAGATTATTTTAAAGCAGTAAGTTTAAAGAATATCAAAGAATACTCTGTTGGGACTTATCACTCACTCCAGTTTTGGGGTAAGGACGAAAAAGAAATCAAAAATTTTTATGATAATCTTGGTATTGAGGAATTACAAAATTTAAATCAGGGTTATTTACTGTTTACTTATGGAGAGAAATAGAAATTTTTTATAATGAGTTTTAAAATTTTTCAATAAAACTAATTATATACATTAATTTCAAGAAGGAAGAAATGAATAAAATATTATCTAAAGTTAGTATTGTATTACCAACCTATAATGGATCTAAATATATTAGAAAATCCATTGACAGTTGCTTGAATCAAACCTATAAAAATATTGAATTAATTATTGTCGATGATGGCTCTTCAGATGAAACGCCTGGAATTATTAAGTCTTATAAAGATAAAAGAATAAAGTATATCCGGCAAAAAAAAAATAAAGGCCTTCCATTTGCTTTAAATACTGGTTTTACTAATACTACTGGTGAGTATCTAACCTGGACTTCTGATGATAATTACTATTCACAAGAAGCGATAGAAAAAATGCTTACTATTTTGAAGACCAAGGATTGTGATTTTGTTTATTGTGATTTTTATCGCTTTAGTGATGAGAAGCCATCTGATAAAAAATTAGTTAAATTGCCAGATAATTTAAGTTTAAACGATCAAAATGGTGTAGGCGCTTGTTTTCTTTATACGAAACAAGTAAAAAAGGTAACAGGATTTTATAATGTTGAAACAGTATTAGCAGAGGACTATGATTTTTGGATAAGAGTTTCAAAGAATTTTTTAATGTGTCATATACCTGAACCTCTCTATTTTTACAGGGAGCATATAAATTCTTTGTCCTTTTCAAGAATATATGAAATAAGGATTGCTGATATTTTAGTTAGAATAAGAAATGATGTATTAGGCATAGGCACCGCTGTAAATTTACTTTCAAACTTAATTTATAACAAAGATCCATATTTAAAATACCTTAAAGTGGGTAAAATTATAAATAAAATAAGATTTTCAAGGAAGATAAATAAAATAGTAAATGATTTTCAAACAGGAAAAGTTAATTTTAAGGAAACAAAATTACAATTAGAGAAGTTAGTAAAATAAATAGGGATGAGCATTAAAGAAGTGAAAGAATTAAAACAAACAAAAGATGAAATTATTCAGAAAAATTTAATAGATTTAGCTGTATGCATTTTATTTTATGAAAAATTGGAACAAACCATAGAATGCATCTGTAGTTTCTTACCGTCTGGAGTAAATATATATATTTTGAATAACGGCTCTTCTCCATCTGCTCGAAAGGCATTGGGGCAATTTTGTGATAATTATAAACAGATTAAGTTTTTTGACTCAGATAAAAATTTAGGAGTTGGGGTAGGAAGAAATTATTTGATAACACATACAAATGAAGAATGGTTATTTTTTATTGATAGTGATATTACTATGCAAACTTCTGATTGGCTACAACGATTTGCTCTTCATGTTTCTCAATATTCTGATATTGAAGTGTTTATTCCTATATTATTTAATGTCCAGGAGAATTGTTACCCCTCGCATCCTCCGTTTAGAATAGTGGGAGATAATGTAATTCGTGATAAGAAAATCGTTGACGACTTGACAAATTCTTTCCCGGGTGGGGCTTCATTTGTCAATCGCAAACTCTTTGAGCAATTAGGTCTTTATGATGACAAGATGTTTGTTGGTCTTGAAGATTATGAATTTTGCATTCGGGGCATCTGTTTAGGAAAACCAGTGAAAGCTTGTCTAATTCATGATGTTAAGTTAATTCACGACCATCGTTATACTAAAAAGACTGAAGATAAAAAAGCACTCTTGGCAAGATATGATGTTAATCTTATTGAGGCGTCTTATAATAGGATAATTGAAAAATATAATCTTATTCTTGAAGGTGATTGGGTAAATTGGTCTGCTGATATTATTGAGAGGATACCAAAAGAAGATAATTCTTCTACAAAGAAAGATAGAAAATTAGGAATTTTTAATCAACCCAACAAAACACGGTGGAAAGTCATTAAAAAAGTAGTCTCATTTATTCTTCCTCGTCGAGCTAAAGAGATACTAAAAACAATGCTTCATCTGAATATACCTCTTCCTTCTAGCTGTTCATTATTTATGACAGACAGATGCAACTTTAAATGTCGGGGATGTTACAGAAGTGCCATAGGGGTTATGGAATCCAAAGAGATGACAGTAACCACTGTGGGAAAATTACTATCATTATATCCTTCCCTTAATTCTTTTACTGTAGCGGGCTTAGGAGAACCGACATTATGCCCTAACTTTGTTGATATTGTTAACTTTCTGAGAAAGAACAAAAAACATGTTGGAGTAATAACAAATGGTACGAATTTAAAAAAGTTTTTAGGATTAACTTATAAACCCAGTTATATCTCAATAAGTTTAAAAGGATACGATAATAAAAGTTATTTTGCTTATACTGGCGTAGCCGCTTATGACAGGGTAATTGAAACCTTTTTTAGTGTAAAGGCTAGATTCAAAAATGTTGGTTTTTCTTATGTGTTAAACAGGACAAATTATAAAGATTTGGAAAAATTGCTACCTCTTTGTGATAATCTCAAACCAGACTTTCTTCATTTAACAAACTATTTAGCTTATGATCCAAGTGTTCCAGAAGAAGTTCAAAAAATTATCACGGTTAAAGATTCTGAAATTATAAATTATATAAATAAAATATGTGTGGGGCGAGACTATATAAGGCTAAAACCTATTTATATAGATTTTGATAATCCAAAATATAATTGTCGATCTTACGATTATAAAATAAATTTAGATGGTGATGGAAATATTGGTGGTTGTCAGCGACAGATACCTCCCGATGCTTCTTTTGGGAATATATTTACGAGCAAAGATCCATACAATTCTTTGAAGATGCGTAAGCTCAGAGAGTATGCCCATAATAAAACTTATTCCCATAAAGAGTGCTGTTTCTGTTTTGGGAATTGGGGATAGATGCATAAAATTACAAACCCTTTCAAAGTCAAGGGAGAATAAAATGAAGATCGTGATTGGTCCAGTGTTTGATGAATTTGGGGGCGTGAACTAACATATATTGGGAATCAAAAATATCTTGTCTAATAAGATCGCAGAAGTTCCATCTAATAATGATTTTATATTACATATTGACACTCTGCAGTCTGTTAAAAATTCAAAACTGTTTGTTGAATTGGCAAAAAAAATACCGAAAATCAAATTTGTTATGATTGGTAGAAATCTTGATGCATTTCATCTTGATAAAGAATATAAAGTACTTATTCCGGAAAATTTAATTTTGTTAAACGAAATTAAGCATGAAGATACGATGGATGCAATATCTGCATGTAAAGCCTTTGTTATGACAAGTAAGCGTGAAGGGATTCCGACTGTTCTGCTTGAAGCAATGGCCATGGGCAAACCTGTGGTTGTCCCGAATCATAGTGGGTGTAAAGAAGTGGTATGTAATGATGAAAATGGATTTTTATATAATCAAGACTCCTTTGATGATTTATTGAATAAAACAAGACGAGCAATATCTACCAACCATAAGGGAGAAAGTGCACGGGAAAGAATAATAAAAGAATATAATTGGAGTATATTGATTAAAAAAATTGATTCAATATATGAGTACTCTAAAAAAGTAGATTGTATTTTTGATGAACATAATATAAATAATTAGAGGCATTATGATATTGCATGAGAAACGTCTAAAAATTTTGTTTATTGCTGGGTGGTATCCTTCAAAGAATAATGAAATATCAGGTATTTTTGTTAAAGAACATGCCAAAGCTGTTTCATTATATAATGACGTAACAGTGTTTTATAGTGAGGGAATTAACCATTCAATAAATAAATTATATAAAGTTGAAGATAATATGGAAGACGGAATCCGTACTTTGCGTCTTTGTTATCGGAAATCACCAATTGCTAAGACTACTTACTTTATTCATCTCTGGTCTATTTTGAGGGTTTTCCATGAATTAAGGCATAAAGGATGGAAACCCGATATAATCCACGCTCATGTTTTCTTGGCCGGAGTTCCGGCAGTTATTTTAGGAAAGATTTACAAAATACCAGTAGTTATAACCGAGCATTGGAGTGGTTTTCCCAGACGTATGTTAGGGAAATTAGATTTAATTAAAGCTCGTTTTGCATTGAATAGAGTAAAAATAGTGCTTCCAGTAAGTAAAAATTTAGAAAGTTCGATAAAATCATATGGCATCAACAATAGATTCGAAGTTATTTATAATGTAGTAGATATTCATACATTCTATCCTTCTTTGAAAAAAGGTATTAATAAGATAAAAAAAATATTACTTGTTGCTTTGCTTTTGCCTGTAAAGGGGATACCTTATTTACTCCAAAGTTTGGCGCAGCTTAAACAAAAACGCCAGGACTTTAGCTTAGAAATAGTTGGTGATGGACCTAATAGAGAAGAATATGAAAAATTGACAATGGAATTAGACCTCGAGAAAGAAGTAAAGTTTTACGGATTAAGATCAAAATCAGAAATTGCAGAATTTATGAGGAATAGTGATTTTTTTGTCTTACCAAGTTTATGGGAAAATTTACCTTGTGTTTTAATTGAAGCAATGGCTTCCGGTTTACCGGTAATTGCCAGCAATGTAGGAGGAATACCCGAAATATTAAATAAAGAAAATGGAATTTTAATTCCATCAAAAAATATTAATGCATTATCAGAAGGGATTGATTATATGTTGGATCATTATCGAGAGTACTCATCAGATAAGATTTCTCAATACGCTAAAGATAGATTTAGTTATGAGACAGTAGGTTTAAAATTGGATAAGATTTACAATCGTGTCTTGTATGAGAAAAACACAGTTAAGTAGTATTAAATAATTAGGGAATATATGTGGACAGGAAAGGTAATGGCATAGAAGTGAATAAAAAGGTATTAATGATAGCTCAATATTTTCCACCCGCAGGCAGTGTGGGAACATTACGAATTGCTAAATTTGTTAAATATTTGAAAGAATTCGGATGGCAACCTGTTGTCTTGACTGTACTTAAAGAGTGTTATCCTACGGCAGTATGGTTGGATACCGACCTGAACAAAGATGTACCCGATGATGTTCATATTTATCGAACTAATATATGGCGTTCAAGTTTTATTAACGATGAAGGCATTAGGTGGTTACCTTTTTTATTGAGGAATATTTTTAAAATAATTCGAAAAGAACGACCTAATTTGATTTATATCGTAGGAGGCCCCTTTTTTCCACTGATTGTTGGTCCAATAGTTAAACTTTTTTTTCGATTACCTTATGTGGTAGACTTACGAGACCCTTGGAGAACAGCAAGAGTGTATCAACCTTCGCGAGGATTGAAATCACGTATTAGTCGAGTATTAACAAGTATATTGGAACCTATTGTGTTTCGATTCGCAACCAAAGTTATATGTGTAACCAAAACAATGCTTAAGGAATATTTATCTGTTTATCCTCAACATAAAAAAAAATTTTTAGTTATTACTAACGGCTATGACCCTGAAGACTTTATAAATCTAAAGGCAAAGAAGTATAAGAAATTTACCATTGCTTACACAGGCAAATTTAGACGTACCGAAGCTTTTCATAATCCCGAACCAATTTTTCAGGCAATCAAGATATTAAGGAATATGGAAACAGATATTCAATTAATTCATGTAGGTGCAATAGAACAGGAAGTAATTGAACTTGTTAAGAAAATAGGAATAGAAAATACAATAAAATTTGTGGGTCCCAAAGTTCATAAAGAAGCTTTGAATTATGCAAAAGGAGCTGACTTATTGCTTGTAATCGGAAGTGATAGAAAAATGGGATTACCGGTGAAAATGTTTGACTATATCGGGTGTCAACGGCCCATATTAATTTTAGCCTATGAGGATGAGGAGTTAACAAAAATCTTAGGTGGAATATCATGGGTGAAATTGATTCAAAATAAAGACCCTCAAATTATTGCTGACACCATAATGGAATTTTATAAAACTAAGTTTTTAGTGTCAAGAACTGACAATATTGGAAAGTGTTACGAAAGGAAATACCTTACAAATACTTTAGCCCAGGTCTTCGATAAGGCAATATTGTAGCAGTAAAGAGAGCCGAATAAGATAGTTTAGTATTTTTGACGGAAAAAGTTATTATATTTTCAGAAAAGCTTAATAAATAATCTAATGAAGGTATATTTTCTAGGCAGGATTTGCATGTATTGATCAAACTTAGATATCTATATTTTTAAATCTAAATAATTATTATTAGTTTTTCATATTATTTAAATTATTTCCTAATTATAAGGGAGATTCCGGTATGAAAATTCTCATACTTTCTCATATGTATCCCTCAAGGTTTAATGAAGTTAGTGGAATATTTGTGCACCAGCAAGCTAAAGAGTTAAGAGAACAGGGATGCGAAGTGAAAGTTATTTCACCAGTTCCTTGGGCACCATTTCCGATAAATAAATTGAAAGAAAAATGGAAAGCTTATTCTAGAATACCTATTTATGAAGAGAGAGAGGGAATTTTAATAAATTATCCAAAGTATCTTGCTTTTCCAAAATCTTATCTTTTTGAATACTCCGGATATTTTATGTATTGGAATATTAAAAGTATTTTACGAAAAATTTATAAGCATTTTCCATTTGACTTAATACATGCTCATACTCTTCTACCGGATGGCTTGGCGGGAACATTATTAAAAAAGAGAATAGGTGTTCCACTAATTGTTACTGTTCATGGCTCTGATCTTCTTATTTATCCTTATCGAAATAAGCGAATTTTTTTTTATTCTTTAAATGTCTTGAAAAAAGCTTCAAAAATCATAACCGTTAGCTCTCATTTAAAAAACAAATGTTGTAATGAATTTAATGCTCCAGAGGAAAAAATAAAAGTTATTCCCAGTGGGTACAATCATAGGATTTTTAATTTCAAACTCACAGATTTTAATAAAAGGAAAAAAAATAATCGATTTATCATTCTTTTTATCGGTCATATTATTAGAGCTAAAGGTATTTTTGATTTATTAAATGCAATTGAGATTATCCGTAAATTAGATCAAAATATATACAAAAGAATATCTTGGGTAATTGTGGGGCAAGGAACGGATATGATGGAATTCAAAAAACGTTTGACTACTTTTAATATTAATAATAATGTTAAAGTAGTTGGACAGGTTCCTCATGAAAAAATTTCTAAATATATGAAAAACGCTGATTTTGTTATTTTACCCAGCTGGAGCGAGGGTTTACCTACAACGTTAGTAGAAGCAATGGGTTGTGGATTACCGATTATTGCTACTA
>Ga0307379_10008607_pt1 | contig 13733 bp, 26 predicted proteins | sample UN2MG_FD_202237 | JGI IMG/M metagenome (GOLD analysis project Ga0307379, IMG submission 202237) | Soil microbial communities from Risofladan, Vaasa, Finland - UN-2 | ecosystem: Environmental > Terrestrial > Soil > Coastal area > Acid sulfate soil | place: Finland: Risofladan, Vaasa | collected...
TTCTATGGAATTCTATCAGTATCTGGAGCTGCCAGCTGAACTGACCGACCAAATTATAGAAAAAACTATGGGTAAAAGACATGGCTAAGCAGAAAATTCGCATCAAGCTAAAAGGTTTCGACCACAAAATAGTTGATCAGTCTGCCCAGCAGATTGTGGAGGCGGTTGAACGTACCGGGGCGGTTGTTGTTGGACCGGTACCTCTGCCCACCCATATTCAGAAGTTCAGCGTTATCCGTTCCCCATTTATAGACAAGGACTCTCAGGAACAGTTTGAAATTCGGACTCATAAACGTATTATTGATATTGTTGAGACGACTTCCAAAACCATAGATTCTCTAACCAAGCTGAACTTACCCTCAGGGGTTGAAATAGATATCAAGCTATAAAGAAAGACAGCTAAATCTGGAATGTAAAGATATGACTCAAGGCATTATCGGTAAAAAAGTGGGAATGTCCCAGATATTCCGGGACGATGGTAAAGTGCAGGCAGTAACCGCTATTGAAGCTGGCCCATGCACCATAACACAGGTGAAAACCATAGCCAAAGATGGCTATAATGCGGTTCAGCTTGGCTTTGGCAAAGCTAAACGCCCCAAGCGCAGCCATCCCAAAGAAGAGGAGCCGTTCAAATATATGCGGGAACTCAGGTTAGATGATAATGAAACTGCCGAGGTTGGACAAAATATTGATGTCAGCCTGTTTAAGGCTGGTGACCTGGTTGATGTTACCGGGATATCAAAGGGCAAAGGCTTCGCCGGTGTGGTAAAACGCCACCACTTTGCTGGTGGGCCAAAAACGCACGGGCAGTCTGACCGACACCGTGCTCCAGGCTCCATAGGTGCTGGCACCTCTCCCGGCAGAGTATTCAAGGGAACGCGCATGGCCGGCCACATGGGAGACAGTCAAGTAACAGCACGCAACCTAGAGATATTTGAAGCCGATCCTGCCCGCAATCTGTTGCTGGTTAAGGGAGCAGTACCTGGAAGCAGGAACGGCTTGCTATTAATAAAGAAAACAGGCAGGGGGAAGTAAGGAAATGCAAGTTCCAGTCTACAGCCTTACCGGAGAAGTGGTTGACCACATTGAAATAAGCGACCATGTTTTCGCCGTGCCTTTCAATGAAGGAGTAGTGCACCAGGCAATGGTAAGACAGCAGGCAAATGCCCGCCAGGGAACCGCCTCTACTAAAACCAGGAGCGAGGTTGCCGGCACCAGTGCCAAAATGTTTCGGCAAAAAGGCACAGGCTCCGCCCGGGCTGGCAGTCGGCGGTCACCGCTGCGTCGGGGAGGCGGTATTGCCTTTGGCCCTCACCCGCGAGACTACAGTCAGGCAATGCCGAAAAAAATGCGCCAGTTAGCCCTGAGGTGCACCCTCTCCGCAAAAGCTGCCGACAAAGAGCTAATGGTCCTGGAGGAATTAAAGCTGGATGAGCCTAAAACCAAACAGATGGTACAGATTCTGACCGCCCTCGGGATAGATTCCTCAGCCCTCGTTGTTACCCCTGAGCCAGAGGAAAACCTCATTAAATCGGCCCGTAACCTAAAAGGAATCAAGACAACGCCAGCCAATCTGCTCAATGTGCTTGACATCCTTTCCTGTAAACTAATATTGATAACGGTAAACGCGGTGCGCAGAGTAGAAGAGCTATGGGGGGAGAGACTCTCTAAAGAGGTGAAACATGCATCTTTATGAGGTGTTGACCCGCCCGTTAATAACGGAGAAGAATTCCACCCTGCAGACTCAAAATAAGTATGCTTTTGAGGTAGCTGAGGGAGCTAATAAGCCCCAGGTTAAGCAGGCTGTGGAAAAAGCTTTCAAGGTCAAGGTGAACGCAGTTAATGTGATAACGGTACCTGGCAAGATGCGAAGGGTAGGCAGACAAATAGTATTAACTAAATCATGGAAAAAGGCAATTGTTACCCTCAAGCCAGGGGATAAAATAGAAATCTTTGAAGGTGTTTAGACATTATGAAGGGGGAAGCTGAGTGGCATTAAAGACATATCGTCCAACATCTCCCGGCCGGCGAGGAATGAGCAGTTCTTCTTTTGAAGAAATAACCAAAGATAAGCCGGAGAAATCACTGGTCTCACCGCTCAAGAAGCGCGGTGGACGTAACAATCAAGGGAGAATAACGGTTCGCCATCGTGGTGGTGGTGCCAAGCGAAGGCTCCGCGCGATTGACTTCAAGCGGGATAAGCTGGGTGTGCCGGGCCGGGTGGCAGCCATTGAATATGACCCTAACCGCTCGGCACGCATTGCCCTCATTTACTACGCTGATGGCGAAAAACGTTATATTCTTGCGCCAGCAGAACTCGGCGTGGGGGATACTGTCAAGTCGGGTAGTGATGCTGAACTCAAGCCAGGAAATGCCCTACCCCTGAAACAAATCCCCACCGGTAGCCTGATACATAATATTGAGATGGAGAAGGGGAGAGGTGGACAGCTGGTGCGGAGTGCCGGCGTAGCCGCCCAACTAATGGTAAAAGAAGGTGAATATGCCCTGGTCCGTTTACCGTCTGGTGAGATGCGACGTATTCGCGGAGATTGCCTGGCCACCATCGGGCAGATAGGCAATATTGACCATCAAAATATAAAGCTGGGTAAGGCAGGTCGCAAACGATTGATGGGCTGGCGGCCTACGGTAAGGGGTTCAGCAATGAGCCCGCGTGACCATCCTCACGGCGGTGGTGAGGGCAGGAGCCCAATAGGCATGCCTGGACCTAAAACGCCATGGGGTAAACCGGCTCTGGGTTATAGAACTCGTAAGCCAAAGACCTCAGACAAACTGATAATAAAACGCAGAGAGAAGTAGATAGAGGTGGGAAATGTCAAGGTCAGTTAAAAAAGGACCATACATTGATGCTAAACTGCTGAAAAAAGTGGAAGCGGTTATCCGCTCCGGCCAGAAGGCAGTAATAAAAACCTGGTCACGCTCGTCTACCATACTACCTCAGATGGTGGGGCTTACCGTCGGGGTGCATGACGGTAGAAGGCATGTGCCCATCTTTATCACTGAAAATATGGTTGGGCATAAATTAGGTGAGTTCGCCTTGACACGTACCTTCAGGGGCCACGTTGGCAGGTCAGAAAGAACCACCCAGATAAAGAAAGAACCACCCAGATAAAGAAATAATAGCTTCTGGATAACTTAGTTTGGATAGGATATCAAAATGGAAGTAAGGGCAATAGCGAAAGACACGGGAATATCAGCTGACAAGGTGCGTCCGCTAGCCGATATGGTGCGGGGGAAAAAAGTGGATGAAGCACTAACCCTGCTCAAGTTTGCCCCTACGCCAAACAGCCGGATTGTCGCCAAAACAGTGAAGTCGGCAGCGGCCAATGCCGAGAATAATTTTCAGATGATACCTTCGGATTTAAAGATTGTTAAAGTATTTGTTGATGAGGCCAGAGCGCTGAAGAGGTTTCGCCCTCGCGCCCGGGGGCGAGCCGGCCGCATCCGCAAACGTTCCAGCCATATTACGGTTATTGTTACCGAGCAGGAGGAATAATTGGGACATAAAGTTCACCCTACCGGTTTTAGAATCGGCGTTATACTGGACTGGTCGGCAAAATGGTATGCTGACGCCCATTATGCTGAGTCCTTGCACGAAGACTTGAAGCTCCGGCAGGCCATCGAAACCAAGTATGCTGATGCCGCCATCTCCCTGGTACAGATTGAACGTCAGGCAAAAGAAGTATCGGTAACCGTTCACACTGCCCGGCCAGGTATCGTCATCGGACGGGGAGGACAGCGAGTTGATGAACTGAGGCTTCACCTTGAGCAACTCATTGGCAAGAAAGTCCGATTGAATATTCAGGAAATTCGCCAGCCCGAGCTTGATGCCAACCTGGTAGCCAAAACCATAGCCGAACAGATCCAGCGGCGTGTTGCCTACCGGCGGACAATGAAACAGTCGATTTTCCGCACTATTCAGGCTGGTGCCAAAGGAATAAGAGTCAGTTGTTCCGGTAGACTGGGTGATGCTGAGATAGCCCGCCGCCAGACCATGCATCAGGGGCAGGTACCCCTGCATACACTCCGGGCGGATATCGATTATGGTTTCACTGAGGCACGCACCACTCTGGGCCGGATTGGAGTAAAAGTCTGGATATATAAGGGGGAAATCCTTCCCGAACCCAAGATAATGGAAGCTGAGGAGATATCTGCTGAGCTAGCCGTTGGCAAGGAAGCGGAGGCAGAACTGGCAATTGCTGCGGAACCGATAGAGAAGCCAACCGAGCCAGTTGCCGCCGAAATTGCCGAGGCAGCACCAGAAGCAAAACCAGAGGAAAAACCAACCAAAGCCACGAGGGCCAGGAAGAAAGCAGCCGCTGCCGAGCCAGAGGAGAAGCCAGCTGAGCCGGTTGCCGCCGAAATTGCCGAGGCAGCACCCGAAGCTAAACCAGAGGAAAAACCAACCAAAGCCAAGAGGGCCAGGAAGAAAGTAGCCGCTACCGAGCCAGAGGAAAAGCCAGCTGAGCCGGTTGCCGCTGAAATTGCCGAGGCAGCACCCGAAGCTAAACCGGAAAAGAAACCGGTTAGAGCCACAAGATCCAGGAAGAAAGCAACCGCTACCGAGACCGCCGAAGACACTGTCCAATTGGCAGCGGATACAGATATGAAGGCAGAAGCCTCCGCCCCTGAAGAACAAGAGGAGAAGGATGCTACAACCTAAGCGGGTAAAATATCGCAAGTCACATAAAGGACACCGCCGGGGCAGTGCCCAGTCAGGCAATACCACTATCTTTGGTGATTATGGTTTGCAGGCACTAGAGTCAGCCTGGCTCACCAGTCAACAGATTGAAGCGGCACGGCGGGCTATGACTCATCACATTCGCCGTGGCGGCAAGATCTGGATACGCATTTTCCCGGATAAACCGGTTACCAAGAAGCCGGCGGAAACCCGCATGGGCAGTGGTAAAGGTGCCCCGGACCACTGGGTGGCAGTGGTTAAATCAGGTAGAATCCTGTTTGAGATGGCAGGAGTTGGTGAAAAAATAGCTAAAGAAGCAATACGTCTGGCTTCACACAAGCTCCCGATACAGACCAGATTTGTGGTAAGGGAAACCGGCGTATCCCCCACTAGCAGTGATTCGGTAAAGAAGGAGCTGGCTTAAGTTGAAGGTTGCAGAATTCAGAGCTCTCAATCCCGAGGAGTTGGCAAGGCAGCTGGAAGAAACTCACGAGGAGCTTTTCAACCTCCGCTTTCGCCTATCCACCAGACAGCTGGTAAACAATTGTGAAGTGCGGATGGTTAAGAAGAAAATTGCCCTACTTAAGACTATAATAAGAGAAAGAGAACTGGGTATAAGGTAGAATAATGGAAGGGAAACATAAAACCAGGATTGGTCACATAGTCAGCAACCGGATGGACAAAACGGCGATTGTAGCCGTAGAGACACCCAAGAGATTTCCATTATACAAGAAGACCATCAAAAGAGCAGTTAAGTATAAAGCTCATGATGAAAATAACGAGTGCCGCCTGGGAGACAAGGTAAGAATTATGGAAACCCGCCCGCTTTCAAAGCAAAAGCGGTGGCGTGTAACAGAAATATTAACCAAGGGAGAGGTAGCCGAGGTTCAACCTAAAGAAATAGAGTAAGATTTTCGGATGCGATGCTATGATTCAAACATATTCCAGACTCAAAGCGGCTGATAATACCGGTGCCCGAGAAATAATGTGTATTAACGTGCTCGGCGGCACCAGGCGGAGATATGCCCGAGTTGGTGACATCATCGTGGCTTCCGTCAAACGAGCCATCCCCGGCGCCGCCACCAAGAAGGGAGATGTGGTCAGGGCGGTTATCGTGCGCACCGCTCATCCATACCGGCGCCCTGACGGCTCTTACATCAGGTTTGATGAGAATGCAGCGGTGATTCTTACCGATAAAAATAACCCCAAGGGAACCCGAATATTCGGGCCAGTAGCCAGGGAGCTAAGAGACAAGAATTTTACCAAGATTATTTCTCTGGCGCCTGAAGTTTTATAAGGTAAATCGACTATGAAGATTAGAAAGAATGATACTGTACTGGTTATCGCCGGTAAGGATAAAGGCAAAAAGGGTAAAGTGCGCTTTGCCTATCCAAAGAAAGAACGGATACTGATTGAAGGTATCAACTTTATTAAAAAGCACTCCAAGGCAAAAGGACAGATGAAGCAGGCCGGCATAATAGACTTGGAAGCGCCGATTAACGTATCAAATGTGATGCTATTCTGCGATAAGTGTAATCGTCCGGTACGCATCGGTCACCGCTTTTTAGAGGATGGCAGAAAAGTCCGAATTTGTCGCTCCTGCCGTGAGGTGATTGACTAGATGTCACGATTAAAGGACATGTATAAAAAAGAGGTTATTCCCGCGCTGATGGAGCGTTACGGGTATAAAAATATAATGCAGGTACCAGGTCTGGATAAAGTGGTGCTTAATATCGGCTTGGGTGAGGCGACCCAGAATGCCAAAGCTTTAGAAGCAGCGGAAGGTGATTTAGCCGCCATTTCCGGGCAGCATCCGGTAATTACCCGCGCCAAAAAATCCATCGCTGCCTTCAAATTACGGAAGGAGATGCCCATCGGCGTAAAGGTAACCCTGCGGGGAGAACGAATGTATCAATTTCTTGATAAGCTGGTAAACGCCGTCTTACCCCGCATGCGTGAGTTTCAGGGGGTTCCCCCCACCTCTTTTGACGGCCGGGGCAACTACACCCTGGGATTCAGGGAGCAAACCTTCTTCCCTGAAATTGATTACGACAAGATAGACAAAGCACGAGGGCTGGAAATATCAATCAGCACTACTGCCAGGACAGATGAGGAAGGCAGACAGCTGCTGGAATTGCTGGGTATGCCTTTCAGCAAGGATTGACGGAGTAATAATGGCTAAGAAATCAAAAATTATAAAGGCTGGGCGTCCGACCAAATATAGAGTACAGCAGCATAATCGGTGTTACCTATGCGGTCGGCCCCGCGCTTATATTCGTAAATTCGGCTTGTGCCGCATTTGTTTTCGCAAGCTGGCCCTTACCGGTCAACTCCCCGGCGTTAGAAAATCAAGCTGGTAAAAATAAAGAATTAAGGAATAGATATGACTGTCTCTGACCCGATAGCTGACATGTTAACTAGAATACGTAACGCCATCATGGCAAGGCACGACTACGTGCCGGTACCAGCCTCAAGGACGAAGCTCTCAATTGCCAAAATCCTCAAGGAAGAGGGTTTTATTAACGATTATGAGGTGCTTAAAGGTAAGCCGCACCGGTCAATCAAAATTTATCTCAAGTATGATGACGCTAATCAGTCAGCCATTTCTGGACTGGAGCGAGTAAGCAAACCCAGTCTAAGGGTATACGTGCAACAGAAGGAAACTCCTCGTGTTTACGGCGGCTTAGGTATTGCCATCGTTTCCACTTCACAGGGGCTGAAAACCGGGCAACAAGCCCGGCGTTCCGGGATTGGTGGTGAACTCTTATGTTATATATGGTAAATCGGCTTTGGAGTGATATTCTATGTCCAGAATAGGGCGAATGCCAGTAACTGTGCCACCGGGGGTGACGGTGACTATTGAAGAGAGCAAGGTTACTGTAACCGGACCCAAAGGAGAGCTTAGCCGCTGTCTCAGCCCGGATATGGCCATTACCCGCGATAACAATAATTTAATTGTGTCACGACCCAGTGATAGCAAGGTGCACCGTTCCCTGCACGGGCTGACACGAAGCCTTCTGGCTAACATGGTAACAGGAGTAAGCACTGGCTTTGAGAAGAGCCTGGAAATAGTAGGTGTGGGTTATCGGGCTGAAAAAACCGGGGACAAGCTAACAATCCGCGCCGGGCACTCACACCCGGTAGAAGTATCCCCGCTATCAGGCATCTCTTTAGATGTCGAGGGAGCAAACCGGATTAAAGTTAGCGGGATTGACAGAGAGGCGGTCGGCGAGATGGCAGCCAGAATTCGGTCCATTCGCCCCCCTGATGCCTACAAAGGTAAGGGCATCAGATATGCCGGAGAGGTGGTTCACCTCAAGCCGGGTAAAGCTGGTAAAATGGTCGGGAAGAAGTAACTATGAAGAATAACACAAGATTAGCACGCTGCCGAAGGCACTCACGAGTTAGACTTAAGGTTAAGGGCACCACTGCCAGACCCCGTTTGTGCGTTTTCCGCAGCTTGAACCACATCTATGCTCAAGTTATTGATGACTCACGGGGACACACGCTGGTCTCAGCTTCAACCCTTGACCCGGAAATAAGAGCTGAAACTGACGGCAAAGCAAAGACAGGTAAGGCCGAGCTTATCGGCTCCCTGCTAGCTAAACGTGCCCTGGATAAAGAAATAAAGCAGGTCGCCTTTGACCGTGGCGGCTATAAATATCACGGCAGGGTTAAAGCCCTGGCCGAGGCCGCCCGGCAGGCCGGACTGAAATTCTGAAAGAGAAAAACTAATGACGAAACCAATAAGTAAAATAGATACAACCGAACTGACCCTGACCGATAAACTAATGTATATAAACCGCGTGGCCAAGGTAATGAAAGGCGGTAAGCGCCTCCGCTTCAGCGCTCTGGTGGTAACCGGCGATGGCAATGGCCATGTAGGCCTTGGCACTGGTAAAGCCAATGAAGTGCCAGCCGCAATCAGCAAGGGCGGAGCCACTGCCAGAAAGAACCTGATTAAAGTACCGCTGGCTGGAACCACTATCCCCCATGAAATAACAGTCAAGCTTGGTGCCGCCAGGGTCATGCTAAAACCAGCCTCACCCGGTACCGGTGTTATTGCCGGCGGTAGCGTCAGAGCCGTGCTGGAGGCATGCGGCGTCAAGGATATTCTGACTAAATCGCTGGGCAGCTCCAATCACATCAATGTAGCCAAAGCAACTATACTCGCCCTCAGCCAACTTAAAGAGCCGAAAGAGGAGCTAGCCAAACGCAAGTCAACCATTGCCACAGAGGAGACGGTAACCAGTGACTAAATTGCGTATTACCTGGATAAAAAGTGGTATCGGCCATAAGGAGAACCAGAAAAAGACTCTGGTATCCCTTGGTTTTCATCGGCTGAATCAGAGTGTTATACATGAGGACTCAATGCCAATTCGGGGCATGATTAATAAAGTAAGACATCTAGTTAAGGTGGAGGAAGAAAGCTCGTGAGACAGGATACTCTCTCCCCAGCACCAAACTCCAAGCATGCCAGAAAACGAGTGGGGCGGGGAAACGGCAGTGGTCATGGCACCTACTCTGGACGGGGCTGCAAAGGACAGAAGTCACGCAGCGGTCACAGTATGCGCCCGGGTTTTGAAGGCGGACAGCTGCCTTTAATCAAGCGCCTGCCGCGAAAGCGTGGCTTTGTCAATATATTCCGGACAGAGTACAGCACGGTCAATCTAGATAAACTTAGCATCTTTGAGTCTGGCAGCGAGGTAACGCCAGAAAAGCTGGTAGCCGCCGGAGTGGTAAAATCTCGGCGACATCCGATTAAGATTCTGGCTAACGGTGATATTAGTTATCCCCTTGTGGTAAAGGCAAACAAGTTTTCGGCGGCGGCCAAAGCCAAGATAGAGGCTGCCGGGGGGAAAGCCGAGGAGGTGGAGTATGCGGCCGAGGCAAAGTAAGCCACGATTACTCCAGGCAATGATTGATGCCTTCAGTCTGCCTGATTTAAGACGCCGAATTTTAATTACCGTAGGTATTCTGGTAATCTTCCGCTTTATAGCGCATATACCCCTCCCCGGAGTAGACCTTGACGCCCTGCAAGCGCTGTTTGAGCGCAACGCACTATTGGGTATGCTTGACATGTTCAGCGGTGGTGCTATGAGACGACTCAGCATAGCCGCCATGGGGGTCTATCCCTATATCACCGCCTCAATTATTATGATGCTGCTGGTGCCGGTTATCCCGCGGTTGCAGGCCCTTTCCCGGGAGGGAGAGTCAGGTAGAAACAAGATTAATCTGATAACGCACTGGCTTGTTCTCCCCCTGGCCTCTGTTCAGGGATATGGACAGCTGGTATACCTCCAGCGTGAGGGTGCTATCGCCAGTGCCGCCCCCCTGCCAATGATAGCCATGGTGCTGTCAATGGTGGCAGGCACCTTATTTTTAGTCTGGGTAGGTGAGCTTATCACTGAATATGGTATCGGCAATGGTATATCTATAATAATTTTTGGCGGTATCGTCGCTGGTTTACCGGAGATGATCGGTCAGGGCTTTCTGGCCAAGGAAAACTTCGGCGGTCTGGCCGTTTATGTTCTCCTCGTCCTGGTCACAATTGCGGTAATAGTCATCTTTACCGAGGCACACCGCCGCATTCCAGTGCAATACGCCCGCAGTGTTTTCCGCGGCGGCCGTATGTATCGGCAATCGGGAACAACCCACATTCCACTGCGGGTAAACAGTGCCGGTATGATACCGCTTATCTTTGCTATGTCCGTGGTACTCTTCCCCGGTATTGTCGCCAGTTACTTTGCCAATCCCGCTGGGGTAGATCCTAATTTTGCCAATACGCTTATGAACTTATTTAGACCTGATGCTCCCCTACCCATGGGGTTTTTCTACTGGGGTCTATATTTCGCACTGGCAGTCGCCTTTGCCTTCTTCTACACCATGGTTATATTTCAAAATCAGGACTTGCCCAATGTTTTGCAGCGCCAGGGTGGGTTCATCCCCGGCATCCGACCGGGGAAACAAACCTCCACTTACTTAAATGGAGTAATCCACCGTATCACCTGGGGTGGGGCTCTTTTTCTAGCCTGTGTGGCAATAATGCCCTTTGCCGCCCGGCATGTTAGCAATGTTCAGGTGATACAGCTATCCAGCCTGGGCTTACTCATCATGGTTGGCGTGGTCCTGGATACCATGAAGCAGCTCGAGGCACAACTGGTAATGCGGCGCTATGAAGGCTTTATCAAATAGGAGTAAAAGTTGTATATTATTCTTCTGGGAGCTCCCGGGGCAGGCAAGGGCACACAGGCTGCCATTGTCGCCCAGAAACTGAACTTGGTACATATCGCCCCTGGTGACCTGTTCCGACAGGCACTGGAGCGGGGAACTAAGCTGGGACTACAGGCTAAATATTATATGGAAAAAGGAGTACTGGTTCCTGACGAGATAGCAACACAAATGGTTTTAGAGCGGATGTCAGCTCCAGACTGTGCCAGCGGGGTAATTCTTGATGGCTTCCCCCGAAACCTGAAGCAGGCAGAGGCGCTGGATAAAGCCTTATCTCAACAGGACAAGACTGTAGACAGGGTAGTACATATCAAGGTACCTGAAGAGGAACTTATGAAGAGACTCAGCGGACGCTGGATTTGCCGCCAATGCCAGACAGTTTACCATGAAATAAATTCACCCCCCGGAGTCAGCGGTAAGTGTGATAAGTGCAGCGGTGAGCTGTACCAGCGCCCTGATGATACTGCCGAAACCATCAAAAAACGGTTAGAGGTATATTTTGCGGAGACAGCCCCTCTTATTGACCACTATACCCGGGGGGACAGGCTAATAGAAATTGACGGGGTGGGGAGTGTAGACAAAGTGGCCCAAAGAATTTTGGCCGTCCTCCAGGCAAAGGAGTTCGCCACCAGATGAGCACAATCTTTAGAGGTACAGAAATCAAAAGCGCTAAAGAGATTGATGCTATGCGTCAAGCCGGGAAAATTGTGGCTAGCATATTAGAAACACTGAGTAAACATACAAAACCCGGGATTAAGACAAAAGAGCTAGATAATATCGCCGATAGAGAACTAAAAAGGCATGGAGCCAAAGCCTCATTTAAGGGATACCATGGCTTTCCGGCCAACCTCTGTGTCTCAGTAAATGATGAGATAGTGCATGGGATTCCGGGAAGGAAAATATTGCATGAAGGTGATATCGTATCACTTGACTTCGGTGCCATTTTTGATGGTTATCAGGCTGATGCGGCAATGACAGTAGGTGTCGGAAAGATAAACTCAACGGCTAAACAGCTCATGGAAGTTACCGAGGGTGCCCTGGAGGCAGGTATTAATGCCGCCCATTCTGGAGCAAGATTGGGAGATATTTCCGCTGCCATTCAAAATCATGCGGAATCAAGAGGCTTCTCGGTGGTGCGTGAGTATACCGGGCATGGCATTGGGCGGGAAATGCACGAGGAACCACAAATACCCAACTTCGGCATTCCCGGCTCAGGACCAGTATTAAAAAAAGGGATGGCGCTCGCCCTGGAACCTATGGTAAATGCCGGTGACTGGCATACCCGACAGGGTGATGACCACTGGACGGTGACCACCGTCGATGGAAGTCTTTCGGCGCACTTTGAACATACTATTGTCATCACTGATGGTGAAGCGGAGGTGCTTACTAAAGGAGTCTATGCCTAAGAAAGATGCTATTGAGGTTGAGGGAACAGTAGAGGAGGCTCTACCTAATGCCATGTTTCGCGTTGAGTTACCTAATGGACACAAGGTGCTGGCTCATATCTCGGGCAAGATACGGATGCACTACATCAGGGTCTTACCCGGTGATAAGGTATTGATAGAGCTGTCTCCCTACGACCTGAGTCGGGGTAGGATTACCTATCGTTTTAAGTGAGTTGAGTGAGTCAATTATGAAAGTTAAAGCTTCAGTAAAAGTTAGATGTGAAAAGTGCAAGGTGGTAAAAAGGCGGGGAGTAGTTAGAATTATCTGCCCCAACCCGAAGCACAAGCAGAGGCAGGGCTAATCTTACGTAAAGTAAGGAGGAAGTAGATGGCACGTATTGCCGGGGTAGATATACCCAGAAATAAGCAGGTTTGGGTTTCATTGCAATATATCTACGGCATCGGGACTACCTTGAGCCAGAAGATTCTGGCGCAGGCTGAAATCAGCCCTGATACCAAGGTAAGCGACCTTACCGAAGAAGAAGTCAACCGCCTCCGCGAGCTTATTGACCGTGAGCATAAGGTTGAAGGCGAACTGAGGAAAGAGGTTAACCTTAATATCAAACGTCTCACTGAAATTGGAAGCTACCGGGGTGGCCGGCATCGCCGCAGTTTGCCAGTCAGGGGACAGCGAACACGAACCAATGCTCGAGCCAGGCGCGGTCCTCGCAAAACGGTAGCCGGCAGAGGCCAGAGGCGCGGCATGACCAAGAAATAAACTAAACTGATATAATTAAGAATTAAGAATTAAGAGGGAAGCAAAATGCCACAGAAGAAAAAAACCAAAGCCAAACGGCGGGAACGTAAGTCTATTCCCACTGGGAGAGCCTATATCCAATCTACTTTTAACAATACCATAGTGACCCTTACCGACCCCCAGGGCAATGTTATTGCCTGGGGAAGCTCGGGGACAGCCGGCTTCAAGGGCTCGCGCAAGGGCACTCCTTACGCTGCCCAAATGGCGGCTCGCGATGCGGCGCGGAAAGCTATGACTCACGGCTTACGCCAGATAGAGGTATTCGTTAAGGGTCCGGGTAGCGGTCGTGAGGCAGCTATCCGCTCTCTACAGAGTTCCGGGCTTTATATTACCGGTATCAGGGATGTGACTCCCATCCCGCATAATGGTTGTCGCCCACCCAAAAAGAGGCGAGTATAGGAGAGAGGGGAAATGGCAAGATACACGGAAGCAGTCTGTCGATTATGTCGTCGTAGCGGCGAGAAACTTTTCTTAAAGGGCAGTCGGTGTCTCACCCCTAAGTGCAGCGCAGATAAACGGATGAAACCACCAGGACAGCATTTCAGCCGCCGGCAGAGGTTTTCTGACCGCGGTCTGCAACTCAGGGAAAAGCAAAAAGCCC
>Ga0307379_10008608_pt1 | contig 13733 bp, 7 predicted proteins | sample UN2MG_FD_202237 | JGI IMG/M metagenome (GOLD analysis project Ga0307379, IMG submission 202237) | Soil microbial communities from Risofladan, Vaasa, Finland - UN-2 | ecosystem: Environmental > Terrestrial > Soil > Coastal area > Acid sulfate soil | place: Finland: Risofladan, Vaasa | collected...
ACCATGGAGACCTACTGGGTTCCTGGCGTGAACCACCTCGGCACCTGCGGCCGCTGGGCGTTCGCCGAGTTCAGAGATGTTTACCAAATCGAGGCCGACTTCAAGGCGAGAGTCGAGGCTGAGTTCAACAAGATGATACAGTCATTCACTGCCCAGCCGGCGGTGTAGAGAAACACCATGGCCAAGAGAACATCCAAGAAAAAAATGAACAAGACAGTTGAAACACTCACGCACGGCGAGGCGTCGCGCAAGAACATTCCCACGGCTGAGTTCCAGTCGGTCATGCGGAAGCGGGAGCAGTCCCCGATCCGCCTTGCCTATGAGCGGCTCAACCGCGACCTGGACCCACAACTGGTCTGGCGAGGCAAGGATGAGCAGGACTGGTCCGACTTGGTTGTCCACGCACCGCCGCTCTATATCCAGGAGAAGGTCCACCCTAAGGTCCTCATTGACGATCTACTCGCACGTAGTCAAGAAGACAAGAAACAGCAAGAGGGACACCAGTTCGACCTCTTTGCCGATTTCAACGGGCTACCTGATCATGCCCGCTCGACTGAATTCTATCAGCATGATGCTAATTGGAGCAACCGCATGATCCTTGGCGATAGCCTCCAGGTCATGGCCAGCCTGGCCGAGCGCGAGGGCCTGCGCGGGCGCGTGCAGTGCATCTACGTCGACCCGCCCTACGGCATCAAGTTCAACAGCAACTTCCAGTGGTCCACCACCAGCCGCGACGTGAAGGACGGCAAGGCCGACCACATCACCCGCGAGCCCGAGCAGGTCAAAGCCTTCCGCGACACCTGGCGCGACGGCATCCACAGCTACCTCACCTACCTGCGGGACCGGCTCACCGTCGCCCGCGATCTCCTCACCGATTCCGGCTCCATCTTCGTGCAAATCGGCGATGAAAATGTCCACCGCGTCAGGGCGGTGATGGATGAGGTGTTTGGGGAGGACAATTTCCTCAGCGAAATTATTGTTCGAAAAACGACCTCTTCAACATCCAACAATTTGGCGAATGTCCACGACGTGATTGTTTGGTATGGGAAAACAGAATCCCAGAAATTCAGAAGGCTGTTCCGCGCTAAAGGCGAGAACTCGGGGGCTTCTGCTTACAAGTCCTCAGAGGAGGGAGAGTTCACTACAAGCGGCTTAACCTCACAGAATCCCGGATCGCGTTATCCAATCAAATACGTGGGAAGGTCCTTCAACGCGGAACCTGGCTGGTGGAAGACAGGCGAAGCCAATATGGCGCGCGTGCTCAAGGCCAATCGCCTTGTCACCACGAAGGGCAGCGTCCGCTACAAACGCTTCTTGGCTGATTTTCAGGTATTCGCGATCGATAACCTTTGGGAGGATACGGCAGGCGACACAGACAAAGTTTATGTGGTGCAAACGGCACCTGAAGTCATCAAGCGCTGCATCCTGATGGCCACCGACCCCGGCGATCTCGTGCTCGACCCGACCTGCGGTTCCGGCACCACCGCCACTGTCGCCGAGCAATGGGGCCGCCGCTGGATCACGATTGACACCTCGCGCGTGGCGCTGGCGCTGGCCCGTGCCCGCATCATGGGCGCGCGTTATCCCTTTTACCTGCTGGCCGATTCCCGCGAAGGCCAGCTCAAGGAATCCGAAGTCACCCGCACCGCGCCAAGTTCGCAGCCCGTGCAGGGGAACATCCGCCACGGCTTCGTCTATGAGCGCGTGCCGCACATCACCCTCAAGTCCATCGCCAACAACGCGGAGATCGATGTCATCTGGGACCAGTGGCAGGCGAAGCTGGAGCCGCTGCGCGAGAAGCTGAACGCCGCGCTCAAGAAGACATGGCAGGAGTGGGAGATTCCGCGCGAGTCCGATGCGAAGTGGCCGGACGCGGCGGCGAAGCTGCACACCGACTGGTGGCAGGCCCGCATCGCCCGGCAGCAGGAGATCGACAAGTCCATCGCCGCCAAGGCCGAGTTTGAATACCTTTACGACAAGCCCTACCCAGACAACAAGAAGGTCCGCGTAGCGGGGCCGTTCACCGTTGAAAGCCTCTCGCCGCACCGTGTCCTGGCTGTGGACGAGAATGATGAGTTGATCGACCCGCTAAAAGCACAGAACCGCACCGAGGAAGAAGGCGACTTCGTCCAGATGATTCTCGAAAACCTGAAGACCGCTGGCGTGCAGCAGGCGCATAAGGAAGATAAGATCAACTTCACGTCCATTGCCCCATGGCCGGGGCACTTCATCTGCGCTGAGGGTCGGTACGTCGAAGGCAATGAGGAGAGCGGCACAGAGAAGCGTGCGGGTATCTTCATCGGCCCGGAGTTCGGAACCGTAACCCGCCCGGATCTTGTAGCGGCGGCTCGGGAGGCTGGCGACGCGGACTTCGATGTGCTTATCACTTGCGCCTTCAACTACGACGCCCACTCGACAGAATTCAACAACCTCGGCCGTATCCCTGTACTCAAGGCGCGGATGAACGCCGATCTCCACATGGCCGAGGACTTGAAGAACACCGGCAAGGGGAACCTGTTTGTGATCTTCGGTGAGCCGGACATCGACATCCTCGACGCCGCAGACGGCCAAGTCCAGGTCAAGATCAACGGGGTGGATGTCTTTCACCCCAACACCGGCGAAGTCCGCAGCGACGGAGCCGAAGGCATCGCCTGTTGGTTCATCGACACAGACTACAACGAGGAGAGCTTCTTCGTCCGCCACGCCTATTTCCTCGGAGCAAACGATCCATACAAGGCACTTAAGACCACGCTCAAGGCCGAGATCAACGAGGAAGCCTGGGCCACGCTCAATAGCGACACGTCCCGGCCTTTCGACAAGCCGGAATCAGGCCGCATTGCGGTGAAGGTGATCAATCATCTCGGTGATGAGGTTATGAAGGTGTTTCGGGTGTGATCAAGGGATAATCGGAATAATAGTTGAAGGAGAAGCAGCATGATAGACGGTTCCCGGCAACTGCCTGTTCAACACCTGACTATTCGCGTACCCTGGCACGATAACGGCTGGCAAGGTACGTTTTGCAGTAAACCTTGCGCCAATACCAGCTGCACCATCCTGCCGCGTATTGCCACCGGGCGTAATGATGTCCACGAGACTGCGCACTCCGGCGAAAGCCTGGAAGGGCTGGCGCGCGAGCAACTGCCGCCCTGTGTTGATGAGCACGGAACCATCATGGCGCCGTTTGCGCTGTCGATGATGAAAAATCACCCTTATGCCGATAATGCGAAGGTAACACACGGTCACTTTGCTGATACGCCGTATACCATTCGGCCATACTCAACTGCGGCTATCCCCTTTCGCTGGATGTTGCGGGAGCAGATAGAGGGCAACCCGAAATGGAATGTTCAGAGCAAGGCTGAGCAGCTTCAAATCGATTACCAAGTAGAGCGCGAACCTGACTTGACGCTAAACAAGGGTTGGAACAAGGACAAAAAAACTTGGATACAGGAGGGCACTAATCAGCAGATGATCCTCGATACCTTTTTCAGCGCCACCAAGCCAGATAAGTCACTGATTTTCTTTTACGCCAAGCGCACACCACTCATCCAGGATGCCCGCCGCGTAATCGTCGGTGTCGGGCGCATGAAGACGGTCGGCACTTGTGTTGAATATCGTTATGTCGGTGGCGATAGACCCAAAGATAAAATAAGAGGTTACCTTTGGGAACGAAACATTGAACATTCAATCCGGCCCGAGTGTTCTGACGGTTTCCTGTTGCCTTATAATGACTTATTGGCCTTGGCCGAGCAGGATGACAGCCTGGATATCGGCGACTGTGCCGCATTTGCCCCGGAAGAGTATTTTGAACAGTACTCATACGGCAGCGAGCTGTTACCGCAGGATGGCGCCATCGCTTCTCTGCTGGCGCTCGAAAAGGCCATCAAGGCCATGCGCGGTTTACTGGACGCGCCCTGGGCGGAGTATCTGCAGTGGATAGACCGGGAACTGAACCGTCTCTGGCAAGTGCGCGGTGCCTTCCCTGGCCTGGGCGCAGCCTTACATGCGTTTGGCTTGCCGCATGGCAATCTGTTGGCCTGGCATCTGATAGGTGATGCCGAAAAGCCGGTCGATCCCTGGCCGCAGTTGACCGCAGTACTGAAGAACCCGGACACCTTGCCGGACTACCTGCGTGAGGGCATCGGCAAAACGCAGCAACAGAAATGGGAAAAACTGCCGGAGCCGCGCCGCGCTTTGATGATGCTGTTAGCGCGCTTCAACCTGTCCAACGAGCAGGCGCTACGCTGGTATCAGGAAACGGAAAGGGAAAACGCAGGTATTGTCCTGAAGGACAAAGACATCCTCGCCAACCCGTACCGTATTTATGAAGCAGACCGCTTGCAGGCAGATCCGATTGCCTATGCTGTGATCGACCGCGGCATGTTCCCGCCCGAGGCACTGCGCAAGGAATTCCCGGTTCCCGATCCAAGCCGGGTGCATGAGGCCATTGATGACCGCCGTGTGCGTGCCGTGATGATTCAGACGCTTGAGGAAGCTGCCAGTGACGGGCATACCGTACTGCCCGCGTCGTGGCTGATCCAGCGCGTTCGTGAACGGCCCATGAAGCCCGAATGCCCGCTGGATGCGGATACGCTATCGGTGGTTGAAGACAGTTTGGTTCCGCACATTTCCACTGTGGAAATGAACGGTCAGGGTCAGGCCTTCCAGTTGGATCGCTATGTGGAAACATCGGAGTTGATCCGTGTGGCGATTACCAAGCGCAAGCGTGGCAAGGCCAATGTCGGTGAGTTCGACTGGGTGGCCCTAGTCAATAACGCCATTGATGGGGATAACAAGAGCGGACCCCTCTCGGAAGATGATAAGACAGCACGACAGGAAAAGGCCGTCGCGCTGAAAGAACTGTTCCGTTCGCGCGTATCTGTGTTGGTGGGCTCAGCAGGCACGGGAAAGAGCACGCTGCTGAAAGCCCTGTGTGGTATTGATTCGGTGCTGAAGGGAGGGATTCTGCTGCTGGCACCGACCGGCAAAGCTCGCGTCCGACTGGAGCAGACCAGCTGCATGGCCGGGCAAGGCAAGACAGTGGCGCAGTTCCTCCACGGATTGCAGCGTTACGACGGCAATACCCAGCGCTATTACGTTAATGCAAATGCGCCGCGCTCATCGGCGCACAAAACAGTGGTGATTGATGAATGCTCGATGCTGACAGAGGAGCAACTCGCTGCCTTGCTGGATGCCGTCAAGGGTGTAGAGAGACTCATTTTGGTCGGTGACCCGAAACAGTTGCCGCCCATTGGCGCCGGGCGACCGTATGTGGACATTGTGCAAACTCTAAAGCCGGATAACATCGACAGCCTGTTCCCGCGCGTGGCTTCCTGCTATGCCGAGTTGACAGTCACCATGCGTCAGCAAGGCGAAGAGGATGCGGTACGAACGGATGTCTTGCTGGCCAATGCCTTTAGCGGTCGCGCACTGGACGCTGGTGCCGATGAAGTATGGCATACCGTGGCGGCGAATCAAACCCCCTTCGTCAAATTGGTGCCCTGGAGTCAGCCGGATCAATTACAGAAGTTGTTACTGGCGGAGTTAGTGGCTGAACTGGGGTTGGCGTCTGCCGAAGATGAAGTGGGTTTCGAATTATCTATCGGTGGTGTTGCGTCAGAGTATAACGGTCAGACCAATATTTTCTTCAACACGCGATACAAGGATCGGGCAGGTGCTGCTGAAAAGGCGGAGTTATGGCAGATTCTTTCTCCTGTGCGGCAAAGCCAGGCGGGTGTGCTGGCCTTGAATCGGGCTATACAGCAGCAGTTCCGCAAACGCTTTCTGGATATGGCCGTGCTCGCCGGCTTTCAGAAGAAGATCATTACAAGCCCGGCAGGACCGGAAGGCATTATCTACGGAGACAAAGTGATTAATATCGCTAACAGCGGCCGTCGAAAAGTCTATCCAGATAAAGACGATCATTATGTCGCTAATGGCGATATTGGTGTGGTAACCGGGCACAGGCGTATGAAAGGCAGAGAGTGGAAGCCGGTTGAAATTGAAATGGAGTTGGCCTCGCAGCCGGGTTATGCATATAAGTATATGCCGAGGGAGTTTGATGGCCAGGAAAGCACACCACCGCTGGAACTGGCCTACGCGCTGACCATCCATAAAACTCAGGGCAGTGAGTTTGGCACCACGTTTTTGGTGGTACCCAACCCGTGTCGGCTATTAACGCGAGAGATGCTGTACACCGCTTTAACCCGACATAAGCAAAAAGTGGTGATCCTGCATCAGGGTGATTTTAGAGAGCTGCAACGCTTCAGCCATGATCAGGCTTCCGAAATCGCCAGGCGCATGACCAATTTATTCACACCTTCGCGTCCCATCGAGGTGCGGGTCAGCAACCGGTCGGTGTTTCTCGACAGCAATCTCATCTACCGCACCGAGCGCGGAGAACTAGTGCGCTCCAAATCGGAATGGATTATTGCTGACAAACTCCACACGGCCGGTATTGATTATCAGTACGAGCAACCTTTGATATTGGCTGGAGTCGAGCGTTTTCCTGATTTTACTATCGTTGATGATGACACTGGCTTAACTTGGTACTGGGAACACAATGGCATGCTCAGCAACGAAGCATATCGCCAGCGTTGGGAGCGCAAGCTCGACGCGTACAGGCAACAGGATATTCTGCCTCTTTCAGAAGGAGGCGGCAAAAATGGAACCCTTCTCATCACGGAAGAAAAAGAAGGCACTGGACTGAATGCGGAACAAATTAGAACAAACATCGAAAAGATATTAGGTGGATAAATGAACTTCCGCATCGCCGATACCTTCACCGACAGCCTCGCCAGGCTAACAGACCAGGAGCAGAAGGCCGTAAAGACCACGGCCTTCGATCTTCAGCTGAATCCGGCTACACCGGGAATGCAATTCCACAAACTCGACAATGCCAAGGACCCAAACTTCTGGTCTGTCCGGGTAAGTCTGGATATCCGGCTGATCGTTCATAAGACGGATACAAGCATTTTGCTGTGCTACGTCGATCACCACGATAGCGCCTATCACTGGACCGAGCAACGCAAACTGGTAACCCACCCTAAGACTGGTGCAGCGCAAATGGTTGAGGTAAGGGAGACAATCAAGGAAATTACCGTTCCCAAATATGTTGAAGTGCCTCACCAGAAGCCGCTCTTGTTCTCTGATCTTTCCAAGGATTATCTGTTGACTTGCGGTGTGCCTGCCGAGTGGTTGGACGATGTTCTCAAAGCCGATGAAGACACCGTACTGGAGTTGGCCGACCATCTGCCGAGTGAGGCTGCCGAGGCGTTGTTGGATCTTGCCACCGGCGTGACACCGCAAGTAGCACAGCCTGTTATAGCCGACGCAGACCCATTCGACCATCCCGATGCCCAGCGTCGTTTCCGGGTGATGAACAACGTTGAGGAACTCGAACAAGCCTTGGAGTATCCATGGGAGAAATGGACTGTCTTTCTACATCCTGCACAGCGACAGTTGGTTGAACGGGATTACAGCGGTCCTGCCAGGGTCTCGGGTTCGGCTGGTACAGGAAAGACAATCGTAGCACTCCACCGGGCCGTATTCCTTGCCCGTGCCAATCCGGACGCACGGGTGTTACTCACTACCTTTTCCGATACACTGGCGAATGCGCTACGAACGAAACTGAGACGACTGATCAGCAACCAGCCGCGTATTGGTGAACGTCTGGAAGTGCATGCCATGAACGCGATTGGCCGGCGGCTTTATGAATTGAACGTTGGCCATCCGCGCATTGCATCCCGAGAAGTGCTACAGCAGCTTCTGACAGAGACAGCCAGAGAAGTCGGTGAGCACAAGTTCAGCCTGCATTTTTTAATGACAGAGTGGGAGCAGGTCGTTGACGCATGGCAGTTAGAGACATGGGAGGCGTATCGAGATGTCGTGCGTTTGGGCCGAAAAACCCGCCTATCGGAAAAACCGCGTGCGGTACTCTGGTCGATCTTCCACCGAGTCCGATCCACTCTGAAGGTTCGGGACTTGGTAACATTCTCCGACTTGTTCACCCAGTTGGCGTCCCGGCTTGCGGAGAGCAAACACCTGCCTTTTGACTTTGCCGTCGTAGATGAGTCTCAGGATCTCAGTGTCGCTCAGCTACGGTTTCTCGCTGCACTTACAGCCGGGCGACCGAACGGCCTCTTCTGCGGCGGCGACCTCGGCCAGCGAATCTTCCAGCAGCCCTTCTCGTGGAAAGCGCTCGGCGTTGATGTTCGTGGTCGTTCCCACACGCTCAGAATCAATTACCGGACATCACATCAGATCAGAATGCAGGCGGACCGCCTCCTGGCACCCGAACTCTCAGACGTTGACGGTAACACGGAAGAACGGAGTGGAACGATTTCAGTGTTCAACGGGCCAAAGCCAATCATCATGGAATTGACCACCCAGGGGGAAGAAGTCAAAGCAGTCAGTCAGTGGCTTTCAGATCGCATCAGCGAAGGCATAATGCCGCAGGAAATAGGTGTTTTCGTACGTTCTGTCGCCGAACTGGACAGAGGACGCGCGGCCGTCGAGGATGCGGGGCTACCATTCAAGGTACTCGATGAGAACGTTGAAACGATCAGCGGGCATGTTTCGATCAGCACCATGCACCTTGCCAAAGGTCTGGAATTCCGGGCCGTTGTCGTGATGGCCTGCGATGATGAGGTCGTTCCCTTACAGGAACGGATCGAAACGGTCTCGGACGACAGCGACCTGGAAGAAGTGTACAATACGGAACGACACCTCCTGTACGTTGCCTGCACCCGTGCACGGGATCATCTGCTCGTAACAAGCGTCGAGCCAGCATCGGAGTTCCTTGATGATCTGCGGATGTGAGTCTTTGGAGTGCCGTCTGGGAAAAAAGTGTTCTCGGCATTTTGTCCGACTAAATTGGCCAATAAGATGAGCAAGAAAGCCCTATACAGACACAAGAGGACCGGCGATCTATTTGCCATCGAAACCGATGAGACCGGCAAAGTCATTTCCACGAGCGGCCCTCTTTTGACCAAAGACCTGAACCCCGAAGCCTTGGATTATGACAACTACTGGGACCCCGATATAAGGGCCAATATCGACGGCTTTGAACTGCTCTCGCAGGCCGAGTACAGGGAGCTTCTCAAAAGAAACGGCTTGTTTGTTCAGGAATCACAACGCTCTATTTTTGATGAGACCACCCGCGACAAGAGACTTCGTGAAAGGAGCGAACGGAAATAGACCGTCACCGCCCATGGCGGCTGGCAGACGCCGATGAGAACACTGATGACATTAAGACCGGGAGTGGTCGCAACGCTGACGGTGCTCGTAGTTGCCGCACGATTTGTCTCGGCAGCCTCTGAAAGCTCCAAGCCGGCTATCACGAATCGGCTGGGGATCGGCTTCGGTCTGGGACGCGAAACGGGCGAGTTGGCGCTCGCCATGAAGGGCGAAAATGATTTTGTGGACACCATGGCGAGGGGCGTTGGACTTGGCCAGATGAAGCAGCTTACAGCACAAGGTGTGAAAGTCGCCAGCGTGTTCCTCTCACTCGAACAAATGCGGGAAACGATTGCGACGCTCAGGAAGAACAACATCCAATGCGCGTATCTGGCCTACAATCCCGAACAGAACCAGCGCACATCGCGGGCCGAACTCGACAACTTTGTCGGCTCTGTCAAACAGGCCAAAGAACTCGCCGCCGCGTATGGCGCACCGTTGGTTGTCGGGCCGGGAATGCGTTTCATGATGGCCCGCGAGGAGGACTACGCCAAAGCCGCCCCGCATGCCGATGTCTGGCTGATCCAATCGCAGCGGTTTCAGATTGACCGCGAGACGGCCAAACGCGCCACACCGCAGGAATACCGGCAGAACATCCAGCGTGTGGTGGAGCTCATCCACAAGGGGAATCGGCGAACCAAGATCTGGGTGCAGATCATCGTCTGTCCCGGGGCGCGTCCCGGCAACGATTTCTCGGCGGAGGAGATCGTGCGCTTGGCGCGTTCGGTCGAGGACATTGTCGATGCCGTCCGCATCTACACCGCCGGCGCGTCCAAGGGCAACGAGACGTTGAAGGAGGTCATTCGACTCCTTCGTGCAGATCAGCCGAAGTCCGCTACCAAGCCACAAACCGACTAAACGCCGGTCGCGGCCAAGACTGGCCCCGCAATCGCCACCAACTACACCGACGACAACGAAGCGATGCTGGCGAAGTACCTGCGACCGGGCGACTGTTTCGCATTCATGTGGCGCCAAGTTCTCGACTCGGAGGCTTGGCTGGCGAACGATGTACTTGCCATTGGTTCCCACACAGCGGCGAGACAACCGCATGTGGCGCCCCATTGGGCTGACGAGTTTTCGTCTCTCGCTCGCTCAGCAATACTTGAATCCCGCTGGCAAAAAACAAGGAGTCCCGGAAGACAACCACACTTATCGCAGAGGACCTCCGCCACCAACCCGGACGTATCTGGGAAGCTCATCGGTGTCCGGAGTTTGTCAACGATCGCTTCGGCGGTTTCCTCCGGCAGCTTCTCGAACACTACCTCTATTCGCGTCGGAAACTTTCGCAAGTTATCCCATCCCGGATTTCCCAAGTAGCACGTGACAAACGAACCATTTTTTGGTAGTATAGAGCCTATGGAGACCACTCAAGCCACTTTCGACCCTATGATACGGGAGAACCCAATGGGTGAAGCACGCAAGGACGCTCTGAGGCTCGATTTTGACCGCAAACTGAAGCTCGAATTTCATGGAACCAAGGTCACCAGCGATGCCGGACTGTTGGCCTACCGAGAGCTTGATGAAACACTCGGCCTGACCTCTACGATTGACTCAGAACTTCGTGACATTCGAACAGGTAAGAACACGCAACACGGTCTTGCCGCTTTGCTCAGACAGTCCATATACAGCAGGCTTGCTGGCTATGATGACACGAACGACGCCGAACGTTTATGTGTTGATCCTGCCATGCGGCATATTGCCGGGGGTAAAGCCATAGAACGCTCTGCCGCGTCAACCAGTGCAATGGGAAGATTTGAAACAGAGATACTGACTCAGTCCAAGAACCTGGAGCTATTGATGAACCTGGCAGGTGAATGGGTTGATCGAGTACACCAGCGAAAAGCAATCAAGCAGATTATCCTTGATATGGACAGTTCTGTCAGCCCGACCTATGGCAACCAGGAGGGCTCTGTCTACAATGGCTACTTCGAGTGCACCTGTTATCACCCACTCTTTTGCTTCAATCAGTATGGTGACCTGGAGTGAGCACTTCTTCGCAATGGGAATGTCCATAGTGCCGATGACTGGCGAAGTTCGCTGGAGCCGATTGTCAATCGTTATCGAGATTATGACATCCTCCGATTCTTCCGTGGTGATGCAGCCTTTGCTAATCCAGAGATATATCGCTATCTTGAAGCGGAGGGGTACTTCTATGCGATACGACTAAAGGAGAATCCAATACTGCATGAGAAGGTTGAACACATGCTGACTCGCCCCGTGGGGCGTCCAGCGAAGAAGCCGATTGTCCTGTACCATAGCTTTCGGTATCAGGCGGCCAGTTGGAAAATCGCTCGAAGGGTGGTCGCTAAAGTCGAATGGCATGCAGGTGAACTGTTTCCGAGAGTCGGCTTCATTGTGACGAATCTTCGGTGGAAATCCAGCAATGTGGTGAGGTTCTACAACAAGCGAGGCACAGCGGAGCAATGGATTAAGGAAGGCAAGTATGCACTGAACTGGACTCGACTTTCATGCCATGATTTCGTGGATAATCAGGTCCGTCTTCAGTTATTTGCTCTTGCTTACAACATTGGTAATTTTCTCAGGCGGTTGGCATTGCCCAAGTCAGTGAAACAGTGGTCCCTGAGAACGCTCAGAGACAAGCTCATCAAGATAGGAGCCAAGGTGGTCAGCCATTCCCGCTACGTGATATTTCAGATGGCCGAAGTGGCTGTGCCGCAGACGCTCTTTCGGGAAATACTTGACCGAATCCGGCAGTTGCGTTCTTTGACAATACCTGCGAGGCCGGGATGATGTGTGGAACTGCTGAAAATCTGGCTGAAGTAATGGAGGGCAATGGTGGTGGTCTGCCAAAATGGTGCGAAAAAGCGGGGTCTTGACGTATGTGCGTGACTTTTTGGCGGTTTTTCCGGCACGGCATGCTCAGCTTGCTGGAATTATCTTGGAATTGAGCTGAGATTATGGTATCATGAAACGTTAAGTTTGCAGGACTGGTTCAGTGAAGCGTATATGGGAAATCCCAGTTTCTACACCAAGCGAGGCGGAGGGCAACGGTCGCGGTGTGCCAACACAGTCGGAAAAAGGGGTTTTTTCACACAAATGCATGGCTTTTCTTATGTTTAATGCGACATGGTGTGGGTAATTGGGCAGGGAACTATTGGAATTGCGATGTAGTTTTTGGTATAATAGGGCTCAAATTGAACAGGAATGTCTGAGGAGAAATGTCCAAGCGTGCAAAAATACCGTTTATGAAGTTAAATGGGAAATCCCGGGTTATTGTTTATTTTTGGAGGATTGAACAATGAGAAGTCTCAGAGCAAAATTAGCTGTGGTATGTGTGCTGGGTCTGTTGCTCGGCGCTGCCCAGGCCGCCGTCCCTGACAATGACAGTTGTGCCAATCCTCAGCAGGTCGGCGAAGTCGAGAATCTGTCTTTTGACACACGAGAAGCGACCTTCGATGGATTCGGTCCGTGCACACACAGCCCGAACATTTGGTACTGCTATACCGCCTCCTGCACCGGCGACGTAACGGTCAGTCTTCTGGGCAGCAGTTACGATACAATGCTCGCTGTGTACGATGGGTGCGAACGCTATGCGGGCTCGCGCAGGATGATCGCATGTAACGATGACTTCGGACCCGACAGTACCTCGCAGATCACCTTCGCTGCGGTTGCGGGCAATCAGTATCTGATCGAAGTTGCTGGCTATAGCGGATGGACCTGGCCCGAAACGGGTCTGGGCAAGCTCAGCATCCGTTGCGCCGGGGAGCCGGGGCCCGGTCCGGTGCCCAACAACGATTGCGCCAACGCTCAGCCGGTCGGCGAGGTTGAGAACCTGGCCTTCGACACCACGAATGCAACATTCGACGGGCCGAGCCTTTGTGCGCACAGTCCGAATCTCTGGTACTGCTATACCCCCTCGTGTACGGGCAATGCGACCGTCAGTCTTCTCGGCAGCAGCTATGATACGGTGCTCGCCGTCTACAACGGGTGCGAATGCTATCCGAGCGCCAGCGATATGATTGCCTGCAACGATAACTTCGGAGCGGGCACGGCATCACAGGTCACTTTCGCCGCGATTGCGGGACAGCAATACATGCTTGAGGTGGGCGGCTACGACGGAGAGGTCCCTGCCAGTAAGGGTCCGGGCAAGCTCACGATCACTTGCGCCGGAGAGCCGGGTCCAACCTCACTGGACAACTGTGCCAACGCTAAGCCCATCGGCAATGTTACAGACCTGCCGTTCGACACGAGGAATGCAACCGCTGACGGGCCCGGCCTCTGCATGGACAGCCCGAACACCTGGTATTGCTATACCGCTTCGTGCACCGGCAACGTTACCGTTAAGCTTTCGAATACGACCTATGACACGATGTTGGCTGCTTATGACGGTTGCGAATGCTATCCAACATCATCCAGGCTGCTGCAATGCAACGACGACTTTGGAGGCAATACCAACTCGCAGGTCACATTCGCGGCCACCGCAGGCAACCAGTACCTCATCGAGGTTGGCGGTTATTCTTCGGAGAAGGGTCAAGGCC
>Ga0307379_10008610_pt1 | contig 13732 bp, 14 predicted proteins | sample UN2MG_FD_202237 | JGI IMG/M metagenome (GOLD analysis project Ga0307379, IMG submission 202237) | Soil microbial communities from Risofladan, Vaasa, Finland - UN-2 | ecosystem: Environmental > Terrestrial > Soil > Coastal area > Acid sulfate soil | place: Finland: Risofladan, Vaasa | collected...
TCACTGCTCAGAAGTAGAGGGCTCACCGCGATAAGCTGCCAATTCTACCTCTTAATCTAAAAACAAGCCCCTTGCTCATAAACACTGAAATTATTTATTATAATATGTTGCCTCACTTTTTAATCCACCCTCAAAGGCGAAGAGGGTAACAGCTCGGTTAAACGCCCTTGTGGTTGGCTTTTTTAGTGCGGGCTGTTTAAAATTAGACAGCCTCTTTTTATGAGGAGAGGAGAGAACTCTTTAATAAATAACCAGTGAATTTTAATCCGCAAAATGTTTTAGGAGAGTGGGTCTGATGCCGAAAATAATGAAAATTATAATGATAACCCTATTATTGGTGGTGAGCCTTGCCCTGCCGTTTGGAATTGGCTGTGGTGTAGATGACAGGACTCCTCCGAGCCTGGAGCCAGGTCTGGATAGTATAGCAGAGGCATGGGAAGTCATCGTCAATGATTATGTGGACAAGGACAGGATTGATATTGGCACACTGAGTCAGGCGGCTATTGAGGGCATGCTGGAGGCACTGGATGACCCCTATAGCGCTTACCTGGATGCTGAAGCCTATCAACTGAGCTTGGGCGACCTGGAAGGGAAATTTGAGGGCATCGGCGCCTATGTAGGAGTTGATAAAGATGAGCAGATAATGATTATCGCTCCCATCGCTGATTCACCGGCGGCTAAGGCAGGAATTGAAGCCGGCGATATAATCCTGAAAGTCGATGACAAGCCTACTTCTGAGATGAGCTTGACTGAGGTTGTACTTTACATTCGTGGGCCAAAGGGTACGCCAGTAAGGCTCCTTATTCTTCACCAGGGGGAGGCCGAGCCTGAGGAGATTGAGATAGTTAGAGATGAGATTGAGGTGGCCAGTGTTTACTTTGAAATGAAAGAAGACGTCGCTTATATTAACATCACCTATTTCTCCGAGCGCACCGATGAAGAATTGTCCCCTGTCATGCAGAGCATAGCCCAAGAAGCAGCTACGGGTATCATCCTCGACCTGCGCAGTAACCCTGGTGGTTTATTGCAAACAGTAGTTGATGTCGCCAGCTACTTCTTGGAGAAAGGCGTGGTCGTCGATGTGGTGGATAATAAAGGAGAGCATGCCACTTCAATGGTTAGACCCAAAGAAACCACTACTAACCTGGACCTGGTTGTTTTAGTTGATAGCTACAGCGCTAGCGGTAGTGAGGTACTGGCTGGAGCCCTCCAAGATTATGACCGTGCCATCATTGCTGGCACCACAACTTATGGCAAGGGCAGTGTCAATATCCTCCACCAGCTTGAAGATGGCTCAGGATTGTATATTACCACTGCTCGCTGGCTCACCCCTAATGGTCGCCCCATAGAGGGTGAAGGAATAGCCCCCGACTATGAGCTTGACCCTGAGGAAGAGGATGCCATCCAATGGGCTATAGACTACCTGAAGAACATTAAGTGATGAGGAGGTTTTTTATCGATCTCGTCCCTTCCGCTACTAACGAAATGGTAACTTTTTCGTTATATATTAGTAGGAGAAATTTTAAGCAGGAGGTAAAAAGAGATGAAAAAGAGAATCTTATGGCTGGGGTTGAGCTTCTTATTGGTGGCGGCTTTAGTGCTGACCTCTTGTGGTGAGGCAGTACCAGGAGAGCAAGAAGAGGAAGAGGGAGAGGAGGAAGAAGAGGAAGAGGCCACCCCTACTATACTGCCCGCAGGAATGGGTATCATTGAAATTCGTGTTACCGACCCTCCACCGCCAGGTGTAAAGACTGCTAATGTTACCTTAACCAAAATAGAGGTTCATAAGGCTGTGGCTGAACAGGAGATGGAACAGGACCAATCAGGTAGCAACAACCAGACTCAGGAGCAAGAACTGCAACAGACACAACAGGATGAAGGCGAATGGATAACCATAATTGATTACGAGGCAACCTTTAACCTGTTCGAGGTTATTGAGGAAGCAGCTATTCTTGGCAGCGAGAATGTCACAGCTGGGAAGTATACACAAATACGTATGGACGTGATAAAAGTAGAGGGGCTGACAAGCGACAACACACCATATATTGCAACTGTGCCTAGTGGGACATTGAAAATCGTCAGACCGTTCGAAGTAAAAGATGGGTTTACGACTATCCTAACCGTGGATTTCGATGGGGATAGATCACTTATAATGACCGGAAGAGGTAAGTTTTTATTTAAACCTGTGGTTCGTTTGCAAGTGGACCTTTCCAGCCCGCCAGCGAACGGCGGAGACTCCACTCCGCCAGTGATTGACCTAACAGGAGTTACTGAGGGTCAGATAATCGTCTCCCCTGAGACGGTTACACCGGAATTTAGCGTTTCAGACGACACTGACCCAGAACCTACCTTGATTGCAACCCTGAATGTGAATGGGGAACCCTTCGCCTCGGGGACAGTGATCAGCGAAGTAGGCGAGTACGAGTTAGTGGTGACAGCTATAGACGCTAGTGGCAACGAAGCTGAGGTGGCAGTAAGCTTTGAGATAGTCGAAGTCGAGGATACCACTCCGCCAGTGATTGACCTGACAGGGGTCACCGAAGGTCAGGTAATCGTCTCCCCTGAGACGGTTACACCGGAATTTAGCGTTTCAGACGACACTGACCCAGAACCTACCTTGATTGCAACCCTGAATGTGAATGGGGAACCGGAACCCTTCGCCTCGGGGACAGTAGTCAGCGAAGTAGGCGAGTACGAGTTAGTGGTGACAGCTATAGACGCTAGTGGCAACGAAGCTGAGGTGGCAGTAAGCTTTGAGATAGTGGCAGCAGAGTAGAGATGGGCTCGCTTTAGCACCATGGGTAATCCTGCATAAGAGGTTAGGCTATGGATAGGGAGGAATTTGAGTGGCTGGTGGTAAAGGCAGGTGACAGGCTCTTAACCATATAGTCTGCCTGCGAGCTATAGCCAGACTCACGGTAGTACTCTTTAGCTCCAATCCCACTCAAAACTATCATTATTGGTGATTGAAACTCCTCACCGGCAATTCGCTCGGCTTCTTTTAGCAACGCCTTACCCAAACCCTTATGCTGAACTGCGGTGGGATTTCGGTGCTTTAGAGAAACCTCAGGACCATATATATGTAGTTCCCTTATTAAGGCTAAATTTCCTCTAATCTCCGCTCCTAATCTGGCTATAGATTTAGATTGAATCCTCATCCGCAGCAAGCCAAATAGCGTTTCTTTTTCATCCTCAAAGGACAGGAAAATTTCCTTGCTACCTGAAGCTTCATAATCCATTCTCACTATTCGCGGTTCGCCGATTTCCCAGCCATTCTGTGCCCGATGGCCATACTCCCGGCAACGGATGCACTTACATTCAATGGCTTGCTGCTTCATTCGCTGTTTGGTTATATCCCGTAGTGAGTCCTTCAGACCACCCACAATAAATTTTGCGGGGATATCACGCAGTACCCGTGAGATTCTGACATACCTGGGTACAATGGATTTAATCTGGCAAATCAGGTTAATCATAGTATCATCATCGTATGGCTGGTAGCGCCCATCCTGATACCACTTCTCCAGCTCGGTATCTTCCACCACCATGGTGGGATAAAGCTTCAGGCCATCCGGTTTAAAGCGGGTATCACTAAATAGCCTTACTGATAGCTCTAAGTCCCTTTCTGGGGTTGAGCCGGGTAGTCCCGGCATCCAGTGGTAGTGCACCTTGAAGCCGTGCTCCTTGAGCAGTGTGGTGGCTTTAACTACATCTTCTACCTTATGCCCTCTTCTTACCAGTCGGTAGATTTCATTGTCTAGAGTCTGAACCCCGAGCTCTACCCTGGTAGTGCCAAATTCGAGCATCCGGTCTATCTCCTCCTGTCCGCACCAATCAGGTCTGGTCTCTATGCACAACCCGGTGCAGCGGTGGTTAGCTGTTTCGTTAAGGCGCTTTGCCTCTTCCAGGGTAGTTGACTCCTCATCATTTAGGGCATCAAAGCAGTCCTTAATAAACTGATATTGATAGTCTTGGGGATATGCTAAAAAAGTGCCACCCATCACTATCAGCTCAACCTTATCTGTGGGGTGCCCCATTTCGGATAGAATTCTCAGCCTGAGTTCAACCTGTTTCTTAGTGTCGTAGTCGCATTTTCTAGCTCGCAATACTGCCGGTGATTCTGGGGTATAGCTCTGGGGTGCTGCTGAATAAGTGGGACAATATATACACTGACCCGGGCACTTCATCGGCTCAGTCATAACCGCCACCGGGGTAACCCCGGATATTGTCCTGGTGAATTTTCTCATATATACTTCTCTTAAGGGTCAAAACCAGTTTAGCAGATTTTAGCTTATGCCAACAAATGTATTTAACGAGATAGCGTCAGGCTGGTATAACTTCAGGCACTGGTCTATATTCCGTAGTGAGCTGGAGGCACTGGCCCAGCGCTGGCAGAAGGGCAAGCTACTTAATCTTGGCTGTGCCCATGGTCCCGACTTCTTGCCCTTTATCCACTCCCTTGAGTTATATGGCGTCGATTTTTCTGCCCAGATGCTGAACTTCGCCCGAAAATACTCCCGGAAGTTCAATTTTGCTGTAGACCTGTCGCTGGCTGATGTTAGCTCTCTTCCCTATCCTGACGAAACCTTTGACTGGGTAATCTCGGTAGCTACCTACCACCATATAGAAGGCGAGCAAAAGAAGCGAGCGGCGTTAGATGAGCTGAGGCGAGTATTAAAGCCAGGCGGTGAAGCCTTTATCACCGTGTGGAACCACTGGCAACCCCGATTCTGGTTTAAGGGCAGGGAAGTGGCGGTGCCGTGGCGAAGGAAGGGCAAAGCCCTGTATCGCTATTACTACCTGTTCTCCTATGCTGAGCTGGAGGGGCTGGTAAAACAGGCTGGCCTTGAGGTCTTAAAATCCTTCCCCGAAAGCTCCTATCACTTCCCGATAAAGTTTTTTTCACGAAATATATGTTTACTGGTGAAGAGGAGTGGTTAGATAAGGGGAGACAGGGCTGTTTGAATTTGCTGTCTTCTAGTTTATCTATTTGACGAGACTGAGGTCGCTGGTTGTCTATGAACCTCACCCCCTTTATCCCCCTCTCCTTGCCAAGGAGATGGGGAAGAGATTTTAGAGAGGGGCGAAGCCCCTCTCTAACCTACACTCCCCCTTCCCTAACAAGGGAAGGGGGTCAGGGGGATAGGTTGCTAAGTAATCCCTCTTTAGCTTTATTGACAATGCTGATAACTTACAACTATGCTGAACGAAAGAGATGAAGAAGTTTATGATTAAAAACAGGGGGTTCCGACAAATGCTTATCCCAACGATAATAATGGGCGTAATTGCTGCTGTCCTCCTCTTCATCGGTTATCAAAAGGGAGGTGGGGAACATATTCTGGGGCTGAAATCAGCTGGAGACCTGCTGCTACAGATTATCCCCCTGCTAATTTTTGCCTTTATAATAGCCGGTATGGTTCAATATCTTGTTCCCACTGAAATGATGTCCAAGTGGGTAGGCACGGAATCTGGTTTTCGAGGTATCCTAATTGGTACGGCAATTGGTGGTTTTATGCCGGGCGGTCCTTATGTTTGTTTACCTATCGCCGCCGGACTCCTGCGGGTGGGAGCCAGTGTTGGCACCATGGTAGCTCTTATAACTTCATGGTCGTTATGGGCGGTGGCTCGGTTACCATTAGAAGTAGGGATAATGGGGTGGAAATTCACCCTGATTCGTCTGGCGTGTACCTTTTTCTTCCCGCCAATAGCCGGACTAATAGCTAATCTATTCTTTTCGCGTACCAGTGTTATTTGAGTAATCAAAATAAGGAGGATATCATGCCAGTAGTTATCGTGGAGATGTGGGAGGGACGCACCATTGAGCAAAAGAAGCAGCTCGTTGAGGGCATCACCTCTTCATTTGCCAAAATCAGTGTTCCTCAAGAGGTAGTGCAGATCATTATCAAGGATAACCCCAAGCACAACTGGGCGATTGGGGGCAAACTTGCTTCAGAAAAATAAAGCGGAAGTCTAAGGACTTACCGGCGTGGCAAACTTATAGCCCATCCCGTGCTCGGTGACGATGATACTAGGCGACTCAGCATTATCTCCCAGCTTTTGCCTTAGGTGTTGAATGTGCACCCTGAGCAGGTCTCGGGCATCCCGGTATGTTTCTCCCCATACCTTGCTTAACAGGTTCTCGTGGGTGAGCAGTCTCCCCTCATTTCTAATTAAATGGTGGAGCAGCTTGAATTCAGTGGCGCTAAGCTTCACTAGTTTCCCGTTTGCCATGACCTCATTACTGGCGAAGTCGACTGATAGGTTACCGCTGACAAAGGGACGCTCCTCAGTGGTAACAGGTGTCCCCTGGACACGGCGCAGCACCGCTTGCACTCGTGCTACTAGTTCAATATGGCTGAAGGGCTTTACCATGTAATCGTCTGCCCCCAGCTCAAGACATCTGGCTATATCGGTGTCCTCGCTCCTTACGGTGAGCATTATCACTGGCACTTGAGAGAAGAGACGTATCTCGCGAAGGACTTGGAAGCCTTCCATATCGGGCAGTCCTATATCTAAGATAACTATATCAGGATTTTCGGCTTCGATAAGCTCTAGCCCTTTACTACCCTCGCTGGCTGAGAGCAGAGTAGCACCACTCCAGCGTAGCTGGAAGCATAGAGAGACAACCTCTATAATCTCCGGGGAGTCATCAATTACTACTACTTTCATATTACCACCAGTCCTTAGAATTCAGTATCTACATCTACTGACTACCGCCGTGCAATTGGCAGAGAGAAGGCAAAGGTGCTGCCTTGCCCGACCGTGCTCTTTAACCAAATTTTACCCTCGTGAAGCTCAACGAGGGATTTAGTGATAGCTAGCCCGAGTCCGCTGCCAGTTTGCTTTCCTTTCCCGTCTTGGTTAACCTGGTAATACGGCTGAAAGACTCGTTCTTGCTCCTCAGCCGGGATGCCTATCCCGGTGTCGCTTACCAGAACCACTAGGCTCTCGCCATCCTGCTGGGCACCTACCTTTATTTTGCCTCTTTCTGGGGTGAACTTGCTGGCATTGGCTACCAGAGTTAGCAGAATCTCCTCTAGATATTGCCTGTCCGCCTTGACTGGGGGCAGAGAATTAGGTAAATCCACAGTCAGGGACTGACTCCTACCTCGGATTCTGGGGTAAAACCGTGTCGCTACATCATGGATAACCTGCCCAATTTCAACAGGCTCTAATTGTAATCGCACATCCCCGGCTAGCAATTTTGCCATCTCTGAAAAGCGAGATAGCCTTTCATCTATGCTATGGGCATTTCGGATGATGCTTTGAATGAGCCTCCCCGACACGCTTTTCCTGTCTAGCTGAAGTTCATCACTGAGAAGCTCCGCTGAAGCAATAATAGCGGTGAGAGAGGTCTTAAGCTCGTGCGTGGTAACGGAGATAAACTCCATTCTTTTTGTATCCTGTCCTATCATTTGCCTGCTCTTTTGCTCTCGGTTATCCCGGGCTTCCGAATTTCTCCTGTTATTGCCTCACTACTTAAATAATAGTTTGCCAAATGGCAAATGTCAATAGGACAGAAGGGAAAAAGGGGGATAAGGTTACTAAATAATGTATTTCCTTGACGGCTAAAGCTATGGGTTATACAATGGCACTGCTAAGATGGCTAAAAAATACGATGTTATCATTGTGGGTGGTGGTCCGGCGGGTATCTTTGCCGCTTTAGAGCTATCAAAGGCGTCTGACTTAAAGGTTCTGCTTATAGAAAAGGGTAAGGACATTGATGGGCGCCAGTGCCCGGTTCGTGACAAGAATGGCCCTTGTACTCTTTGTTCGCCGTGTAATCTGGTCAGTGGTCTGGGTGGGGCTGGTGCTTTTAGTGACGGTAAACTAACCCTATCATCACAGGTAGGGGGTCGGCTCGCAAGTTACCTTGGGGAAGATAATACTGAAGCTCTGATCAAGTATGTTGATGACATCTACCTCAAGTTCGGTGCTCCCAACAAACTCTACGGGATAGGGGAAGAGGTTGATGAGATAAGGCATAAGGCTTCCCTAGTGGAATTGCGTCTCATACCAGTGCCTCTTCGTCACTTAGGCACTGAGCATTGTTGTTCAGTGCTCAAAGCTATGCGGGATTACCTTGGTCCACGCCTGGAATTTGAGCTTGAGGTAATGGCTTCTACGCTCATTGTTGATAATGGTCAGGTTACGGGGATTGAAACTGAGACGGGGGAAAGGTTTGACTGCCAATATCTGGTTCTGGCTCCGGGCAGAGAAGGGGCAGATTGGCTATCCACAGAAGCTAAACGACTCAATCTAACCATGCATAATAACCCTATTGATGTTGGGGTTAGGGTTGAGGTGCCAGTGGCAGTGATGGAGGGGTTGACTAATGTGCTATATGAGGCAAAGCTGGAATTCCTGTCGAAGAGTTTTGATGACCGGGTTAGAACATTCTGTATGTGTCCGGCCGGTGAGGTCATTATGGAGTCTACCGGGGGCTCTGACCCTGTAATCACGGTTAACGGGCATAGCTATGCCGACCGTAGGAGTAGCAACACTAATTTCGCTCTGCTGGTGAGCACAACCTTTACTGAGCCGTTTCGGGAGCCTATTGCCTATGGTAAATATCTGGCTAGGCTAGCTAATATCCTTAGTGGTGGGGTGCTGGTGCAACGACTGGGTGACCTGATGGAGGGTCATCGTTCTACCCCGGCTCGCATTGAGCGGGGCTTAGTCCAGCCCACATTGAAGAGCGCTACCCCCGGTGACCTTAGCTTTGTCATTCCTTATCGTCATCTTACCGGAATAATTGAGATGCTTCAGGCAATGGATAAGCTGGCTCCAGGTGTTGCCTCGCGCCATACCTTGCTTTACGGGGTTGAGGTCAAATTCTATTCTTGTCGCCCCCAACTTAGCCCTAGTCTGGAGACTGAGGTTAACAATATGTTTGCTGCTGGTGATGGAGCTGGCATTAGTCGTGGCTTAATCGAGGCATCAGCCTCTGGTGTGGTGGCAGCCCGTGAGATATTAAGGAGAAGTGGACACTAATCATATGAACGAGTACAGGGAATTGACACAAACAAGACAAAAAGAAAAGATATGTAATACCAATAGATAAATAAGGAAGGAGGTTAGTTACTATGAGGTTAAGAGGAGGCACCATGCGCATTGGAATCGCTGGTATATCCCACGAGTCCAACAGCTTTTCCAGCCAGCCAACAACCCTGGAGCGGTTCAAGGAGGGGGGCACCTTCCGCGGTGAGGAGATCATCGCACAATACCGGGACTCGCATAGTGAGGTTGCCGGCTATCTGGCGGGGGCCGAGCAGTTCGGCTATACCGCGGTGCCGCTGTATGTGGCCAATGCCCAGCCTATGGGCCCGCTTACATCGGACACCTTCGAGGCCTTGGTAAGCGAGATGCTCGAGGCGATACGAAGCGCTGGCCACCTGGACGGGCTCTTTCTATACATCCACGGGGCAATGGTATCGCAGGAGTATCCTGACGGCGATGGCGAGATATGTGCTCGGGTGCGCCAGCTCCTGGGCCCCGACATCCCCATAATGACCACGCCCGATATCCATGGCAACATCTCCCAGAAGATGATCGATAACACCACAGCCACCATCGTCTACCGGATGAACCCCCATCTGGACACCCGGGAGCGGGGTCTCGAGACGGCCAGCCTCATGGCTAAAACCCTCCGCAGTGAGATCAACCCCGTGCAGGCACTGGAGATGCCGCCTATGGTTATCAACATCCTCAAGCAGTACACCCGTGAGGCACCCGCAATCAGGCTCATACAGGATGCCGAGGCGGCAATGAAGCGGCCCCGCGTACTTACTGCCAGCGCTGTTTTAGGCTACCAGTACGCCGATGTGGAGGAGATGGGCGCATCGTTTATCGCCGTGGCCGATGGTGATCCCCAGGCCGCCAGAGATGCCGCCTGCTGGGTGGCCAAACGTGCCTGGGCCCGCCGTGAGGAGTTTGTAGGCAATGCCGCCTCTCCTGAGGAAGCGTTGCGGGAGGCAGCGGCCTATCCCGGGAAACCTATCGTGCTGATGGATGTGGGCGACAACGTGGGTGGCGGCAGCGCTGCCGACTCAACAGTTCTCTTGGAGGAGGCCCTCCGCTTGGGTATCGGCGACATGCTGATAGTGCTCAAGGACCCTGAGGCCGTCCAGGCGTGCGTACAGGCCGGGGTGGGCACCCAAGTCTCGCTGAAGGTGGGAGGCAAGACCGACGATATGCATGGGGCGCCCGTACCCATCCAAGGGCACCTGCGGACTCTAACGGATGGACACTTCATCGAGACCCGCCCCATGCATGGCGGAGGTCGCTTCTTCTACCAAGGCCTTACCGCCGTGGTGGAGACGAAACAGAAGCACACCATCGTCCTCACCAGCCGGTCCATGGCACCGGTGAGCCTGGGGCAGGTGCGGAGTGCGGGCATAACGCCGGAGCACAAGCAGATAATCGTGGCCAAAGGCGTGGTAGCTCCAAGAGGGGCTTACGAGCCCATCGCCGCCAAGATCATCCTGGTGAACACGCCGGGAGCTACTAATGCCGATCTCTCCCGGTGGCAGTACAAGCATCGCCGGCGTCCCCTCTTCCCCTTTGAACTCGACGCCTCCTACCAAAGGGAGGGATAAATGAGGGGTTTCATGAAGGAATAGCGTTGACGCCTTCGCTGGCAATTGTCCTCTGGGAGTATTGCTTAAGACAAGAGTATGCCCGAAGATTGCTTGGGAAGCCTTTAGAACCCACAGACCTAGTATTTTCTCACCCCGATGGCAGACCAATCCGCCCCGGATTACTCATCCCCAAGGAAGTAAATAGCCCATACCTTCTGAGCGGCATTATGCGCTGTGGGAAGTGTGGGGCAGCTATGGTAGGCCACAGGGGGTGGTTATCTCTCCCGGTACTATGTGTGTGGCGGCTCGTGAGATATTAAGGAGAAGTGGACACTAGGGCTTTTATCAACTTTACATACGAGTTGCTTTATTAGGGAGAGGCAACCTGTCTACCATTCCTTGACAGGGTGGCTTATGCTAACTAGAATAGGATGATATGAGATTATTTACCAACCTTCTCTTAATAAACAAAGGTACTATAAGCGGGGTTATAAAAAGGAGGATGATGCTATGTGTCTGATGTAGTGGCTGGTGAGAATGAGAGCTTTGAGAGTTTGCTCAAGCGGTTTAGCAAAAAGGTGCAGCAGGCTGGTATCCTGAGCGAGGCGCGCCGTCGGGGACATTACGAGAGCCCCAGTGACAAGCGCAAGCGGAAGGCAGCCAAGAGGCGGCGGAATGCTAGGACATATAGATAACAAATGTTACTTCGGTTGTAGGCTAAGATGGAAGTAAGTTTAAAGCAGAAACTGTCGGATGACCTTAAGCAAGCGATGAGAAGTGGGGATGAGGTGAGGCGTTCGGTTCTCCGGTTGGTAATGGCCGCCATTAGAAATGCTGAGATCGCCAGGCAAGCTGCTCTGGATGAAGATAAGGATATCCTTGGTATTATTGCCAAGGAGGTTAGGCAACGTCGTGAGAGTATTGAAGCTTTTAAGCAGGGAAAGCGCCAGGACTTGGTGGCCAGCGAAGAGGCTGAACTGGCTATCCTGAACGAGTATTTACCGCAGCAGATGAGCCGGGAAGAGATTATAACTGCGGCTCGGCAGATTATTAAGGAAGTAGGGGCGCAGGGACCTCGTGACAAAGGAAAGGTTATGCCTCAGCTCATTGCTCAGCTTAAAGGCAGAGCCGATGGACGAGAAATAAATGCTGTAGTAACTGAGCTGTTGCAACAGAACCACTTGCCATAAGTTTTAGAAATAATACTTCAGTCGGTTTGTTTTTTGTCTATAACTGTAATAACATTGTTTTTGACATGCAAAATTGATTTCTGTGGTATAATAACATTGAGTATGAGGAAATCAAAAGGAGCGTGCCACGATGAGGCAGTTAGAGAAGGAGTTCAAGTATTATATAGACCATCAAGCAGAACTCGTTAAAAAATATAACGGGAAATTTATTGTAGTAAAAGACTGTAAAGTCATAGGTGCGTTTGATTCCGAATTAGAAGCCATAAACACGACCTCAGAACAGCATGAATTGGGCACTTTCTTGGTCCAGAAATGTGAGCTTGGTAGCGAAAGCTATACTCAAACATACCACTCAAGAGTAGCATTGGCATAAGGCATTTTCAATGCAAAGACGCGCGAAGTCTTTTACCACAACATTTGATCGTATAACTCGCGTACTTAAAAATGAAGTTCACGTTTCCAAGGCTTTTGACCTATCATTGGCCCTCAAACCCCTAAGCCCAGAAAATCTCGGTGCTAAGAAGTTCGTGGCTATCTGGGATACTGGGGCAACGGGTACAGTAATCAACCAAAAGGTCATCAATGAATGCGGGCTAAAACCAATTGGGATTGCTGAGGTAAGTACTGCCAATAAGAAGAGACTATCTTCAGTTTATTTGATAAGTATCTTTCTGCCAAACCGTGTTTCTTTCCCACAGTTAAGAGTAACCGAAGGTACTATAAGTGAGGCCGATGTTCTGATCGGAATGGATATAATGACTCGGGGCGATTTTGCGGTAACAAACAGTGACGGAAGAACGACTTTTTCATACAGGCGGCCATCCGCTGAAAGAATAGATTTCGTAGAAGAATCAAGAAAAGCCAGGGGGCCTCTACATCCTAGGGCGTTACGAAAGGTGGGCAGAAATGACCCGTGCCCATGTGGTAGTGGTAAGAAGTACAAAAACTGTTGCGGTAGATAAACAAAATATATATTCTATGCGGTTAAACCCTCCCCCCTTGTCCTAACTCCTTTCCCTAAAAAATAACCTACCTTAAAGGAACTTTCAATAGCTTTTAATCAAAATTTCTGTTAATATTTGGCAAATAGTATGAGGCTTGGATTTAATCGAATGGAGGCAAGTTATGTCCATTGATAAGCGGGCACTGGAAGAAGTTGCTTTAAGCGAGGCTGAGTATGAATTGATAGTCCGTAGGCTGGGTCGGGAGCCTACAATTACGGAAATAGGCATGTTTGGCTCGCTGTGGAGTGAGCATTGTGGATACAAGCATTCTAAGCCTTTGTTCAAGATGTTTCCAGCTCGTGGTAGGAGGGTACTGGCTGAGCTTGGAACTGAGAACGCTGGTGCGGTGGGTATTGGTGGTGGGCTGGCAGTGGTGATGAAGATTGAGTCCCATAATCACCCCTCAGCTATTGAGCCTTATCAAGGGGCGGCTAGTGGTTTGGGTGGGGTGGCAAGGGATATTCTGACGATGGGAGCCCGCCCGGTGGCAGCTATTGACTCCTTGCGATTTGGTCCTCTGGATAATTCCCATAACCGTTATCTATTCAGTAAGGCTGTCGCTGGCTTTGCCGACTATGGGAATAAGCTTGGTATTCCTACCATTGCTGGAGAGTCCTATTTTTCTAGTTCATACTCAACCAATCCGCTGGTTAATGCTATGTGTGTGGGCATTGTGAAAGTTGAGAAATTAGTTAGAGCTAGAGCTAGTGGTGTGGGTAATCTGTTGATGATAGTTGGTGCTGAGACAGGTCGGGACGGAGTTCATGGTGCCTCCGGACTGGCGTCAAAAACATTTGAGGCTGAGCCAGAGCCGAGCACTGTGGTTCAAGCCAGCGACCCGGCGTTGGAGAAAATACTTATTGAAGCCTGTCTGGAGCTAGCTGACACCGGCTGGATTGTAGGTATGCAGGATTTGGGAGCTGCTGGTTTAACTAGCTCAGCAGTGGAGACAGCAGCCAGA
>Ga0307379_10008612_pt1 | contig 13729 bp, 10 predicted proteins | sample UN2MG_FD_202237 | JGI IMG/M metagenome (GOLD analysis project Ga0307379, IMG submission 202237) | Soil microbial communities from Risofladan, Vaasa, Finland - UN-2 | ecosystem: Environmental > Terrestrial > Soil > Coastal area > Acid sulfate soil | place: Finland: Risofladan, Vaasa | collected...
TGAAAACAAAGCCAATACAAACCCAAACAAAGCCAATCTGCTAAATGCCCAAATTAACGTAACCTCTTTAATAACAGTGGAATATGAAAATATTGCCAATTGCAAACTTGGTGAAAACAAAGCCAATACAAACCCAATACAAATCCAATCAAAGCCAATCAAAGCCAATTTCACCTCCGCCCCACAACAGTATCCCAGAACCTATGCAACCGAACAAAGAGAAATACAAAAACCCGCTCGAAGTACAAGGGCCTTGAATGGGACAAAACTCAAAGAAAGTGGAAAGCCAGAATCCAGTTCAATAAACGAAAAATATACCTCGGCTCCTTCAACTCGGAAATCGACGCCGCAAAAGAGTACGATAAAAAAGCAAGACAGTTGTTCAAAGAATTTGCATGTTTACATTTCCCTGACGCCAAATGAGTTTACCCTGAGCGAGCATAGCGAAGGGCCTGCCCAAACTTCCCGAAAAAATAAATCTTCCGCAACAGCGACGCAGAACCCCAGCCGTCAGCGAGGCCTCGTTAAACAAACCAAAAGCCCGCCTCAATATGACCGTGGTCAACTCTCCTTCTTTCTTTTGCGTCTCAGGGCCCTAAGCTTCTGCTCTGTCGGACGACTCTTGCCGTGAGTACCCCGCGAGACTTTACCTCTCTTGGTGGATCTGTCACCTCTACCCATTCGTAACTCCTTACTCCCTTCTCTCTAATCACTTTCACATTTTTTATGACCAACACCCATTCAATTCACACCCAGGCACCCTCTCCTGCTGCCGGTAAATTAGAAATGTTACGACGTACCACGCCCGTCTGCAAGAAAAATCCCCCTCAACAGCAGCGAATATCCCCTCCAAATAGTAAAAGGCCGATTGCTTCTCGCGCTCGGCCTATACACTTGTACATGCCACAAACTCAAAACTAAAAACCAATTCGCCTGCTCTCGCCCCGAAAGTTTTGCCTCCGACCGACCTGAAACCACTGAAAAACCACCTTCTAAGGACTACTTTAAGACGCCCAATTGAGAATCAGTTTCTTGCGTGAATGGGCACAATCCTTAAGGTATAAGTTTATCAGATTTTGATATGGAATCCCTGTCTCTTGAGCTAATCCTTTGAAATACTCAATTACATCAATCCCAAGACGAAGTGTAACCTGTTTTTTTAGCTTCTTTGCATAGGGATTCTTACGTCCCTTCATCTTTGAAAAATTATATTCTTTCTCCATAATCGTATTATATTGCCAATATCATTATCGGTCAGGATGATAGGCAAAATAATTAATAAAAATTTCACTCAAAGCAAAAAGGTCTATAGACCCAAACCGCCCGCCTGATTCTAAACAAAAAATTCTTGGCGGTGACCTGCTCCTTCTCCGTCGTAGCTTTAGCAAAGGCAGAGCACTCCAATGGATTTTCATCAAACTTAGTAGTTCGAAGGCGCATTTGCGATAAGCCCAGACCTCTTGGAGCGCGATTCGAAAAAGCTCATTCAACTTTTCAATAGGGCATTTCTTGACGTTCTTGGCTAAGGTCTGCTCTTCAATGCGGTTCAACTCTCGATCAATAAAATCTCCGATTAACTGATTTCGTGGCCCATAGCCTAATTCGCTGCCCTGTTTTTTTGCATCAAGCAGTTTGCATATTTCTGATTTAAGATTATTTTCCACCACGACACCCTCAACCAAATCTTGAAATTCGGTAGGGACTATGCCCATATTTCGTTCAAGCCAAATAACAGCCAATATCGGCCGGAGGACATAAAAGTATTTCTTTAACCAGACTTTTTTCCCTTTCAAATACTCGCGATTATTTCCTTTTGCCATCTTAAAATAATGGTACATACAAGAAACCGGTGAGTAGCATAATGTAGCTAACTCTCGCAGCTTCGAAAACACTGAATACTGCTCTAAGTATATTATTGGCGACCCCAGCCACTCGAATAGTGGGGGATTTGACTTGCGAAACAATTTTAAGGCTTTACGTAAATCCCAACCATTAATATCAAGTTTATTGTTGATTGGGACTTCAATAACGTCTCGTTTGTTTTCTGTGTTTATCGATAAATACCAATCGGTCCTGTGTATATACGAAAAGCGAACATCATAGTCACTATCGGAAGATGCAAATCCCCAGGCTCGACTGCCAGATTCACATGCATAGAGAACTCGCACATCGTGCTTACTCATGATCTCTTCAAAATTTTCAATTATTGTCTGTTTTACTGTATCCATTTCCTTTCAAACCAGCTTTTAACCCGATATGATACAGTTCTTCATAAAAAACCGGCCAACACTTATTTTGTAATATAAGGCATCTGTTGTTATCCGTCAAACCCCCGACAAAAGTATACTTCTCTCAATTAAATGTATAGCGCAAAGGAAAAGGCCGAGCGCTATCAACACTCGGCCTTTATAAATCCTGCCTGCCCCGTCCCAAATAGGCTTCTGCCGTAATTTGGTGCGGGGGCATCCTGAGCACAGCCTGCTTTCCTCCTGTCATTTCGAGCGAAGCCCCCGTTCTTGCTTTCGCAGGAAAGCACGGGGGTGGAGTTGAGAAATCTATTTTGAGTTGTCATTGCGAGGAACGCAGCGACGCGGCAATCTTAAATCATCAATAATCAATCATCATTAATTAATCATCAATTGACTGGGACTACTATCGGTATTTTTACCATACTTCGGATTCAGGTTTTTCAAATTGCAAAAACTCAATAGGAGCACCATTATCGACTATAAAAGCCACGCTAACTCCATCAGTTGGACTATTTGGTTTGATTAAGATATCCTTACCGTCAATAGCTGCTTGCAGATCATCGACTACAAAAGCCACGTGTGGCACAGTTTTAACTAATTCTGGTAGAGGTGAATCCGGCTCAAATCGCATCCACTCTACACCGTAAGGGCTCTTTTCATATCCGGAGCCGTACATCTTGAATTCCTCAAGGTATTCCTCGGCCTCTCGCCGAACGTCGGTTGGGATTCCTATATGGTGATACCTGAGTCCTTTTTTCATTTTCAAATACCTCAAATGATTCTATAAACATTACATATGGAAAAGTCCGAGTGCGATTAATAACCAACTTTATAAATTTTACCCTGAGTACTTGCTTTGAGCAACATCGAATTGGTTATCGAGTGATCTGCCCTGCTTGCCCTCTGACTTGTCTGCCGACTTGTCCTGCCGTAGCTGGTTTCTACATAGCCTCTGGCGAAGTAGAATAGCGAAGGCGGAAGCTGGTTCCTTCGTAGCCTTGGCGAAGAAGGATAGCGAAAGGCGGACTCGCACACTTTTCCCTACCCAATCTCCGTTCCCTTTGTTCAGTCAGCTTTTTCAAAGGACAAAATGTCCTTGTGGACGAAGGCGCAGCGTTCGGAAAAAGCTTGCTTTGACAAGAACGTGTGCCGAGACCTGTCCGGCGAAGCTGGCATCGCCCAGCGAAGACGGAACACCAAGCTGACTGATTCTCTGCGCTCTCTGTGTTCTCTGTGGCCATCTTCTTTTGTGCCTTTGTGCTTTAGTGGCCACCCAGCGCAAAAGGAAAGGCCGACCAGCTCTCACTGATCGGCCCCATAATTCCTACGCCCACTTGTCATTTCGACCACAGCGTAGCGAAGAAATCTATTCAAAAATCCGTCGCTAAGCGATTCCGCATTGCATGCTTTCTTTACATATCTTGCCTATCACTATTTTACTGTCCAAAATAATCTCGTTTTTTTTATAATCAAAAACTGCTTTTTTCGTGCTGATAACGCTGTCCACAGAGGTTGTAAAACAGATTCTATACAAAAGCCCCAACTTTTGACGCTTTTGGTAAGCAATTTGCAACATTTCATCATAGTAATTAGGGAACAATGTAAACAAAAACAAATTACAAGGGGATGCAAATGTGTAAAACAGGAAGTGCGAAAGTTTTGTTGGTAGTTTTTCTATTTGTTATATGGTGTAGCTCTCTTACTTCAACCTCAGCCGCTCAACAGCATGTTCCGCCTGTTCGGGCAGCGGCAGAACAAGACGATATGATAAATATCGGTGATGCTATTAATCTCGTAGATACTATGCTAAATGGTTTGGAGGAAATAGATTCAATACTGAGTGACCTTATGCATGCGGCATCAAATTCCGCGTATGGGTCATACTCCAATATACAAAGGGCTCTTATGAACGCTGGTTTTCAAGTCTGGATAAATGAAATCGACCTGGTCGCGGAGGACACAGAATATAACGGTTTCAAAATGCTTGATAGTTTAATTGAATCGATTGCTGTTCGGCAAACTCGCAAATCTTTTAGAATCAAAGGTGTTGATATGACCAAAGCCGGACTTAGACTTGACGGTGACAATTTAGACATCTCAACGTCCCAGTCGGCCAAACTGGCTATAGAGTTTCTTGCTGAAGCGATAGCTACAGGAACACAGGCTGAGCGTACCTACATGGAATATTTTATCCTTTTGGACCACTCGCCGGAGCCAAATCGCAGAATTGACCGGCAAGACGATGACCTGTTAAATATTGATGAGGGCATAGGCCTGATTGGTTATATGTCAACGCTCCTGTATGATATTTTTTATAGTTTAACACAACAAAAATTTCTTGCTGCATATTCCGCAAACAATTCATTAACTGCGGCCCAAAGAACGATTATAGACAGGCATTTCCAGGAGATTCTAAACGAAATCGATTCGCGTGCGGAGAGGGATTATCATGGTCTTGAAATGCTTAACAGTTCAACAGGTTCAATAACTGTTCGGCTAACCCAGCATCCGCAGTTAGGGGGTCTAAGGGGAAAACCGCTTGTAATTGAAAAGGTAGATGTAACCCTGGCCGGCCTTGGGTTTGACCGTGAAGATTTTAATATCAGGACAATTCAGTCAGCCGAACAAGCCATGGAAAATATAGAAGGAGCGATGGACTTGCTGTTGTCAACATACCAAACCTATGGTGGTTATCTAAATTATCTGGAAACGTCAAAGTAATTCAGCGTTTTTTATATTATTGCTCGTGATCCGTGATTTCCACAATGGTGTTTGGCCCCATAATTCCTGGCGCTCACGAGTTTTGAGTGTGGAATTTCGCTTATCCTGCAAGGCTTGCAGTTTTGATAGAACGCAGGCGTATTCTAATACGTCGAGTATCTGGCAAAGCTGCGTAACGCAGCAGGCAAGTGAAAGGACCACTCAAAACTACTCTCGCACTAACTGCACTACCATCGGCCGCACGCCCTTAGCTTCTGAGTTCGGAACCTTATGTTTTTTTTCGCTTTGTTCTGTCGCCGATACCCATCATCAGCGCCTTGACACAAACATCTTCATCAAGCTCTTCCCAATGCAAGCCTGTGCCCCCACCACTGATTACACAGCATTCACGTTGCTTTGACGTAGCATTCAACAAGCGCGGAAAATATGCTAACGGAACGCCAAGTTTTCTGCCGTCTGCCAGTTCAACCCACATATTATCTGAATCGAACCTGACACCCTTTGCAACAGGTTCACTAATCAAAGTATTCATCCCAAGCCCTCTTAATCAATTCCACATTATCCTTAACCGCCTTGCTAAGCTTATGTAATTCGGACGATGTCATTCCATATGACTCAGAAACATTTATATTCGGCTAAAGCCAGAATTTGGCAACACTTTCGCCCTTTCTGACATGTACATGCAACGGCTCAGACGGGTCACCTTCGTTTGAATAGAAGAAAAACCTATAGCCCTTGTATCTCAATATTGTCGGCATACCGCATCCTTGCCTGCTATAAACCAAATCTATTGTATTATATACGCTTTTAACCTAAATTTCAAACAATTTCAGTCTCGATCTCAGAAAAAGGCAAAGGCCGAGTGGTCTCACCACTCGGCCTTCATAATTCCTGGCGCTCCATACTCTCGCCCAAAAGGACTACCATAGGTCGCACGGGCTTAGCTTCTGAGTTCGGAATGGGATCAGGCGTTTCCCCGTACGTTTAATCGCCAGGAAATTCATTAGTTCCGGGCCGTAAAGCCCGGCTCTATTCTATACGCTTCTCGCACGACGACATACGATATACGACATGCGATATACGAAAAAAATGCAGATGCGTATATGAGCACAAACAATTCAGTTCGTAGTTCATAGTTGGTAGTTCGTAGCTGCTTTTTTTCTACGAACTCATAACTACAAACTCGTCTTCCATTCAACCAAAGATTGATATGGTCAAGTAATCGAGCGTTAGTACCGGTTAGCTGAACGCATTTCTGCGCTTACACACCCGGCCTATCGACCTGATAGTCTTTCAGGGCTCTTCGTGCAGCGCCGAAGCGCCGCAATGGAATCCTAATCTTGAAGGGGGCTTCCCACTTAGATGCTTTCAGCGGTTATCCTTTCCCGACTTAGCTACCCGGCGATGCAGCTAGCGCCACAACCGGTACACCAGAGGTCAGTGCTTCCCAATCCTCTCGTACTAGGGAAGCATCTCCTCAAGATTCCTGCGCCCACGGCAGATAGGGACCGACCTGGCTCGCGCCGGTCTGAACCCAGCTCGCGTACCACTTTAATGGGCGAACAGCCCAACCCTTGGGACCGCCTACAGCCCCAGGATGTGATGAGCCGACATCGAGGTGCCAAACCGCCTCGCCGCTATGAACGCTCGGAGGCGATAAGCCTGTTATCCCCGGAGTACCTTTTATCTGTTGAGCGATGGCCCTTCCACACGGAACCACCGGATCATTAGGTCCTGCTTTCGCATCTGCTCGACCGATAAGTCTCGCAGTTAAGCACACTTATACCCTTATGCTCTAAACGTGATTGCCAACCACGCTGAGTGTACCTTTGAACTCCTCCGTTACTCTTTGGGAGGAGACCGCCCCAGTCAAACTGCCCACCTGACACTGTTCTGCGCCCGGATTCACGGGTCGCAGTTAGGTGACTAACATAGCAAGGGTGGTATTTCAAGGTTGGCTCGGCTCCGACCGAAATCGGTACTTCAACGCCTCCCACCTATCCTACGCAAGATATGCCAGGCATCAATATCAGGATACAGTAAAGGTTCACGGGGTCTTTCCGTCTTGCCGCGGGTATGTGGTATCTTCACCACATCTACAATTTCACCGAGTCCGTCCTTGAGACAGTGCTCCAGTCGTTACGCCGTTCATGCACGTCGGAACTTACCCGACAAGGAACTTCGCTACCTTAGGACCGTCATAGTTACGGCCGCCGTTTACCGGGGCTTCGGTCGCAAGCTTCACCCCCGAAGGAGTTGACCTGCTTCTTTAACCTTCCGGCACCGAGCAGGCGTCATTCTCTATACATCCACTTTAAGTGTTAGCAGAGAACTGTGTTTTTGGTAAACAGTCGCCAGAGCCACTTCACTGCGCCCTCAGCACCCATCCAATCGAAATTAAATGAGTCTGGAGGGACCCCTTATCGCAAGCTTACGGGGTCAATTTGCCGAGTTCCTTAAGGACGGTTCTCTCGAGCGCCTGAGGATATTCTCCTCGCCTACCTGTGTCAGTTTTAGTACGGATACGCACCGTCGTCCTGTTTGAGGTTTTTCTCGGCAGTAACTTCGGCTGCTCAGGAATCTTAAATCGTCCCTCGCCGTCCTTCAGAGTCTTTGTGCCGGCGGATTTGCCTACCGACGACTCCTCCAGCAGGATAGCCACGACTAATCAGCTTCCAGCTTTTGCTACTGCGTCACCCCCACAGTTCAAACCTTCGGTACATAGTGCAGGAATATTAACCTGCTGTCCATCGTCTACGCCTTTCGGCCTCGACTAAGGGACCGACTAACCCTGGGCGGATTTACCTTCCCCAGGAAACCTTAGGCTTTCGGCGAACAGGATTCTCACCTGTTTTATCGTTACTCATGCCGGCATTATCACTTGCTGACGCTCCACCGCTCGTTTCCGTACGGCTTCTGTGCTGACAGCAACGCTCTCCTACCACCCGCAAACAAGCGAACTTGTTCGCAGGTCCGCAGCTTCGGTGTCCTGCTTATTCCCGGTCATTATCGGCGCCAAACTGCTCGACCAGTAAGCTATTACGCACTTTTTAAATGGTGGCTGCTTCTAAGCCAACATCCTGGTTGTCACAGCAATTCAACTTCCTTAAGAACTTAGCAGAACTTCGGGACCTTAGCTGGCGGTCTGGGTTGTTTCCCTCTTGACCATGGAGGTTATCCCCCACAGTCTGACTCCTGAGGTAGGCTTTACGGTATTCGGAGTTTGGTTGGGGTGAGTAGACTGGTGGTCCCCCATCCCCATTCAGTAGCTCTACCCCCGTAAAGTAGTGGCTCAAGGCTAACCCTAAAGCTATTTCGGAGAGAACGAGATATCGCCAGGTTTGATTAGACTTTTACTCCTCCCCACAGCTCATCCCCTAACTTTTCAACGTTAGTGGGTTCGGTCCTCCAGGGATTTTTACATCCCCTTCAACCTGGCCATGGGTAGATCACCTGGTTTCGCGTCTACCACCTGCGACTAATTCGCCCTGTTAAGACTCGCTTTCGCTACGGCTGCACAGCTTAACTGTTTAACCTTGCCACAGACGGTAACTCGCCGGCTCATTATGCAAAAGGCACGCGGTCAGGCATTACGCGCTCCGAAGAACGCGTCATAGCCCTCCCACAGCTTGTAGGTGTATGGTTTCAGGTACTTTTAACTCCCCTAATAGGGGTACTTTTCATCGTTCGCTCACGCTACTTTTCACTATCGGTCGTCGAGTAGTACTTAGCCTTGGAGGGTGGACCCCCCAGCTTCACACAGAGTTCCACGAGCTCCGTGCTACTCTGGTACGCCGGCAGTAATGCAGGGCTCTCGCTTTCGCATACAGGACTATCACCTTCTATGGTCGGACTTTCCAGACCGTTCCGCTTGCGATGCCTTTATAACTGCTTACCGGCGCCCACAACCCCCAGCACCTATTTTTGACCAGCGTTGTAACACGGCCATCCTGGCCGTGTCTGCACACGGGCTGCAAGCCCGTGCTACTTTCTGAGCAAAAATAGGTGCTGGGTTTGGGCTTTTCCGCTTTCGCTCGCCGCTACTTACGGAGTCTCGGTTGATTTCCTTTCCTGCAGGTACTAAGATGTTTCAATTCCCTGCGTTGGCCTCACCTGGCCTATGCATTCAGCCAGGGATGACAGAAACTGGTTGCCCAGTCCTGCCGGGTTTTCCCATTCGGACATCCCGGGATTAACGGATGCTCGGCTCCTGCCCCGGGCTTATCGCAGCCTGCCACGTCCTTCTTCGCCTCTCGACGCCTAGACATCCCCCATACACCCTTAGTAACTTGACCATATCAATCTTTGATTGAAAATGGTGGTGAATACGCGGGCCGCATAGTGCGGCCCTGCCTAAATAAGCGCTCATATCCAACAGCTTCCTGCTTCACAGCAAAAAGCTTGTTGGGGTTTTTTTGTATCCCACGCATCTGCATATTAACTTGTCAAAGAACCAATATAGTTTTTAGTTTTGAATTTTGAGTTTTTAGTTAAAAAGAACAACTCAAAACTCAAAACTTAGAACTCAAAACTGATAAATGGAGACGATCGGGCTCGAACCGACAACCTCCGGCTTGCAAAGCCGGCGCTCTCCCAGTTGAGCTACGTCCCCGGGCAACATCAATTTTGAGTTCTTAGTCCTTAGTTTTTAGTTGAGCTTGCAAACTCAAAACTCAACACTTAAAACTCAAAACTAAAAGTGGGCCCGGGTAGATTCGAACTACCGACCTCACGCTTATCAGGCGTGCGCTCTAACCAACTGAGCTACGAGCCCTTGGCACAATTCTCTATACTCTTACCACGTATCGGGCATTAGCCTTAATTGGCTTTAGCGGCCGGTTATACCTATTTAGTTAAAAAAGAGCAATAAAAAAAACCGCTGCTTAAAACTGCCAGCGGTCGTTGCAAGCGTTCACTTATACTAAAAGCAGTCTAAAGCAAAAACACACACTTTATTAAGAGTTTTCTCAAAGTCCTAATAATCCTTTCCAAAAGGCTGTTGAATATATCAGCCAACCCACCAAAATTGATTCTATACCTGTAATGACGGGTAGTCAAGTAATTTTCTTCAATAAAAATTTAATATTTTTTTAACTTTCCATTATTTACGTCTATTTACGGCCAAAACGGGTGAATTGTTCAAAAATTGGGGCGAAAATTGGCCTTTTTTGCTATTTATCCGTTTTTTTAACATCAGGGGCAAGTTGTGCCTTGGGCTTATTTGGGTCCAGGATGTACGGTTTTCCTTGTTTGTAGAGTTCCAGTCGCTCGCGAATTTGCTTTGTTACCTCGCCGTGATGGGCGGAGGAGACTAAAGCGAGGGCTTTTTCCACAGTCGAAACGGCAAGGTCGAACCGGCCCGTCGCCGCGTATGCCGCCGCCAACGTATCAAGGACCCTCATGTCGTCAGGTTCGGTAAAGGTCAATGCCTGCGCTCGCTTGGCAAGCTGAATCGCCTCATTGGCATCGCGCACCTCTGGATTGGGATGTGTGGCCGATATCCACGCCAGACCGTGCAAGAAGTACCACGGGGGATTAGTGGTTATACGAACTGCTTCTCGAAAATGCTTTAAGGCCTCATCAAGCTGGCCTGCACTTGTCAGTGCCACTGCCAGATGATAGTGAGCTTCGGCAAAGTCCGGTTCGGTCTGAAGCGCTTGACGATAGTGGCTTATTGACTCATCAAACTTTTCATGTGTTAAGAGAACATTACCCAAGTTGACATGTGCCCGAACATGACGGGGCGCAATCTGTAATACCTGTCGGAATTGGTTTGCTGCCTCATTAAGCTCTCCCTGTGAAACCAGAGCAACACCCAAGTCATTATGCAATAATACTACGCCGGGGTTAATAGTCAGCATGTACCTGTAAAGCGTTGCTGTATCGCGCCAGTGTTGCAGGTGTTTTCGAGTAGAAACCGCCTCAGCGCCAGCCAACATCAACACAATAGTCATAACCGCCACGCGCATCGTAGCCAGCTTCCTTTTGCTTCCGGTGTGCCATAGCCAAACAAGAAATGACGCCAATAACATTAGTAATCCTATCGAAGGCAGATATACATGCCTATCACCCGTTAGCATGCGAGCAAATCGAATGATACCCATAGTTGGAAGAAGTGCCACGAGGAAAAACAGGGAGGCAGTCAAAATACTTCGTGTTCGACGAAAAGTAAAAATCAGAATGTTTATTAGTATGCCGATACCGATGATTCCTATAAGAACCATGGGATCTGATAATCCCATATGTTTTGTATAAGCGTAGTAGGGGGAGAGATCCGTCGGCCAGATTATCTTGAAAAGATAGAACGCTGTATTGTGGCAAAAGACAAGGAGAGCATACTTCAGATTGTACTGGCCGGGTAATGTAACACCGAAAGTGCGGCTTTGAGAGATGTATATTACGATTGCGAAGATGACTCCCAACGTAATAAGAGGCAGCTTTTCTTTGACAGCCTGGCGTTTCAGCCGTTTGAGCGGCCAATAGTCCAGCAGTAACATCAGAACCGGCAACGGAGTAGCGGTTGGTTTCGACATCAAGGCCAAGACGTACATTAGAAGGCAGCCAACGTAAAATTTCCAATTTCTGCTGCGGGCAAAGTACACATATAGAATCAAGGACCACAACGCGAAAAACGCCGACAACACTGTCTTACGCTGGCTAATCCACGCAACACATTCGACGGTCATAGGGTGAAGACCAAAAAGCAGGCCAACACCTGCGGCAATCCAGACCTGGCCGAATAATAGATACAAAAACACGATAACCAACACAGTATTAGCCATGTGCAGGAGCAGACTGGTGCGATGGAATGGTTTTAGGTTATAGGGCCGTCCCCCAAGGGTGTAATCACCCATCAGTGAGAGCATCGTTACCGGCTGATAGTACCCTTTAACGGTTGAGGGCTCCAGCACTTCAGTGAAAAACCGCCGGATAGAAGTCCAACCGGGATTTCGTACGAGTACATTCTTAGTGAGGAATTGGTCGTCGTCAATTAATAGTGCCTTGGACGAGAAAGCAGGCAAGTAGACTATGAATACCAAAAAACAAACAAGGATAATTAGATTCGCGAGAATTCGCTTTTGCGAAGATGTTCCCTCAAGAGATGTCCTGTCCTTGGAGTTACTTGTCTTTTCTGTCACGGTTTCCGTCGCCGTATGCTTAGACTTAACTGATTAAATGCTCAGGGTTCAATTTCCTTGTTCGAGCTTATGACCCTTCTTCAAGCTCTACAGCCGTTTCCTTGGGAACAATCTCCCCTGAAGCCTTATTTATGAAATGGCCTGTTTTTGTGTCTAATCTATATCCTTTTTTGATTATATACTTGTCACAAACCAATTCCTGCCTGCTCATAACCTCACCAGTCAGGAAATCCAGATAATAGATGGTCTTATAGTCTGTTACTACCTCTATTGTTGGCATGGTATGAAGGAGATTTCCCTGCAGGTCATAGAACTTGCCTTCACTTTGAACGTAAATTTCCAACTTTTTTCTGTCTTTATTAAAGAACAACAATGCGCCACCCTGTTTGTTCACAGGCACAACTGCTTTAGCACTATAACTGATTTCCTGCCTTGTCTGCTGGTCATATAAGACGCCAGGGGGGTCGATCGGATTAGGGGTATATATTTTTTGAGCCGACAGGGTTGAAGTGCTAATATTATGCTGAACATGAATAGACTCACCTACATGGAGTTCATAAAAATCAGCATAGTAGTCAACAGTTAAGTAGTGAATGTAGGCGTCAGGGTAGCCGTATATAGTACTGTTGCTGGTCATATTCAAGCTCCCAGCTACGGTCAAGTTGTGGCCCACGCTTAAGTCGTCAGCCACGGCCAAGTCCCCTTGTTTTACTATAACATCTCCTGCAAAAACTAAAATCGTGGAAGCCAAAACCAAAATCAAAATACACGTCAGCAATTTACTTCTCAATATCTTCTCCATTTCAGCCACCTTTTTCCTTTCTTTTTTCTGATTGTTTTTCCTTTAATTTATGGATTTGAGTAATCAATTAGCTCTCCTATTAAACATAAATCTCCCTTTGTAAAGTCGATATAGCTGACAACAATAGTGTCAGATGAATCTTTGATAACAAAAGCATCCCCTACGGGAGTACACTCTCCGGACAACTCTGAGCCTTCGATACACAAATTTCCTTCATTATCAATATAAGCTACTGTGTCATCAGCAGCGTCTTTTATTATAAACGAACCTGGAGGAGCTGTGTCGATTACTTCTCCTGATGTAAATGTTCCTCTTAATACAATATTGCCTAGATCTCCAAGCCATGCCACATTTTCGCCTGAAGCGTTTTTTACGTAAAACTTGGAGATGTCATTTAGATGACTTGAATCATTAAACTGCAAAGTCCATTCCTTCGTCTCGGACATCAAGCCCGCCCGCCAAACCTCATCCCGAACCATGTCTGTGTTGTCAACGACACCCACTGAGAGTGCATAGGTGCCTGGAGACAGCCCCAGAGTGGAAGCGTCAAATGTCGTATCTGTTGCCCCGGGAATCGGAACCGGGGGGTTATCGCCTAAATACCACTGAACGTCCAGATCGTGCGTGGCCGGTTCAACCGGTTCTACAAAAAATACTTTACTTACAGGGTACGTCCCCGGTGGAGTAGCATCATCGATAGGATTAACTATCTCGTAGATTTTGAATATGAACTGCTCTGCGTTCACTTGATGGAAAGGGTCGCCCACTTGTCGCATCTTCGACCAGAGCGTGGCCCGATAGACATCCCACCTGTAGTC